>Ga0335398_10001049_pt1 | contig 48505 bp, 22 predicted proteins | sample BON03_FD_205742 | JGI IMG/M metagenome (GOLD analysis project Ga0335398, IMG submission 205742) | Freshwater microbial communities from Lake Bonney liftoff mats and glacier meltwater in Antarctica - BON-03 (spades assembly) (version 2) | ecosystem: Environmental > Aquatic > Freshwater > Ice >... | reverse complement strand
ACGTCCGATAAGGGCAAAGAGAGCGCCGCGGCGCCAAGGCGGGAGCCAACCCCCCCAAAAATCGCACACGAGCGGGACTCACAGCTCGCTCGCCTCGGGCCCGTCCAGCCACGCGTACAGCCCGTCCAGCGACCCGCCCAGCGCGCCCAGCTTGCGCCGCGCAGAGGCCGTCAGGCGCGAGGCCTCGGCATCGCCCGCGCCGCCGCCGCCGCCGCCGCCGCCGCCCAGTCCGCCGCCGCCGCCGCGGGTCGGGTGGTTCATGTTGCGCTCCTGCACGAGCTGCACGACCTCGGCGATGAGCGCCTTGCAGGCGTCGTACTCGCGCAGCCAGCCATCCGTGTCCAGGCGCAGGCCTTTGTTTTTTTTGATTTGTGTGTCGTTTGTGAGCGTGTTTTTTTTCTCCTGGCGTCGGGCGATGGTGCGCCGCGGTCGTCGTCGTCGTTCGTCGTTCGTTGCATGGTCGGGGCGGCCTGGTGGTGTGCGCGCGCGGCATAGGCAGGGACGCTCTGGCGCGCTGCGCATCCACTGATACACACGCCCACGGCACGATGCGTGCTTTCCGCTCCTGCCCCGAAAGCGCGACGACGGGCGCGGGTGCGCCCGACTCCCTCTTGCCCCTCTCTCTCCTCTTGTGTCGCGCGCGCAGCTCTGCGCCTCCTTGACCTCACCTGACGGCATACTGGGCAACTCCGTCTTGCCCCGCGCCACCCTCCCGGGCGCTGTTTGTGTCCGCCCGAAGAGGAGGGGCACGCGAAAGGGAAAATAGTGAAGGAGTGAGTTGCCTCTCTCTGTCTCTCCGCCGGAAGCAGCAAGCACAGTAGGAGAGAGACGCGCGCGTGGGGACTGCGTGTGTGGATGTGATGAGTGTGTTGGTTGCTGTTAAGTTGATTGAGTGTGAGCGTGGGGCAAGACAGCGTCGGCGTGCTCGCTTCTCCGCCGACGCCGCGTGGCCCGCCGCTCGCTCGCCGGCGTCGCCGCGCCGACAAGGCGAGCGCACGACAACGGCGGCGACTACGGGCGGCCCGGCTGGGCCCCCTTTGCCCGTCGCCCGCCCACGCGCACACGGCAGCCAGTTATGCACTGTCCAGAAACACACGATCAACTTTGACCCTCTCGACTCCTTGACACGCACACAATCACACCAGCGCGTGCTCCCAAGAATTCGCAACACGGGACAAAAGGAAAGGATGTTCCCCTGCTTCCGCGGTCGCGGTCTGGCGGCCGTCGACGGCGAGGGCCTGGCCGCGCCCGAGGTGCGTCAAGCTTCAAGCTCCCTGCCCGGGGCCGGCGATTACAAACGTGTTTCCGCGCGCGCCCGAGACACTACTTTTCCAGAAGAAGCAACAACAGGTCGCCCTCTCTCCCTCTCTCCCTCTCACCCGCCCTTCCCCTCTCTTATCAAGACACAATCGCAGACTCGACAGCAGCCGGAGCAGCAGCCCGAGGAGCAACAACAGCACGACCTGAGCGCTGCGGCGGCGCCTCTGGCCGAGGAGGCGACGGCAAAGGCGACGGCGGCCGAGGGAGACGGCCCCAACGACGACGACAACAACGCCGCCGCCGCCGCAGACAGCGGCCCCCGCCCCACCCCCCCCGCCAACGCCGCCGCCCCTCTGCCGGACCTCCCCGAATCCCTGCAGCGCCTGGGGTCGCGCGCGCTGCCGGACGCGGCCGCCGTGGCCGCCTACCTCGGCACTGCGACCGCCGCGGCCGCCCCCGCCGCCGCCGCCGCAAAAGGCGCCACCACGACCGCCGCGGCAACGGCGACGGCGGCGGCGGCGCCGATGCCCGCCGCCCTGTCTGGCCTGGCCTCGGCCGTCGCCGCCGAGCCCGCCGCCGCCGACGTGGTCGCCGCCGCGCTCGACCTGCACGCCCTGTCCCGCGCCGCCGCCGTCAACCGGCCCAACGTCGCCCGGCTCGACGCCCTGGGCGCCGCCTGCGTCTCGGCGCTCGACCGCGCGGGCCGCAGGGGCGGCGGCGGCGGCGGCGGCGGCGGCGGCGGGACAGGGACCCGCCCCCCGGCGGCGGCGCCGCTTCGGAGTGACGTCTGCCTCGCGCTGGCCGCCGTCCTCCGCGACTGCTGCGCCCTGGCCGAGGGCTTCGGGCGCGAGGGGTGGCTCCTGCGCCTGGCGTGCGGGGGAGCCGGCCTGCGCGACGAGGCGGCCATGCTGCACGGCGCGGCCCTGGAGCTGCTTTCAGGCGGCGGCCTCGGGTGGGCGCTGCCGCCGGCCGCGCAGCAGCGGCGCGCGGCGCTGGCGCTGGCGGCGCTGGCGGGCGAGGGGGCGGCGGCGGCGCTGCTCGCCGCGCAGGAGGCCGAGCTCGAGACGTCCGAGGCGGGGGGCGGGTCGTCGGCGATGACCACGGGCGGGGGCAACGGCAACGTGGCCGTCTGGGCGCGCCGCCGCTCCGCCTCCCCCACAAAGCCGAGCGGCGGCGGCCTGCTTGGCGGCGGCGGCGGCGACGGCGACGGCCCGGGCGGCGCCTGCGGCGGCCACAACAGCGCCCACGCCTCGGCCGGCGTCGCGTCCAGCTACGGCTTCGGCTACGTCGACGCCTCGCGCCCGCTCCGCCGCGCCCTCCGGCAGCTGGGCCGCGGCCGCGGCCTCGCGGCGGGCGTGGCGGCCGCCGCCGCCGACCCCGACGCCGCCGACGAGCTCGCCCGGCTGCTTGGGGTGTCGCCCGCGGCGCTGCAGCGGGAGCTGCGCGCGGTGCCGGCGACGGACGCCGACCTGGTGGCGATGGCCAGCGCCGAGTTTGCCGTGACCGGGTCGGCGGGCGGGCAGCAGCAGCAGAGGCCGGCGGCGGGCAGCAGCGGCGCGGGCGACAGCGGCGGCGGTGGCGGCGGCGCCGGCGCTGCGGCCAGCGGCCCGTCGTCGCCGCCCCGCCACCCGCAGGCCGGCAGCGGCTCGCCCATGCACGCGCACCAACATGGCCACGGCCACGGCCACGCCGGCGCGCGCCTCGACCTCGACGCGCTGCACGCGCAGCTGATGACGCGCCGCGACGCGGCCGCCTTCCTGCGCACGGGCGGCGGGCCCGTCTGGCTCCTGCCCTCGGCCGGCGGGGGGTCGTCCGGCGCGGGCGCGGGCTCGGCGGGCGGCGGCGCCGCTGTCGGGGCGGCGGCGGCGGCCGCGGCGGTCGAGCCGGCGGCCACGACCCTGGCTTCGGTGGATGCTGCTCTTGCTCAGACCTCTGCACCCGCCGTCACCACCCCCACCGCCCCCGCCGTCGCGAGCAACGCCCCCTCGCCGCTCCCGGCGTCGCCCTCGCCCGCCGCGCCTGCGCCGGCCGCCGTTGTCGCCGCCGCCGCCTTTGCCGCCGCCGTCGCCCCTTTTTCCCCCGGGCCCGCCCTGCGCCACCCGGGCGCCTACGCGCGCTACTCCCTGGTCGACCCGCCCCGCGGCGACCCCCGCGCGGGCGTGTCAGCCGCGGGCGTGCGCGCCGCGCTGCTCGAGCTCGGCCTCCTGCCCGACGGCGGCGGCGGCCAGGGGGCGGCGGCGGCGGCGGCGGCCGCCGCCGTGCGCCGGCATATGGCGCTTGCCCTGGGGGGCGGGGGCGGGGGCGGCCCTGGCGCTGGCGCTGGCCCGCTGAGTGACGACAGCCCCTCCCCCGCCCTTTACATGCCGCCCGACACGTTCGACCGCTTCTTCGAGGGCGCGCTCGCCGCCAACCCCCGCGCGCGCATCGTCGACGCGGCGGGCCCCTCTGCCGAGGCCGAGCTGCGGCGCGTGCACGGGGCCTTTGCCGCCTTTGGGCACGCGCGCAGCGGCGGGAGCGGGGGCGGCGGCGGGGGCAGCGTCCCTTCCTCGCCCGCGGCGCCGCGCTCGCCCGGCCTCGCGCGCCCGGCCTGGAGCGGCGCGATCGGCGGCGGCGGCGGCGGCGCCAGCAGCGGCGGCGGCTCCGGCCAGCCGCCGCCGCCGCTCCTCGACTCGGCGCAGTTTTCAAAGCTGCTGCGCGAGTGCGGCCTGCTGCCGGCCCTGAGCGCGCAGGCGGCGGCGCGCTCGCGCGTGGCACCCTCCCTGCTGGTGCGCCTGGCGCCGGCGGACGTCGACATTGTCTACACGCGGTGCTGCGTCGGCAGCGGGGGGGGGCGGGGGGGCCCGTCCTCGGCGGCGGCGGCGGCGGCGGCGGTTTCGGGGGGCGGCTGCGGCGGGGGCGGCGCGTGGTCTTCCTCGGCCGGCGGCGGCGGTGGCGGCGGCGGCGGCGGCGCGCCGCCGGCCCCGCCCGCTCCTTCATTTTTGGCCCTGTCGGGCGCGCCGCCGCCCGCAGCCCTGCGCCGGGCGCGCGGCCTCGACTTTGACGCCTTTTGCGGCGCCGTAGTCGCCCTGAGCGAGCGCACGGGCTGCCCGCTGCAGGCGATCCTGGGGGCAGTGGCGGCGGCGGGCGCGCCGCTCGCGTCCGGGCCCTCGACCGCCTATGGCGGCGGCGGCGGCTCGGTGGCCGGCAGCCGCGCGGCGCCGCCCTCGGCAGTGGCGACGGGGGCGGCGAGGGCGACGGGGGCCGGGGCGGGGGCGCCGAGGGGGGCGGCGGCGGCGGCGCGCCCGTCGGCGTCGGCGACGGCGTCGGTGCTTGGCGGGAGGGCCGGGGCGGCTGCGGCTGCAGCTCCTGCGGCTGCGGCTGCGGCAGCGGCTGCTGCGGCTCCTGCTGCGGCTGCTGCTGCTGCTTCTCCCGTGCGCGGCGGCGGCGCGGGCTCTGTGGGCGCTGCCGCCGCCGCTGCAGCCAGGAGGAGCCCCGCCGCCGGCGCCGCCGCCGCCTCCAAGATCCCTGCCTCGCCCCCCACCGCCGCCGGGAGCAAGAGCCCGGCGGGCGCGACCAGGATCCTCACGGCACCCGCTGCCGCCGCCGCCGCCGGCGCCAGGAGCCCGGCCGGCGCTGCGGGGCGCCGCCGGCGCTGAAGAGAGAGCAAAAGCGCGACCAAGCGACGCAAAGTTGAAAAAAGGGTCGGTCGTCCATTGGGGGCGGCCCCCCTCGGCGACCCGCCGCGGGGGGCGCCAGTAAGACACGCCTCCCTGCCAGGCCCCCCCGCCTCAATTTGGATTCCTCAGGCAACTTGTTGATAGGCAAAAAAACTAGGAGAGCTAAAAACAGGCGTTTGCAGCCGAAGAGCGCTCCGCGTCGGCGTCGGCGTCGGCGTCGGCGTCGGCGGTGTAGAGAGTGGAGCGGGCGGGATCGCCGACCGGCGCGCTCCGAAAGAAACACAAAAAAAGCAGGGAGAAGGGGGACGGGTGCGCATCAGCAGGGATCAGGTTGCCTCCACATGGTCGAGAGGTCGAGGGTTGTTTGTGCCTCGGTGAGGGAGGCGGAAGGGGGGGGGGGGGGCGGGGGGGGGGGGGGGTGGCGGGGGGGGGGGGGGGGGGGGGGGGGGGGGGGGGGGGGGGGGGGGGGGGGGGGGGGGGGGGGGGGGGGGGGGGCGCGCGCGCGTCCCCTTTGTTTTCGCGGCCGAAAGGAGAGCCAAAGCGGCGCGAGAGGAGGCGCGCCGGCGTCGGCGGCGGCGGTCGTGGTTTTCCGGAAAAAATGGGGAAGGCAGCGACAGCACAAACGAGCGGCTCTGCCCGCGAGTGCCCGCCCCTCTTGCTCACGCCTGCCCGATCGCGCCCGCGGCCTCGAGCAAAGCGGCGTCGCCGCCGTTGCCCGAGCCCGCCCTTGCGACAAGCGCGTAGTTGCGCGAGACGGCGGCCCAGTTTACGGCGCCGGGCGCCGTGGCGTTGCCGAGCACGGCGTCGATGTAGGCCGGGCGCAGGTTGCGGTACTTGAGGTAATAGGCTGTTGTTTCAGGTTGTTGTTTAGGTTGTTGTTTTGTCGTCGGCCGGCGGCGTGCGTGAGAGAGAGAGAGAGAGCGAGACCGGAAAAAAGACGCCGCCGGCCGCCGCGCCAGCCCCCAACCACACACGAATCTCAAACCAGACACAAAAACAAATAACTCACCGTGCTCCCACACGTCCAGGCCCATGATCGGCACGCACCGTTCACCCGTGCCAGAGGCCGCCATGCCCGTCAGCGGCGAGTCCTGGTTGGGGCTCGTCACCACGCGCAGCATTGGCGGCGGCACGGGCATCATCGAAGAACGCGCGGGCGTCGACACCGCCGCACCCGTCGTCCTCGCGCCGGCCGCACCGCCCACGCCCGGGTAGTACTGCGCGGTCGCGCACAGGAAGGCCCAGCCGCTGCCAAACACGCCCGCGGCGGCCTTTGCGAGCGCGGCGCGGAGGCCGTCGGCGCCGCCGAACGCCGCGTCGACGGCCGCCTTGAGGTCGGCCGACGCCGCGGAGGCGTACGCAGCGTCGGCGGAGCCGGGGGGCGCGAGCGTTTTCCAGAAGAGCGCGTGGTTCCACGCGCCGCCGCCCTGGTTGCGCACGGCCGCGTCGAGGCCGGCGGGGGCGGCGAGCTGCGGGGACCCGACGAGCGAGAGCGCGACGGGCAAGGGGGTCGAGGCGGTCACGGCGCCGGCGCCGGCGCCGGCAATGAGGTTGGCGGTGGCGGCGTTGTACTTGGAGACGTAGCCGGCGTAGTGCTTGCCGTGGTGGAGGGTCATGGTCTGCGTGTTTGTTTGTTTTGCGTTTGGGGTGGTTGTTTTGGGTCGAGTTTTGGGGCGAGCGAGGGAGAGGTGAGTCGGCGCGAGCGTTTTTCGAGTCCCGCGTCAGAGCAGAGCGTTCCTCCTCGTCCTGCTCCTCCTCCTCGTCGTCGTCGTCGACGCGTCTTTCCCGTCTTCGCTCTTCTCTCGCCTCGCCTCGCCTCGCCTCGCCTCGCCTCCCTCTCCGAAAGCGAGGAGGACGGCGCAAAGGGCGGCCGCCGCGCGCTCGCCCGCGGCCCTCGCCCGTCCGCCGCCGCCGTCTCTGCCGCACCGTCCGCCGCCGCCGGCGCCGCCGCCGCCCCGCGCTCCAGGTCCGGCATAAGCGCCACGTACGCGGCGCCCGGGATCAGCCCCGCCAGCAAGCCCTCGCGCGCCAGGTGCGCCAGGGCGAGGGCGCGCCGGCCGCCGTCGGCGGCGTCGGCGGCGGCGGCGGCGACGGCTGGCGTCGCCCAAAGCGCGTCGGCGGCGCCAAAGGCCGCCGCGGCGAGGGAGCGAGGGAAAGAGTGAGCCGTGTCGGCGGCGGCGGCGAAGAGATGCCCCGCTCGAAAAGAGTACCGAATGGCGCGCGCGCGAAAACACACACACACAGCGTCAAGCCAGTACTGACCTCGGCGTCGATGGCGGCGTACTTGGCCGCGGCAAAGGGCAGCGGGACGACGTCGAGCGCAGCCGCGGCGCGAGAGGCGAGGGCGAGGGCGATGACGAGGAGGAGGAGCAGGGAACCTCGATCGAGAGGTCGCGAGGTGCTGCAGGTGCGCGCCATGGTTGCAGTTGAGGAGTTGGTGTGCGGTGAGAGGAAGAGGTGATGGTCGTTGATTGATGGGGGCAGGAAGGGCCGCGTGTATCGGAGAGGGGGAGCCGGCGCTTCTTGAGTGAAAGGCGGGACGTGGCGTTCGCGCCCCGTCGTCCGCCCTCGATCCCGGCGGCCCGACCTTGCGCTCTCGTGCTGCCCCTCCCGCGCTGCCAATCGAGGCGGAAGCGAGGATGCCTGGTTGCGCGCGGCTGCTTCGACAGAGCGAGTCGGTGTGCCTCTTTAAAGGTTGATTGCGCGAACACGGGGGCGGGAAAAAAAAGACGAGCGATGTTTACACCTCGGTCGCACTCGTGATGTTTTCTCGGCGCTGGCGGCGGCGGCCGGGCAGCGCAGCGCCTTTCTCAAATTCCGCTCTTCCTCGCCAAAGAAACGCACACGAGTGCTCGCTGCGCGTTCTCTCTCTCATTCTCGTACAAACATACAAGAAAGCCTCCTTTAGGTGAGAAGCGCGCTCCTTCTTTGCTTTTTCACGCGCGATTGTGTACAAAGGGGGGCGAGCGCGAAAAACGAAAGGGCGGCGCCGACGTCCAGCTTCCGCCCCCTCGCGTCTCCGACAATTTTCTTTCGCTCACAACGCCGCCGCAAAAACAAAACACAAAAACAGGCCTTCCCCCCCTCCCCTCCCTTGAAAGAAAACAACAGCAATGGCTCGCTCGTCCCTCGTCGCGGCGCTCTGCGCCGTCGCCGCGCTCGCGCTCCTGGCGGCCTCCGCTCCGAGGGCGGCGGCGCGGGCGCTCACTCAGGCGGCGCCGGCAGAGGCGGCCCCGACAATTTCTCCCGCCGTCCCCCCCGCCACCACCACCACCACCACCGCGCCCACGACGACGCCCTCCTCCTCCTCCACCATGATGCCCCCCGCCGAGGCCCAGCCCGCCGACACCATGTCCCCCGCCCTCTTCCCGGGCGCCGAGCAAAACGCGACGATGGACGAGGCGCAGGAGGGCGGCCGCCGCCGCCACCGCGGCAACTCGACGGCGCCGACGCCAAAGCGGGGCCTGCTGCAGACCGCGGCAGAGGGGCCGCCCGTGGTGCCCGGCCCGGCCGACCCGACGCCGGCGCAGACGGCCGAGGGCGCGGCGCAGCCCGAGCCGCAGCCCCTGGAGCAGCAGCCCGCGCAGCCCGCGCAGCCCGCGCAGCCCGCCCAGCCCGCCCAGCCCGCCCAGCCTGCGCAGCCCGCGCGGCCCCAGATGCAACGGGCCCCCGCTGCTGCCGTGGCCGCCCCCGCGATGGTCGCCCGCGAGCCCGCGGCGGCGCCGCCCCAGACCGTCCCCTCTACGCCCAACCCAGCCTCCACCGCCGCCCTCACCAGCCAGCTGCAGGCCTCCTTGAGCCAGGCCGCCAGCGCCGCCGCCGCACTGCAGAACCAGACCGAGATCCAGCAAGAGGCGCAGTCCGCCGCAGAGTTCGGCCTCCGTCGCCGCCAGGCCATGAGGAACCGCACGGCCGAGGCGGGCTTGATCGGCGGCGGCGAGATGAAGCCCGCCGAGATCCCGCCCTGCGACGACAAGACGCCCCCGTCCGAGTACACGTGCGGCCAGCAGAAGGAGTTTGGCAAGTGCAGCGACTCGTGGATGGTGGAGGGCGGGTTCTGCCGCGAGACGTGCGGCGCGTTCCCGTGCGTCGCGGAGCTGGTCAAGACGCTGAACGAGACTTTGGCCGTCGTCAACGCCACCTACACGCCCGAGCAGATGGGCGCGGCGGCCGCGCCCGCCGACATGGCCCCGAGCCCCGGCGAGGCCGTGCCCATGGCCCAGCCCGTGCCGTCCGACGTCATCGCCCCTGCGCCCGACCAGGCTGGGGCGTAAATAGAGGGGAATTGTGTTTTTTGAGCCGGCTTGTTTTCTGTCTTTCCCGAGAGAGCACGACGGGGCGCGCGAGCTCTTTTTTAATGTCGACTGCGCCAAAAGGTCGCAACGGTCGACGCCTGTGTGTCTCTCTCGCGCGCGCTTGCGCGCAGAGAGACACAGAGCAAGTGAGCGCATGCCCCTTATTATCCTAGACGCGCACTGATTTGCCCTTGTAAATTTGAAAAGGCGCGACAGGGCGTCTTGGACGGACTTTGAGCCCTGGGCGTGCGGAAAGAGGGCGGGGAGGCGCCCGGGTGGCAGCGGCGGCGGCGGCCGGGGATGCGGGGGGGCGGGGGGGCGCGGGGGGGCCGCGGCCGCGCGCCGTCGCTCGCCCACCTTTGCGCTGCCGGCGAGGGAGAGCGTCGTGCTTGTCGAGGAGAGCGCGGCACAATAGCGCTTTTCTCCCGCCACCGCGCGCCCCTCGGCCCCTCTCGAGATGAATTTGCATTGCACATCACGCCCCGCTGCGACTCGGGACGCCCCCGGAAAGGGATTCAAAGGGACCTGAACGCGCGTTTGTCCTTTGTGTGTTTTCGGCGTGGGGCGCGCGCGCGCGCCCCGCTCGTTTTTCTTTTCGAGCGTGTCCAAACGCGACCGCCGCTCGTGCGTTTTCGAACGCGCGCACGCGCCCCCCCTTTGTCTTTCGCCATTTAAAGAATTGATCAGTTACAAGGCATACGGCATGTGATAGGCCACGTCGACTTGGATTGGTGTTGTTGTTGTTTCTGTGGAAAGGATGCGCGAAAGACTGTTTCGAGAAGCGGCGCTCGAGTCTTTTTCGGGCCGGCGAGCGTCGCGCCTCTCCCCTGCTTCCGCCTCAAAAGCGGGGCTCTCCCCTCTCCTCCCAAAAACGCACACGACCACACGCGCCTTTCTTTGCTCGTCGCTTTGCTCTCTCTCGTACAAACAAACAAGAAAGCCTCTTCTAGGTGAGAAGCGCGCTTCTCTTTGCGTTTTCACGCGCGATTGTGTAAAGGGGGGCGAGCGCGAAAACAAAAGGGCGGCGCTGACGCCTCCACCTTCCCCCAATCGCGTCAGCGGCAATTTTTTTCGCTCACAACGCCGCCGCAAAAGAATCACAAAAAGCAGGCCTCCCTCCCCCTCCCCCACCTTGAAACAAAAGCAATGGCTCGCTCGTCCCTCGTCGCGGCGCTCTGCGCCGTCGCCGCGCTCGCGCTCCTGGCCGCCGCAGCTCCCGCAGCGGCGGCGCGGGCGCTCACGCAGGCGGCGCCGGCAGAGGCCGCCCCCGCCGTCCCCCCCAGCACCACCGCGCCCACGACGACGCCTTCCTCCTCCGCCACCATGATGCCCCCCGCCGAGGCCCAGCCCGCCCCCACCGCCGCCACCGAGGTGGCGCCGCCCGAGACGACGGCCGCGGGCATGAATCAGACGACGGCCGCCGCCATGCTCGCGCCCCCCCCGCAAAACGAGACGGCGATCGGCCAGCCGCCCGCCTCTGCCGCCGCCATGCTGCCGCCCGGCGAGACGGCCGCGAACATGACCCAGCCGACGGCCGCCGCGGAGCTAGCCCCCCCGGAGGGCGCCGCCGCCAACGCCGCCCAGCCCGGCGCCGCCAACGCCGCCGCGCAGCCCGCCGCCCCGATCGCCCCGGCCGCCCCGGCCGTCGGCGCCGGCGTCGGCGGCGCCAAGAAGCGCCGCGCGCTCGCGCAGGCCGAGCCCGGCCCCCTCGCGCCGACCCCCACCGACATGGCCAACGCGACCGTGGCCCCCGCCATGCAACCCACGGAGTCCCAGCCCACCGCCGCCGCCGAGCTGGCGCCGCCCGAGACGCCGGCCGCCGCGGGCGCGAACCAGACGACGGCCGCCGCCATGCTGGCGCCGCCCGAGCAGGCCGCCGGCATGAACGGCACCGCCGCCGCCGCCGCCGCGCCCGTGACGGCGCCGGCCGAGATCGCGCCCGCCCAGGAGCAGCCCGCCGCCTCGCCCCTCGCCCAGCCCGCCGGCGCCGGCGGCGCCAAGAAGCGTCGCGCGCTGCTCCAGGCCGGCGCCGGCGTCGCCGACGCGGCCAGGCAGCAGGTCGGCAACGCCACCTCGGGCGCCTTCAACTCGACGCTGGGCCGCGTCGGGGCCGCGCTGCCCGGCCGCTGAGCGAGGAGAGCGGGCCGCCGTTCCATCAGAGAGAGACAGAGAGATGAAAACCATGTTTCCAAAAAGCGTTGTCGCACCCCCACCCTTTTTTTCTCCCTTCCGAGTTTTTGCGCGCCTGGTTCGACGCACGCTCGACGCACGCAGAAAAACCCAACCCCCCGCACCCTTTTTTTGTTTGTTGGTGTATTGCGGTGTGAGCGAGAGGCCAATTCTTATTGTCGTCGCTTTTACATCACAAGGAGAGGGAATGGACGCGCTCGTGGCAGGGAGGGAGAGTGTGTGCGTGCGAGGGAGGCAAGGCGAGGCGAGGCGAGGAGGCCGCGTCCCCCCCCTTTCCCCCTCCTCTAGTCCCCCCTTCACACGATCCGCTCGAGCTCCTTTGCGTACTGCAGCGCGTTGCCGATAAAGGCGAGCGAGTCGGCGCGGCAGCCGGCGGCCGGCGCGACCGCCGCCGCCGCCCCGTCCTCCCCCGTCGCCGCCGCCGCGCCCGCGTCTGCCTCCATCGCCGCCGCGTCCCCCCCGGTCGCGCCCGCGCCGGCCGCAAACTGCACCACCCCGCGCCCGTCGACCACCCACCCCCGCTGCGCCGCATAGGCCGCCGCCTCTGCGCCGGACGCGATGCCCATGAGCCGCGCGGCGTCGGCCAGCGGCAGCGAGGCGTACGCCGCCTCGGCGCAGGAGGCCACCTCGTCGCGCACGGTGGCCGCCAGGCGCGCCAGGTAGGCCGACGCCAGGGGCGGGGGCACGGACGCGCGCGCGGACGCCGCGGCCTCGAGCGCCTTGTTGTACGCGCCCTCGGTCAGCCAGCGTTCGAGCTGCACGCTGGGCGCGACGGCCGGGTCGGACGCGAGCGCGGGCGGCAGCCGCTCCAGCGCGCAGTGGAATTCTGCGCGCCGGCCGAGCACGAGCAGGCGCAGCAGGACGGCGCCCGTCAGCGCCGGCTCGTGAGGGGAGGGGGGGAGGGCCAGCGGAGCCACGTCGGCGTAGAAGGCGCGCACCTGTGCCAGCAGGCGCTCGAGCGCGCGCTCCGCAGGCGAGGCGGCGAGCAGGGCGTCGGCGTCGGCGCCCGCGGCGGCGGCGCCGGAGGCCGGAAGGGCGCGGAGGGCGGCCATGGCCGCGAGCTCGAGGGACTCGCCTGTTGTTTGTGTGGATGCATGGGTGTGTGTTTGGGATGGGGGGAGGAGGAGGGGGGGTTGGGGTGAGTGAGCGAGCGAGCGAGAGGAGAGGAGCAATGGCGTCGGGCGTCTCGCGCCCGACGCCGACGCCGACACAAAGACGAAAGACTCACGTCCGATCAGGAGCTCCTGCTGCGCGGTCGGGGTGCTCTCAAACGTGGGCGGCAGCGCCGGCAGGTGGATGAGCTTGACCTGTTGGGTGGTTAATGGGTAGTTGGGTTTGAGAGGGTGGGCCGCGCGGGCGCGTGAGAACGAGGCCCCGAAAGAAGAAAGAAGGAGGCCCCTTGAAGAAACCTCACGCGCACGCACCTTTAGCTGGTCGTACACGCTCTTGGCCCCGGCAAAGTCGCCCTTGCTGTACGCGGCGCGCAGCCTGTCCAGCAGCCCGTGCGCCTCCTTGATCGCCGCCATGGGGGATTATGGTTCAAATCCTCCCTTTCTCTCGTGATGGCCACGGTTGCACGGGTTTGCGTCGCGCGTGTGAGCGTGCGTGTGTGGCGCTTGCGCGTGGAGTTGTTCGTGTCGAGAAGGTGACTGCTAGTTTACAAGAAGGGGGGAGGCGTTAAGCTAGGGATTGACGCAGCGAGCGCGCGCCCGGCAGACGCGTCGGCGCGCCGCCCTCGTCGCACGGGCGCGCTCGTCGCTTCGTCGTTCCGTCGGTTCCGATCGGTGTCAGGTCTTGGCGTGCTTGGTCAGCCACTTGAGCGTCAGGTCGATGTTGGTCTGGTTCTTGCACGAGATGCTGTATACGCACACCTCGCGCCCGGCGAGGTTCTGCCGGCATTTTGTGTTTTTGTTTCCGTTTTTGGTTTGGCGCGCGGAACAAAAGAAAGAGGGTGAGCGCGAGAGGGTGAGCGCGCGCCGCCGCTGCCGCTCCTCTCTTGTCGTTCTTCTCTCTCGTCCGAGCAAGGAGACAAACGACAATCCGCGCGACATTCTCTCACCTCCAAGCCCATGCGCCCGATCAGCTGCGCCGTGCCCAGCGCCCCGGGCAGGTCCGCCTTGTTCCCCAGCACCAGCAGCGGGATCCCCTGCAGCGACGGCCGCGCGCAAAGCGCCGCCAGCTCGCGGCTCGAGGCGTCGAGCGCGCCGCCGTCGAGGTCGGCGGCGTCGACGACAAAGACGATGGCCTGGACGCCGCGGCAGTAGCGCTCCCAGAGGGAGCGGAAGCGGGGCTGTTCCGAGCAGTTGGTGTTGTTGTGTGTTGGTTTCGGGTTTGGCGGTCTTGAGCAAAAGCCAAAGCGCGGCGCGCTGCGGCCCCCCGTCCTGTTGCGTCGCGCCCCCCCCTCTCCCCGTCTTGTCTCGTCGCCCAACCCCCGCCCGCCATCCCACCGCCACCTCACCTGCCCCCCCAGGTCCCACATCTTGATGGTCACCCCCCCGCGCGTGACCTTGCGCATGTTGAACCCGACCGTCGGGATGGTGTCCTCGCCCTGGAACTTGCCCGTGGTCAGGACGCCGACGAGCGACGACTTGCCCGCGTTCTGCAAACCCACCAGCGACAGCTCCATCTCGCGCCGGAACAGGAGGCTGCTTGCTTGTTCGTTTGTTTGCTTGGTTTTGCGCGTCGGTCGCGTTGTTTTGGTTTGGGTCGTCAGTCGGGGCGTGGGTGCCGCGTGTTTCGGGCGGTTGGGTTGCGCGCGTGAGTGCGAGAGAGGGAGAGACAGAGAAGGAGATGCGGGGTGGGTCGCGTCTGGCGCGCGTCCGGCGAGCGCTGCGCGCTGCGGGCGGGCGCGCGGGCGCCGGCGGCGTCGTTGCTTCACGCCAAACAAAAAGTGTCTCTGCCCAAGTCGCCAACCGCGCGCGGCTGGAGGCCCGCCGCATGTGCCTTGCGTGTGCTCACGCGGGACTGCTTCCGTGCGGGAGGCGCGAGCAAAAACCAAAAAAGCTGACGAGGGCCCCAATCAATCGATCATCCCCACCTCCGCAGCCAGTCCAGCAAGCTCTGGACCATGGCGTACATGGCTGCTGCTGGACGGACGGCGCCAGACGGCGGACGGGGCCGCCCGGCGCGCGCGCGCTATCCGAAAAGGAGCAGAGGTTCCGGTATCCTCAACACACGCACGAGAAACGAAAAGAGACTCTCGCCTTCCGCTGCTAGGCAATGGCTGTCACAAAGAGGAGGGAGCGATGAATTCGCGGTGGCGCACGGGAGGATGCTGAAGTGGCGTGGATTGGGAGTGCTGACCGCCGGTGTCAACGAGCGTCGCCGCTCGCCGCTCGCCGCTCGCCGCTCGCCATCGCCACGCCCATTCTTTCCCCCACCGCGACATGTCAATCACACCATATTGCTGCTCCCCACAACCAAACCCACCATGCACGCCTTCATGCACGTGCGCGGGCACGGCGCCTCGGCGAGAGGCGGCGGCGTCTCGAGCCATCATCATCAACACCACCGCCGCCCTGCTCCTCCTCCCCTTCCGGCTCCTCCTCCTCCGCGCGCCACCACAGACAGCCAATCGCCCGCCGCCGATCCGCGGGCGTCCGCCGACGCCGACGCCGGCGCCGTTCGCCGCCGCCTGCTGGCCGTGCGCAGGCCCCCCTCGGTCGACCTGCACGGCCGCGCGGGCGACCTGGCGTCGCGCCTCGCCGGCGCCGGCCCCGGCGGCCTCGCGAGCGCCGGCGCCGGCCTGCTCGCGCCCACGTTCGACCAGCAGGCGCGCCAGGAGGGCGCCCAAGAGGCGGCCGAGGCGCGCCGCGAGCGCCGGGCCGCCGGCCGGCAGGGGAGCGAGGAGGCCAGGGAGTGCGAGCGCGAGGCGGCCCGGGCGGGCGACTTTGGCCTGCCGCCCGGCGCCGACGTCGCCGAGGTCGAGGCCGACGAGAGCGCGCGCGACCCGCGCGCGCTGCTCGAGGCGCTGTCGCTGCTGGCGGGCGCGCGGCACCACACGCCGCCCAGTCGCCGCATGCTGGTGCCCCTGCTGCGGTACGCGGGGCCCAGGCTGCTCGTCACCGGGGGCGGCGGCGACGCGCGGGGGCGGGAGGAGGAGGAGGAGGAGGGGGCGAGCGGCGCCGCGCCGCCGCCGCAGCCGCCGTCGACGCCGTCGCTGTTGCCGCCGCCGCCGGCGCAGTCGGCCGCCGCCGCCGCCCTCGCGCGGCCGCCCGAGCCGCTGTCGTCGCGCGAGCTCGTCGACCTGGCGCACGCCATGGCGCGCATCGGCCCGGACGCGGCGCCCACGCGGCGGTTCCTGGTGCAGGTGCTCCTGGCGCTGAGGGCGCGCCGGTTCTGGGACGACGAGGACGAAGGAAACAAGGGCGGAAACGAGCGCCGCGGGGAGGGCGAGGAAGAAGAGGCGGCCCTTGCGCGCCTGTCCTGGGCGCTGCCGCAGCTGGCTGCCTGGGCCGACGACGAGGGGCCCGAGCCCGCCCCCGGGCTTGGGCCCAGCCCGGACGAGCGCGCCCTGTGGCACCTGCTGATCGGCCGGACGCTGGCGGACGAGGAGGGCCTGCCGTGGTTTGAGCGGCAGCAGCGGCTCCAGCGGCAGCAGCAGCAGCGGCCGCAGCAGCAGCGCTCGCTGCCCGGCGGGTGCGTGCTGTCTCTGCACCTGGCCGCGTGCGCGCGCCTCGTGCGGCGGCGGGGGCGGGGCGGCACGCCCGCGCACGAGCTGGCCAACATGCTCGTGCTGCCCGTGTCGCTCGCGCAGCAGCTCGAGGTCGCGGCCGGCCGCGCGGAGGCCGAGAGGGCTGCTGCTGCTGCGGCCGCCGCCGCCGCTTCCGCCGCCGCCGCCGCCGACGACGACGACGGAGCGCCCGCCGCCGCCGCCGCCGCAAGGCCCGCAAGAGACGGAGCCCCTCCCGACGCGGCCGCCGCCTTCTACTCGGCCGCCGCCGACGCCGTCCGCGCCACCGCCCTCCCCCTGTCCCGCGCCGTCGTCGACGCCCTCGCCGCCGCCGAGCCGGGGGGACCCGCTGACGCCGACGCCGACGCCGACGCCGACGCCGACGCCGACGCCGCCAGCGCCGCCAGCGCCGCTGCCCGCCCCCTGCCGCTGCTGACTGTGCCGTTTGAGGCGGCGGCGCTGCTGGGCGCGCTCGCCGCGCTCGGCGCGCGCCCGCGGGCCGACTGGGTGCGCGGCGCGGCCGCGGCGGCGCTCGACGAGGACTTTATGCTCCCGCTCTACGGCCTGGGCGAGCTGGCGGACGTGTCGCGCGCGCTCCTGGCGTTTGCGTCTGCTTCGCCGCAGGGCGAGGACATCGACGGCGGCGGCGGCGGCGGCGGCGGGAGGGACCCCGCTCCTCCGCTCTCGGCGCGCGAGCGGCGCGCGTGGGCGGCGGCGCTGCGCGGGGCGGTGGTGGCGGCAGGCGCGGCGGCGGCGGCGCAGGCGGCCCAGGACGCCGACCGGCGCGCCGACCTGGCCGCGTCGCGCGTGCAGAGGGCGGCGCGCGAGGCGCTCGAGGCGCTCGAGGCGTGAGGAGGAGGAGGGTTTCGCAAAGCGGCGTGCCTCGTCGACGCCGCCGACGCCGACGCTCCGACCGGCGCGCGCCGCTGTCGACGGAGAAGAAACTTTCTCCTTTCCCATAAGATTCTTTATCTTCATGCCTCCGTCAGCGTCAAAGCGCGGCTCCCCTCCTTCACATGGACCCATCTCTCCTCTCATAAAGCACACGCTGCGCGCGCGCGGCCGCCACATCCATTCGTTTTTAAAAGGAGGAAAAACCCGACGCTCGGGCATACCCCGAAACCCGAGCGCGAGAGAGGGCGACGCGCGCGCCTCGCCAAGGCAGCTCTCGGCGCCATGTCGGCGGACATGACGCGGCCGGCCTCGGAGTCGGCCGACGACGGCAGCGCGGGCGGCGACCAGGGGCAGGCGGGCGCGGCCAACCGGCGCTTCAGGGTCTCGGTGTCCGCGCCGAGCATAGTCCAGCAGGCGCGCCTGATGGACAGCGCGGGCACGGCCTGGCACGCGGTCAAGTACGGCAACCTCGAGGTACGTGCGGACGCGGCTTCGAGGGCTTCCCCGTGCATCCGGGCGGAATTCCGCGGTTCCGAGAACCCGAGACGAAAAAGGGGCCAGGCGTGGAAAACCGGTCGCGTGGCGCAAATCCTCCCCCGGCAAAAAAATCGCGTGGAAAACCAGTATCTCCCCCCCCCCCCCCCTTCCCCCCCCCCTCCCCCCCCCCCCCCCCCCCCCCCCCCCCCCCCCCCCCCCCCCCCCCCCCCCCGTGTTCCCCCCCCCCCCCCCTTTCCTCGCGCTCTCTCGCGCGCGCCGCAGCCCCTTCCTCCCCCCACATCCTCCTCTGCCACTGCGCGGCGCGACGCCACAGCCGCCCCTTGAGGGCCACGAGGCGGCGCGCTTGGACCCGCGCGCCCTCCCCCCTCTTTTTGTTCCCGCCGCGAGAGAGAGAGGCGCGAGCGGGGGCGGAAAAAGAGGTCGCCGCACACGACTCCCTCGGAACTCAAAAACAAACGCCGCCAAACCCACAACCCCCCACCCGCCAAAACACCCCGCCGAAACGCACAGATGATCTGCAAGCTTTTCCCCTCGTCGTGCAACGTCTACGCCCGCGGCCCCGTGGGCGAGAACGTGCTGCACGTGGCCATGCTGCTGAACACGCCCAGCACGCTGGCCATCGCGCGCTACCTGGTCAAACTGTACGGCCGCGCCCTGGCCAACGCCCCTTTTCAGGAGCGGCGCGCGCCGGGCGACCCTCCGGGCGCCTACGAGGGGGAGACGGCCCTGCACGTGGCGGTGGTCAACCGCGATCTCGACATGGTCCGTTTTCTGGTGCAGAGCGGCGCCGACGCGCGCGCGCGCGCGTGGGGGCCCTTCTTCGGGCCTTGGGGGCCGATGCACTATGGCGAGTTCCCGCTGTCGATCGCGGCGTGCACGGGGCAGCGGGACGTGGTGGCCTACCTGAAGCGGCACGGGGCGCGGGTGGACGAGGACCGGGACGTGCGGTTGAGTGTATGCATTCCACTTTTTTCTTCTTGTCGTGGATTGCCGGGGGTTCCGTTCTTTTTTTTTCCTTTTCTTCCCGCCCTCTCCTTCACCGCTCGCTCACGCTCTCTTCCCCCCCGCCCCTCCCCCCCCTTGAAATTACCGACCATCAACACGCCCGCCACCAAAACAACACCAACCAAAACACGCAGCGGCAACGGCGCCCTGCACATGACCGTCATCCACGGCCAGCCCGCCATGTACGACTTCCTGGTCGACGCGCTCGGCGCCGCCGACGACGTGCCAAACCACGCGGGCCTGACGCCGCTGGTGCTGGCGGCGCACCTCGGCGACGAGCGCCTGTTCCGGCACATCTACCACAAGCGCCGGAGGGCCTTCTACACGTTCGGGCGGGTCAAGTCGTACAGCCTGTCGCTGCGGGAGATCGACACGGTTCAGGACGGAGACGACGCCGTCAGCGGCGCAGCGGCCGTGGCCGGCGGCGGCGCGGCCGGCGCGGCCGGCGGCAGCAGCGGCGCCGGCACCGGCGGCCTCAAGGGCGCCGGCCCCTCCTTCTCCACCGGCTCGGGCATCGGCGAGCCTCGCGCCACCTCGTACGTCCCCAACGCCCTCGAGACCGCCGTGCGCCGCGGCCACGTGCCGCTGCTGCGCGAGCCTTTGCTCGCCACCCTGCTGGCCCACAAGTGGCGCGCCTTCGCCCGCTGGCAGTTCGTCGCCCACTTTGCCTTCTACCTGGCGCTCGAGGTGTCGCAGACGGTGCTCATCTGGCTCGCCAGCGAGCGCGGCCAGTGGAACTCGGGCGCGCGCGCCTCCATGGAGTGGGCCGGCATCTGCCTGGCCGCGCTGCTGGCGGCGCTCGAGGCCGGAGACTACTGGGCGTGGAGCCGCGAGAACTACGAGCGCCGGCTGGCGATGACGGCGACGCCCGCTTACGAGCCGCCGCTGTACCTCTTTCCGGGCGAGCACCGGGACGGCACGTTCGCGCGCCAGTCCTTGTTTGCGCGCATCTCGGCGCGCATGGGCTTTTCGGGCGGCGGGCAGGAGGGCGGGGGGGCGCCGCCGCCGCCGCCGCCGCCGGTGCAGGGCAGCGCGGGCGCCGTGGTCGGCAACTACGGCGGCGCCTTTGCTCGCGCGGGAGGTGGCGGCGCAGAGGCGGGCGTGAGCGTGTCGCGGTCGCGGTCGCGGTCGGGCGTCGTGGCGTCGCCGCCGCTGGCGGCCGACGGCGTCGGCGGCGGCGCGGGCGTGGGCGCGCCCGGCGACGCGGCGGAGCTTGTCCGCACGCACACGTCGTCGGGCGGCGGCGGCGCGGGCGGCCTGCCGCACACCGGCCGCGCGCTGCCCACCGACGACTTTGCGCTCATGGACCTGCCCGTGGTCGGCGGGGCGCAGGACGACGTCCAGGGCGCCGCCGCGCTCGCGGCGGCGTCGATGCCCCAGCAGCAGCGGGCGGCGGCGGCGGGCGCGGGCGCGGGCGCGGGCGCGGGCGCGGGCGCGGGCGCGGGCGCCGCCGCGCGCTCGGCCGGCGGCGGCCCCTCGGTGCATACGCCATTTGCCACGCCCGCCGGCCGCCCGCTGGGCGAGGGCCGCGAGGGGGAGGAGGCCGACGTGCCGTCGGACGACCCCGTCAGCGTGGGCACGGCCGCGCAGCGCCTGCGGTCATCGCGCTCGTTCTCCGACCTGCGGGCGGCCGCCGCCGCCGCCGCCGCCGCCGCCGCCGCCGGGGGCGCGGGCGCGGGCGCGGGCGCGGCCGCTGGCGAGTCGCCGCCCTCCTCGTCGCAGCGGCCGGGCGGCACCGCGCGCCCCAGCGGCCTGTCGGCCGCCCTCGCCGCCGCCGGCGACGGCCCCTCGCCCTCGCCCTCGACGCGCCCGTCCGCCGTGCGCTTCGACGAGGAGGCGCTGGCCACCACCCCCTTCCGCGGCGGCGGCGGCGGCGGCGGCGGCGGCGGCGTGGCCCAGGACGAGACGGCGGCTGGCGGCGCCGGCAGCGCCGGCAGCGCCTCTGCTCTCCAGGCCGCGGGCTCCTCGGGCGACTTTGCGGCGCGCCAGCGCACGCGCACGCGCTCGGGCGGCGGCGACCTGCCGCTCAACCCCGCGGCCGCGGCCATCCGCGCGACGCACCAGAAGCAGCACCAGAAGCAGCAGCAGCAGCAGCAGCAGGCGGCGGCCGCGGCGGCCCCGGCAACGACCACGGCGGCAGCGACCTCGGCAGCCGCCCCCGCCGGCGCCCGAGGCCGCCGCAGCGGCGATGTGGCCCCCGCCGCCGCCTCCGGCCCGGGCGTCGCCGTCGGCCCCACCGCCAAGTACCTGCCCGGCGGCTACAAGCGCCGCAACGCCGCCGCCGGAGGGGACGTCGAGGCAGGCGGCGCGGGCAGCGGCGGCGGCGGCGCGTCTTCCTCCGCCCGCAAGAAGCCCTTCCGCTCGTCCGACCCCCACAAGTCCCGCCTGCGCGCCTTCGGCGAGGTCGCCACTGAGGGCTGCAAGCGCATGCTCGACGACCCGTGGCTGTTCGTGTGGCACCTGCACCTCTTGCTGACTTTAATCCACTTCTCCACGTGGGTCACCACCTACGGCGGCGTGGGCGGCGCCGGCCCCGCGTCCGTGGGCGTGCGCGTGTTCGACGACATCGTCCTCGCCTTCATGGGCCTCAGCGGCTGGCTCGCCGTCGTCTACTTCTTCCGCGGGTCCCAGTCCACGGGCGTGGTGGCCGTCGTGCTCGAGGCCTGCTTCGTGGACCTGCTCCGCTTCCTGGCGCTCTTTTTGCTGTGGAACGTCGGCTTCGCCATCGCCATGTACACCCTGCACAAGGGCACGCTCTACACGACCGACACGCCCACCGACTCGCCCCTGCTCAAAGGGCCGGACGGCCTGCCCATCACGGCCGACCGCGGCGCCTTCTCGTCCATGGGACGCGCCATGATGTCGCTCGTGCAGCTGGCGCTCGGGCAGACGGACTACGACGCCTACTGCAACTTGGGGTTCCGCGTGCCCGAGGGGTTCTGCACGCTGCTGTACCTGGCCTACCTGGCGACGACGGCGACCCTGCTGTTGACGCTGCTGGTGGCCATGATCGTGCGCACGTGGGCGGTGGCGCAGGGGCCCGCCGAGGGGCGGTGGCGGCAGCGGTGGGCGCTCTACATTTTAAAGGCAGAGCGGCGGATGCCGCCGGGTTGGCGGCGGGCGCACCGGCTGGGGCAGCCGGCGTGGGACCCGCGGACGGGGCGGTACGCCTACTCGCACGTGTTCGAGCAGGTGGACGACGACGGGGACGACGCGGCGCTCGGGGGCGGCGGCGGGACGGCGGCGGGCGGCGGCGGCGGCGGCGTCGCGGGCGGCGGCGGCGCGGGCGGCGGCGGCGGCGGCGGAGCGGGCGGAGGGGGAGGGACGGCGGGCGCCGCGGGCGGCGGCTTGGGCGCGGGCGGCGTCGGCGGCGCGGCCGGCGTGGCGGCGACGAGCAGCGGCGACGGCGCCGTGCGGGCGGGCGCCTCGTCGGTGCTGGTGGACCGCGACGAGCTGGCGCGCCTCGCGGAGGGGCTGCTGTCGGCGCTCAGGTCTCAGGCCGCCGCCGGCCAGGGCGGCAACGTGGGCGGCAACAGCGGCGGCGGCGGCGGCGGCGGCGGCGGTGGCGGCGGCGCCAGCGCCGACCCGTTCCGCCGCCTGGTGACCTAGGTGTCTGATGACGGTGCTGATGAGTTTTCCCCTTGAGTAGTGTTTAGAGAGAGAGAGAGATCTAGCGCCTCGCTTGTTGAACACACCAGTGCAAAAAGGACGCCCCCGGGACGCCGCCGCCGCGTCTTTATTTTGGCAGGGGCAGGCCGCCGCCGCGTCTTTATTTTGGCAGGGGCAGGCCGCCGCCGACGCCCCCGGCCGACGCCGCCGCGTCTTTATTTTGGCGGGGGCAGGCCGCCGCCGCCGCCGACGACGAGGGCGCGCTGGCCTTCCATGCGAGATCGCGCCCGGTCGCGCCCCTGACGCCCCCGGCGTGGCATTGTCGGGTGCCGAGGGCCGACCCTGATCACGTGTGCGCTGGCGCGCCTCGCAGGTCCGGGGCCAGCGGGGGAGTCTCTCTCTAGCTCTCTGCTCTCTGCTCTCTTCTCTCTCCTTCCCCCTCTCTCCTCGGCTTTGTCACTTCGACGACAGACGAAAAGGTCCTCCGTTTCCTCATTCCTCATTCCTCATTCCACCCTTTTTTGATTAGTCTCTGGCGCCGCAGTACATAACAGACCCCTTCTCATAGAGCTAGTAGAAAGGCTCGGACGCGCGCCACTGTTCCATTCGACACCGAGCGTTCCCACGTTTCACGACCGAGAAGAGAGAAGCCCGCGAGGAAACGCGAGTGCCCCCATGGCCTCCTCCCCGCCGCCCCTGCCGCGCCAGGCGGACGCCGCCCCTTTTCACATTGAGCAGGGCGACCTACTCACCGTGGGCAGCCCCGACGGCTGGGCGCGGCCCTCGGGCGGGCGGCTCGACCTTGCCACTCCTGCCGCCGCCGCCGCCGTCGCTCCGCCGGCCGCAACCGCCGCCGCCGCCGCCCTGGCGCAGTCGGCCGGAGGCGACACAGACCTCCTCCTCCTCCTCCTCCTCGAGCAGCCGCGCGCCGGCGCCGCGCGCAAGCGCGCGGCCCCACTGTTTCGCGACAACGGAGAGGAGCAGGCCGAGGAGGAGGAAGCAAAGCAGCACCGGCAGCAGCAGCCGCCCAAGCGCGCGCGCCGGAGCGCCGGCGGAGCGCCGCAGCTGCAGGGGCAGCCCTCCGGCGCGGCCGTCGCCGCCGCCGCTCCCGCCGCCGCCGCCGCCGTCTCGGGTGTTGGCCCCTCTTTTTTGCTCAAGTCCCGCGCCCCCGCCCCCCTGCTGACGAGCTCGCTGTCGTCCCTGCTGACGAGCTCGCTGTCGTCCCAGGTCAGCGCCGCGAGCGCCGTGCACGCGCACCCGCCGCCTCACGGCTCGCCGCCGCCGCCGCCGCGCCCGCACGCGCCGCCGTCGGCTCGCCTTCCGCCGCGCAAGCGGCACAAGCAGCAGCAGCAGCAGCAGCCGCAGCAGCCGCAGGAGTCGCAGGAGCAGCCGCAGCAGCAGCAGCAGGAGGCGAGCCCGCAGCCTTCCTGGCCGCTGCGCCTGACGACGCCCTTTAGCCAGTACGCGGACCTGCCCCCCTTTTTCTGACCCAGCAGAAAACAACAGCAGTTGGCGGCGGCGGAGCGGCGGCGGCGGCGGCGGCGGCGGAGCGGGCGGCCGGCGGGCGACTGAACCCGGCGGCGTCGTCCCGCGACGCCGCAAGAGAGCGAGCACACGAACAAGCAAGGGGCGCTTCGCAGCACTGAGGGCCTCTCGAACCACCTCCCCGGACCATTCCTTCCCCGATACTCGCCGAGCCTGGCCCGCGCAATCTTTCCTCTCTTTACCCCTGCTGTGCACAAAAGAGGCGAGCCGGCCGCCGCCGCCCTGCCGAGAGGTCTCTCTTTTCTCGTTCCCGCGCGGGCGTTGTCCATTTCATACAGTTTAGACTCTCCCCCCCCCAATAGCGATTCGGCTCATTGGAAAACATGATCCTTTAATCCTACGTGCGGCTACGTCGTAGCCGCTACGATCCCATTTTGCCGCTGCCGTCGTGTCGTCCTCTGCTCGCCCTCCCGACGGTTCCAGCGGCAGCGTCACCAGCAGCAAACGGTCCCCCGGGGTTGCGTCGCCCCATCAACGACAAAGACAGCCTCCCGCATCCAGCGCAGATCGGCGCGCTCGCACTCGACGACCCGCACAGTCTCCCCTCCTCGAGAACAACGCACGCGGCAGGGGAAGCCACAGCGCGCGCGAACACTTCCCACAAAGAAAAACAACCCTCATCAACGCTTCCAACGCGAGGGCCCTCCTCTCCCGCGCAGTCCCGCCATGCGGCTGCCGGTGCTGCTGCTGCTGCCGGTCCTGGCGGCCGTGGCGGCGCGCGCCGCGACGCCTCCCGGGGCCTCCCACGTCGTCGTGGGCGGACACCCCTCGCACCTCCAACACCCCTCCGGTCCGTCGTCGTCGTCCGGCGACGTCTCGGTCGAGGCCGCCGCGGGTTTCGCGGCCGTGCTCGCGCGCCTGGCGACCCCGTACCCGCTGAGCGCCGCGGACGCCGAGCGGCTCGGCCAGCTCGCGGCGGCGTCGCCCTCGTCGTGGGCCGCGGCCGCAGAAGATGCCGCCGGCGCCGGCGCCGGCGCCGCCCCCCGCGCCGCCGTGCTGCTGCACCTGCTCGGCGTCGCGCCCGAGCGCGCCGAGGCGCTGGCCGGGCGCGTCGCGGCGACCCTGGCCGACCTGGGCGCCGGCGTCGTGCGCCACCTGCGCGTCGCCGAGGGCCCCGAGGCGGCCGCCGCGCTCGTGGCCGCGCCCGGCCGCCTCGCCGCCGCCAACGGCCCCGAGGCCGCGAGCTTCCGCGTGCTGGAGTCGCCGGGCGAGGCCGAGCGCTGCGGCGTCGAGTGCCTCGCCCGGCGCCTGGGCGGCGACGCGGCCGACGCGCTGCGCCGCGCCTTTGGCCTCGACGACGGAGAGGAGCGCGAGGCGGCGGCGGCGGCGGCGGCGGCGGTGGCGGCGGCGACCGCCGCGGCCTGGCCGCCGGCCGACCTGCTTGCCGGCGAGCTGGCCTCGGTGCTCGCCTCGCTGTCGGACGCGGCGGCCGAAGCCCCCGCCGCGCCCCGCGCGGACGCCGTGCGCGTGTACGAGGGCACGATCACTGGCATGCAGGCCCTGCGCGCGGCCGACGCCGGCGCCGGCTGCGGCGGCGCCGACGCGCGCGCCGAGGCGGCCGCCGACGCCTTTCTGGCGACGCTCGGGCACGTGCACCGCGCCGTGGCCGCGCGGCACGGCGACGGCGCGTTCTTCGTGCAGGTGGTGCTGCTGGGAGACGCGCCCGTCGCCCGGGCGGCGGCGGGGGCGGGCGCTGCCGAGGCATGGGCGCCGGCGCCGGCCGCGGTGGAGGGGGGCGAGCGCGCCGACGGCGACGAGGCCCCCCCTCCCGAGAGCAGCAGCGGCAGCGGCAGCGGCAGCCAGAGCGACGGCAGCGGCGGCAGCATCGATCGCGAGGCCGCCGCCGCGCTGCGCGCCCCCTACATGGCGTGGAAACGCAACGCCCGCCGCTCGCTGCTGCAGGCCGCGGGCGCCTTTGACGGCGACGCGGGCGGCGAGGGCGACGCGGGCGGCGACGGCGGCGGCGGCGACGACCCCGCCCCCGCCCCCGCCCCCGACGCCCCGGCGGGCCGGCCCTTTGGCGTCGCGGCCACCTACTGGGGCGTCTCGCTCCTGCTCGTTTGGGCGACCACGGGCGCCGTCTACTGCCTGTCGACGATGCCGCTCGCCGAGGACACGCTCCTGTTCGGCGCGCGCCGGCGCGGCGACTGACTGGCGCAGGCCACGTGGCGGCTGTGGCCCCGCTACGACCCGGTGGGGCCGGGGCTCGGCGGGCTGGGCGGCTTGGGCGGGGCCGGGGGCTTTGCGCCGGCCGCGGCGGCAGTTGAGCTCGCCTCTTCTTCGTGGGCGGCCGGCGGCGGCGGCGGCGGCGGCGGCGGCGGCGGCGGCGGCAGCGCGTTCTCTGACCGCAACAAGCGCGAGTAGCACGAGGGGCGGGGATTGTTGCGGGCGGGATTCTCTTTTTCGGGGCGGCGGGGTGGCACGCGGCGCGGCGCCGGTCGCTGCCGCTTCCCCCCGACTCTCTGCGCTCCGTTTTTCCGTTTTTCCGTTTTTCCGTTTTTCCGTTTTTGTCCTTTTTTGCGTCCCGTCTCCTCCCCCCCCTCCCTTTCCCTCCTCTCGCCCCCAAGGGCGCCACGTGTGCCGCGAGAGAAACAGATCATTCTTACACTCATTCCTCGACCATGAACGAACCCCATCGATCCAAACCACGCCTTTAGCAGTAATGACGAACCGACCCACGATGTGAAAACGCGCTCGGGCCTCCTCTCTCGCCCGCTCTCGATCGAGCGAGCAAACGGACGGCGTGGTCGATCAATTGACGGCGCCGTTGCCTGCAAATCGGAGGAGGCTTACGGACGGCTCCCCCACAACAAAGGATCTGGGCTGACTCAATGCCCTCGCTCTAGTCAGTGGGCCTTCTCCCGCAGATCGGCCCAACCCACGACGTTCGGAAAAGCGAAACGACGAAACGAAAAGCCATGAATCGACGTCGAATCGTCGACGATGTCGACGCGGCTGCCCGGCAGGCGGACGCCTCGGTGCCCGTCTTCCACGACTACTCGCTCAGCTCCGACTTTGAGCGGTGAGCAGGGCACGCGTATTGCCGTTTTGCCGCGAACACAGGGAGGAACACAAACTCACCTGCCGCTCGCCCTCCCAACGACCAAACAACACAGCTTCGTGGCCCAGTTGGAACAGACCTTCCGCGCGTGGTTGTTTACAGGTGAGGGAAGCGCAGGTTGCGCGCGTGGCCGGCGTCCGTTTGCCTTCGAAAGCGCGACGCGACGCCCGCGCGCGGACGCGCGGCCTCTCACCCCCCCTCCCTGTCCCAAAAAAGCCCACGCCACACAACCCCGCCAGGCCTCGAGAACATCAGCCGCATGTCCCCCGCGGGCGGCGGCGGCGATCGCGCCGAGCGGCAGCCCCACCCCCACCACCCGGCGGTCGTGCGCGTGCAGGCGTCGCTCGACCGGCAGCGGCTGCCCTTCCGGCGCGAGCCCTACCTGCTGACGCTGCACGTGCCCTACACGACGGAGGGCGACCTGGCGGCCAGCCGGCGGGCGCGGCACGCGCGGGAGGCGGAGGCGGAGGCGGAGGAGGGGCGGCGGCGGCGGCAGGGACGGCGGCAGCAGAGCGCGGAGGAGGTCGCGGCGGCAGCAGCAGGGGCGGCGGCGACCGGCGCCGCGGCCGTTCCTTTTGCTCCCGCGCCTCGATTGGCGGCGGCAACATCGGCGCCAGCAGACTCATCATCAGCAGCCGGACAGGGGGCGACGGCGCACCCGGCGCCGCCGCCGCTGCCGCCAAGCATCTCGGCGGCCGCCCCACCACCAGCAGCAGCAGCGGCAGCGGCAGCAGCGGCAGCAGCGGCAGCGGCACCCTTAGCGACAGCCGCATCAGCCGCGGACGCCGAGGAGGACGTCGCGCGCCGCGTCGCCGACATGATTGCCGACTACCAGCAGATGGAGCAGCAGCTGGCGGGCGAGGCGGGCGCGGCGGCCGCGGGCGGCGGCGGAACCGCGGCGGCGGCGGCGGCGGCGGCGCGAGAAAGCGCCGCGGCTGCCGTTGCTGCCGCCGCCGCCGCCACGCAAGAAGCGGCGGCCGCCGCGCCCTGCTCCTCCTCGGCGGCCGCTGGGCCTCCGACGCCCGTCGACGAGCGGCACCAGGCGCAGCTGGCCCTCAACCCCACCGCCGCCGCCGTCCTCGCGGCCGCCGCCCCGGATGACAGCAGCGGCGCCGAGGAGGGGGGCGGCCGGGGCGCGGGGCGGCGCGCCGCTGCCCCTGCCGCCGCCGCAGCCGCCGCCTCCGCGGGGGACGAGGACGAGCCCGCCCCCCTGATCCTGCCCGCGCCTAGCATGTCGACCCTCCCCGAGGGCGCAGACGACGACGACCCCGCGCCCGGGCGCGGCGGCGACGGCGCCGACACCGCGCCGGCGGGGCTCGCGGCCGCGCTTGCCGAGGCCGTGGCCCTCGAGCAAGAACGCCAGGGACAGCAGCAGCAGCAGCAGCAGCAGCAGCAGCAGGAGAAGCAGCAGCAGCAGCCGGGGCAGCAGGAGCAGCCGCAGCAGCAGCGGCGAGCACCCCCGGCGGCGGCGGCGGCGGCGGCGGCGTCCGCGGGCCCTCGGGCGCCGTCCGCGTCGGCGGCGTCGGCGGCCGAGCTGCGCCCGGGCAGCGCCCTCGCGCGTCGCATCGCCGACAACGTCGCGCGCGACGCCAGCCGCGGCGCCGTCAGCCGGTCGTGGTGGCCTCACTCGCCGCAGGCGTCTGCCTCGGCGGCTGCGGCGTCGGCGGGCGGCGGCGGCGGCGGCGGCGGCGGCGGCGCGGCGGGCGGCTCGTCGCGCCTGGCCCGGGGCGCCGCGGCCCTCGACCGCTCGACGAGCGTCGACACGACGGCGTCCTCTGGGCCCGCAACAGCAGCCCTCGCAGGGCCCGGGCGTTTGGCGTGGGACGCGCAGCAGCAGAAAGGGCGACGGGCGGAGCAGCAGCAGCAGCAGCTGCTGAGGGAAAAGCTGCAGCAGCCGCAGCACCAGCAGCACCAGCAGCAGCTGCTGCGGCAACGGCAGCAGCAGCAGCGGCAGCAGCAGCAGCAGCAGCACCCGCCGGCCCCGCCCTGGTGGGCCTGCTCCGGCGCCGCCCGCCAGCACAAGCTCCAGCGCTGGTTCGGCATCGACCACTTCGTCGTCCTGCAGCCCGCCAGCTTCTCCCGCCGCTTCCTCAACGCGCCCGAGTCCTCCGCGCTGCTGAGCGCCGGCGCGCTGGCGCTTGCCGGCGCGGGCGTGCCGTGGCCGCTGCTACTGCCCGTGCACGACGCCGTGCGGGACGCCTACGTCGGCGCGGCGCAGGTGGGCCCGCGCACGGTGAGCTTCTGCGCCGACTCGCTGCACGCGAGCCGCCTGCCGCTGGGCCTGCGGGACGTGGCGGCGCAGCTGCGGCTGCTGGCCGGGCGCCTGCGGCCGCACAGCGCGCGCGCGGCGGCCACGTGCCTGTCGGCCGCCGGCGGCGGCGCGGGCGAGGCGGCGGGCGCGTGGGGCGCGCCGGACGACGCCGCGGACGAGGAGGACGACGACGAGGACGACGGCGCCATTTCGGGCGGCGGGCGGCCGTCCCCCCGGCAGCCCCGGCACGAGGTGTTTCTGACCGCGTGCTGGTCGTACACCGTCCACCGGCCCTCCTCCTCCTCGTCGCCGTACGCGCTGTCGCCGTCGCCGCCGTCGTCGCAGCTGCGGCCGCGGCCCCGGCACCGCTCGGGTGCCGGCGGCGGCGGCGGCGGCGGCCGCGGCGGCGCGAGCTGGTTTGGCAGCGGCGGCGACGGGGCGGACTCCCTCGCGTACGAGACGGCCTTCGAGACGGCGGAGGACGACGCGGCGCCGAGCAGGAGCGGCAGCTGCGCGTCTGGCTCCACCAAAGGCGGAGGGAACATGGACGGCAGCAGCGGAAGCTGCGACGAGGACGACGAGGACGACGACGACGACGACGACAACGACGACGGCGACAGCGACGGCGCCGACGAGACCGACAGCGAGGACTGGGACCGCGACTGCCCCTGGCGCCCCTGGGCAGTCGAGCGCGAGCCCGTCCGCGCCGTGGAGCTCGACGCGGTCTGGGAGGCCCTCCCCCTGTCCGAGCCTCCGCCGCCGCCGACGGGCGACGACGGCGACGACGGCGACGACGGCGACGACAACAACGGCGGCTTTGCCTCCGCCGCCGCAGCCGCCGCAGCCCAGGCGCCGACGCGCTTTGGCGGGATGGCCGTCGGCGGCCAGGGCACGGGCGAGCCCCTGGTCGTCGAGCTCGACCCTGCGCTGGCCACTCACTGGGTCGTGCACGCCTTGAGCCGCGGGCGGGGGGCCGTCGGCTTTGGCGGCGGCGGCATTGGCGGCAGCGGCTTTGGCGGCGGCGGCGGCGGCTCGCCGGCGGCGGCCGGCCTGCGCGCCCTGGCCCTGCGGCCGCAGGAGCGCTACCGCCGGCACGCCACCCTCGCGCGCACGGACCTGTCGGCCGAGTGGCTGTGGACGGCCGACGCCGCCGCCCGCGGCCTCTGGCACCTGCAGCAGCAGCAGCTTGCGGCGGCCGCCGCCTCTGCCCTCGCCTCGTCCTCCTCTGGCTGCGGCGGCGGCGCCTCGGCGTCGGCGCGCCGCTCCTCGGCCGGCGGGGGGGGCGGCCTCCTGGCCGGCTCCGCCCCCGTCGCGTCCTCCTTCGCGGCCATGCTCAGCGGCATGCTTGCGGCCCTGTCCTGCGCGCGCGAGGCGCGCACGGTCGGCGAGCTGGCGGGCGCAGAGTGGTGGCTCGCGCGCGGCCTGCCGGCGCCCCCGCTACCGCCCGAGAGCGTCGTCGCCGCCGTCCTTCGCGACGTTCTCAGCGACAGCGCGCCGTCGGGCTACGAGCCGTGGCTGCCGCCGCCGGGGGTTGGGGACCCGGATGGTCGCGGGCGGCGGCGGCGGCGGCGGCGGGGCGGGCGCCGGCGGCCGGACGCGTCGCTCCCGCGCACGCCGCCGCTCGGCAGCCTGCTCGGGCGGCTCGCCCTGCACGCGTGCGTGCTAGGGAGCGCGCGCGCGACGGCGGTGCTGTGGCAGCGCTTCGTGGACGAGGCGCGCATGCGCTACTGGGAGGGCGGGGCGGGCGTGCTGCTGCCGCGGATGGACCCGGGGCTCGAGGCGGGGGTTGTGGGCGGCGGCGGAGGGGGGGCGGCGGCAGCGGCGGCAGAGGGGGCGAGCGGCGGCGGAGCCGAACCGGCGGACGAGGCGGCGCGGCGCGCGGCCGTCGGCGGCCCGCCGCCGCCTTCGCTCGACAGCTGCCTGCTGCACCAGAAGCTCGAGATGCTCAACGTGTGCATCCACCGCCTGCGGCTGGGCGGGGGCCCTGCCGTGGTGGCGCCCGCGCCCCCGCCGGGCCTGGCGGTGGGCCCGGCGGACGCGGCAGGAGAGGAGGGGGAGGACGGCGACGACGGCGACGGCGACGGCGACGGCGAGGAAGGAGGCAGCGTCGCCTCGCTCGACTCTGCCGGCGGCGGAGGCGCCAGCACGGCCGCGCCCTCGGAGTACGCGACCGCCGCCGGCACCGACGCGGACGAGGCCGACGAGGGGGGCGGCGGCCGCAACGGCGGCGGCGAGGGTGGCGAGGGCGGCGAGGGCCGGCGCCGGCGCTCGCGCGCGCCCCCGCGCCTGCGCCGGCGTCCCGAGGGCGCGGCCTACTCTCTGCCCTCGCTGCGCCTCCTGGGCGCCCCCGGGAAGGCCCTGCGCGTGCCATACGTGCTCGAGCCCCCCTGCTACACGGAGGACGCGCTCATGGAGCGGCAGGCCGCCCTGGCGCAGCTGCTGTGCCTCGCCGCGGACACGCGCCGAGGCGGCCGGGGCGGCGGGGGCGGGCCCTCGGCGCGCGGGGAGGGGGCGGGCGCCGCCGCCGCCGCAGAGCAGGCCGCGCGGCGCATGCAGTCGGAGCTGCTGGCAGCCGACATGTCGGCGTTCAAGGCGGCCAACCCGCGCGCGTCCCTGGCCGACTTTGTGCGGTGGCACTCGCCGGCGGACTGGGTGGGCGGCGGCGGCGGCAAAGGCAAAGGGGAGCAGGAGGAGGAGGGCGGCAAGGAGGGCGGCCGCCGCCCGCGCTCGCGCTCGCCCGCCGACGCAGAAGGCAAGAGCATCAGCCGCAGCCACAGCCGCAGCCGCAGCCGGAGCCGCCCGCCCTCGGCTTCGGCGTCGGCCTCGGCCGCGGCGCCCCCCCTCTCGCGCCCGCCCGGCCGCCTGTCCGCGCGCATGGCCGCCCCGGGCAACGCGTGGCGCGCCCTGTGGGCCGCCGCGCCCGCGCTGCCGGCCGCGCGCCAGCCCCGGCCGCCGCTCGACGCGCGCCGCGAGGGCGAGCGCGCGCTGCACGCGCTCGAGACGGCGGCGCCCGCCGACGTGCTGCTGCAGCTGTGCGGCGCGGCCGTGGCCGAGGCCGCCGCGCGCCTCGGGGCCGCGCGCGGCGCGCGCCTGGCGCCCGCGGCCGCCGCGCTCGCGCGCTTTCGCGCGACGGCCGCCTCGGTGCTCCGCAAGGGCGGCGGCGCCGAGCCGCCAGCGGCGCTGGCCGGGGACTGGGGCGGCGGCGGCGGCGGCGGCGGCAACGGAAGCGGCGGCGGAAGCGGCCAGGGGACCGGCGCCCACAACGTCTCGGGCCCGAGCGACGCCGAGCTAGAGCTGCTGCTGGCGGAGCTGCACGCGGTCGAGGACCTGGTGGTGGCGGGCGAGAGCCTCGTGCGGCGGCTGCCGTCCGTCGGCCCTGCAGAAGGACGGAGCGGCGATTCGTCGCGGCAAAGGCGGCGGCGGCAGCGGGACGACAGGCGGCGGCGGCGGCGCCCGCAAGGGGCCGGCGAAGAAGAAGACAACGACGACGACGACGACGACGATGACGAAGAGGACGACGACGGCGGCGCCGCTGCCCCGGGCGACGAGGAGGCCGCGCAGCGGCGGCGCTACGCGCTCGCGTCGCGCGTCCTGGCCAGCATGGCGGACGGCGGCGGCGCGCCGCTCGTGCTGGGGGCGGCGGCGGCGGCGGCGGCCGGGCTCGGGGACGGGGACGAGGCGGCGGCGCCGCCGTCCGCGCCGGCGCCGGTCACCGCCGCCGCGGCCCGTTGGTCCTGCTCCTCCGCCGGCACTCCCTCTGCGGCGGCGGCGCCGGGGCCGGCGCCGGCCGAGGCCGCGCTGCTGCCTTACCGCCTCGTCGCGGCCGCGGCCGTGGCGCCGGGGGAGCGCACCGCGCTCGCGCGCTGGCTCCGGCGCGGGCAGCGGCGCTGGCGCCGCGCGCCGCCCGCCGCCGGGCCCGCGCGGCCGCCGCCGTCGGCCGGCGCCGCCGCCGGCGCCGCCGGGCTGCCCGAGCCGGACCAGCGCGAGTGGGTCGTCACCGTGGCGCCGCCCCCCGCGCCGCCGCAGCGGGCCCCGCCGCCCCCGGGCGCCGGCACCGACGCGGCCGCCGCCCCCGCGCTCGCCAGCCGCCTCTACTGCCTGGAGGCGGCCGGGGAGCTCAGGGCCGCCTTTACGCTCGCGGGCGACGGCGACCAGTAGCCAGTAGCGAGCGGGCGGCGCTGGCGGGCGGGCGACGGCGACCAGTGAATAGCGGGCGGGGGCGGGCGGGCGGGACGAGCGGCCGGGAGGCAGCTGGCGCTGCGAGCGCTTGCCTGGTTGTGTTGTTGTTTGCTTTGTTTGTTGTTTGTTTCGTTTGTCGTTTGTCGTGTTACATTCAGCGTGTCTCGGGGTGTGGGCCCTCGAGGCACGTTGCGGCACATGCAACTCCCGCGCTCTCTGCAATACGTAAAAAAAAGGGTTCGAGCTGTATGGCCAGGCACGCGCATTGCCGCGGGGCGAACGCGCACGCGTGTGGGGACGTGAGGTGAGGTAGTTTTTCTCTTGTCGGTGGAAAAATGTAGTTTTTCTCTTGTGGGGGAAAAAGGTAGTGTTTTGGGACTAGTCGTGGGCGGCAGTGTAGCAGCGAAGGAGCGAGGGAAGGGGGTAAGGGATGTCGGGGGAGCGCGGGGCGGGCATCGCCAGACGAGGCGGTGCAAAATCGAGGGGGTGAGGAGCGGGGGGCGTTCGTGGAGGGAGGGGGGGCCGATATGAAAAAAACGCGCGCGAGCCGGAGGCCAAACGGAGCGCACGTTTTTAGTGTGGGTGGTTTATGCGAAAAGGGCGATGGGGCCCCGGGATAAAAAGTGGGGGATGCAAAGGAAAAACTGACGGCTTCGACGCCCGCCCGCGCTCGCAAGCCGCAACAGCCGCCGCCGGCGCAGCGAGGAAAGGACCGGGGGTGGTGTGTGTGCGGCGGCCGCCGGCCGGCGGTCATGACAAACCGCCTGTCGACGCCGGCGCGCGGGTGGGTGGGAGGACGCGCGGGGACAGGGGGGTCCTGCGCGGCGATGGGACGAAAAAGAAGGGAGGGGGGCAAAAAGCAAAAAGTGGTGGGGATCAGGGGATGGGGGTTGATGGGGGGGAAAAACCGCGGGAAAATCAAGACGCGATGGGGGGACGGGGGGGGACGGGGGGGGGGGGGGGGGGGGGCGGGCGGGGGGGACCCGACGCGGGCGTTTCCCGGCCCCCCGTCCTCCAGAAGGGCCCCGTCGCGAGGCCGCGCTCGGGGCTCTTTCGGTTTGGGGTCGTTCGCCCGCTGGCGCGCCGGGCTTCGGCGGCGGCGGCGCCAGCGGGCCGCCGGACAAACAAAAAGGGCTCTCTCGGTAAGAAAGGAACGGAGAACGGAGAACGGAGAACGGAGAACGTGCGCCGGGCGGCGGTTGAGGTTGAAAGGGGGGCGTGGAAGGGATCGCGAGGGCCTCGAAGAAGAGGGAGAGAGATCGGTGCACAAGGAGGGGGGTTGGGGGGCGGGGAGGCGAGGGCGCTGACAAGCCAAGGACGCGAAAGCAAAAAAGAGCCCTGTGGCCGCGCGCTGCTCGCGATTGTTTTTTTTTCTTGTCGCCGCGGTCTGGAGCCTTCTTTTTATTGTCGTCCAGCGCCGGCGCCTCCTGCTTTGGGGGGGCGGAGCGGGTTTTTGAGGGTCGCGCAGTGCTGCGAGGCGGGAGCGGAAATCTTCCGGTGCGGCGGATTTTACTGCTGCTGCAGGCTTGCCGCCGCGAGCGCGGCCGCGAGCGCCGCCGAGGCGTCGGCGCCGCCGTTGGTCGCGGGCGCGGCAGAGGCGAACCACTGCGGCTGCGGCTGCTGCTGCTGCTGCTGGTGGTGAAGCGCGATCAGCAGCTGCAGCTGTTGCGCGTCCAGCGGCGCGCCGCAGCCGCCGATGACGGCCCCGCCGCCACCGCCGCTGCCGCCGCCGAGCGACGACGCGGTGAGGCGCGCGAGCGCGGCTAGGTGCGCCTGCTGCTGCTGCTGCTGCTGCTGCTGCTGCTGCTGCAGCAGCTGCATTTGCAGCTGCAGGAGCTCGCCGAGCTGCGGCTGGCTGAGCGACGCCTGCGCCGCGCCGACCTGCTGCAGCAGCATCTGCTGGTGGTGCTGCTGCTGCTGCGCCTGCTGCAGCATGGCGGCGAGCTGCGCGGCGGCCGACGCGTCGCCGCCGCCGCCGCCGAGGAGGCCGCCGCCGCCGCCGCCGCCGCCGCGGTGGCCGCCGCCGCCGTTGCCGCTGCCGCCGCCCCGGCCGCCGCCCTTGCTGCCGTGCGCCCCGTTGCCCACCGCGTGCGCCGCGTTGGCCGCCGCCACGACCAGCGCCGCGTTGGCCGCACTCGCGCTCGCGGCGGCCGGGCCCGCCGCCGCCGCCGCCGCCGCCGCCAGCTGCCGCGCCATGCCGGCCGCCTGCGACGCGCTCGGCGCCAGGTGCGCGGCCGGCAGCAGCGCGGCGAGCGCGGGCGGCGGCACCGACACGGCCGCGGGCGCGCCGCCCTCGCCGCCGCCGTTCTCGTCCCCTCGCCCCCCGCCCGCCGCCCCGCCGGCGAGGAACCGCAGCTCCTCCTGCCGGTGCGCGAAGAAGCACAGCTCGCGCGAGCACACCGCGCCGTTCTTGCACATCTGCGTGCGGAACTTGCCCGGGTGCAGCCAGTACTCGAACGCCGAGTGCGCGTGCGGGCAGGCGGCGCCCGCCGGGCACGCGCGGCCGCCCTTGCTTAACTCGCAGGCGACGGGGCGGTAGGCGCGAGAGCGCGGGCAGCGGCGCGCGTTCTTCTCGCCCGCGTGCGCGAACGGGCAGGAGGTCCAGTCGTGGTGCTGGCGGTTGGGGCACATGACGACCTGTTGTTGGCGCGGGGGAGGGGGGGAACGGGGGGTGAGAGGGGGGGAAATTTGAAAAAAAAGGGCACGTCGTCGCGGCGGCGGTGGCGGGGGGGCGGGCGGAGAGGCGTTGGATTTTACGGCGGTCGCACCGGGGGGGCCCCGCCCGTCCTCGTCGGGCCGCGAGAATGCGCGCAGAGCGGCGGGAACGCACCTTGTAGCAGTAGAGGAGGTAGGCCTGCGGGTTGGTGTTTTCGGGGTGGATTGGAGAGGGGGGATGGGCCGGCGGGTTTGTTCAGTTTTTGACGGTCTGCGGCGAGTCATCGGCCGCGCGGCCTCGCCGGCCCATGACGCGGCGCTCTTTGCGGAGGGCGGGGCACTTTTGACATCCGGCCGTGACGCGGCCTCCTGCGCGCGCGCTGTGGGCCGGCTCGCGGTCCGAATTGTATCGATCGCGGCGGTTGCGCACCTCGTCGGCCTCGCGGAAGGACCCGTCCGCGGGCTGGGGCGTGGCGGCGGCGTCCGCGCTCGCGCGCTTGGAGGGGGAGCGAGAGGGGGGAGCGAGAGGGAGGGGGCCCGAGGCGAGCGCGATCTCGCCCTGCTGGCTCGCGGCGCGCGCACCGGCGGCACCGGACGACGACGACGCGTCCATTACGCGTAGCGGTTGGTGTCGGAGAGGGGGAGAAGAGAGGGGAGAAAAGCCTCGCCTGGGCAAGGATAGAGACAAGGGAAAAACCAGCGCAAAGAGAAGAACCTTAGGAAGGGAGAGGGGGGGAGGCGGCGGAATAGTGGAGCCTAATCGATATGGGTGAGGGCTCCAAGCGTACGGAAGAGAGAGCACGATTGGTTGTGTGTGAGGAGGGGGGAGGGGCGGCGCTCCCAGAAGTCGCCGCTGTGCCGCCGACGATCAATTCCGTGTTGGTCCTGCCGCCACGACAGGTTCGAGTGGGGCAGGCAGGCCCCTCCCTTTCTTCACCCGGCCGGTGTGCCGCCACCCACCCACGTGCCAGCGTCGTCAGCCCCGAGCCGCAACGGAGCTTCTCGAGCCGCACTTTGCCTTCGTCGGCGCGCTGCCGCCGCACGCGTGCCGGCGGCAGCGGCGCCTTGTCGACTGCCTGTGTGTCTCCGCTCCGAGTCGTTCTGTTTTTAAAGGGTGCCTCCCTTCTGCGCATGCGCGACGCGTCACATCTCCCGTCTTTTGCCTCGCGTGGGGTCCTTGACAGCCTTGATTAGCTCTGTCTCTTTCGGACTCCTCGCGGAAGCCAAATTTGAAAGAAGCAGCCGCCGGCCTTTCAACCAGAAATCCGATGAGGCCCTTTGCGATCGCGGCGCTCCTGCTGCTGCTCGCGGTGGCGGCGCGGCCCGCCCAGGCCGGCGCGGCGTGCGCGACGGGAGACGCCAAGTGCTTCTGCCAGAAGGTGCGGAAAGAGGGGGATGAGCGCGCGCGCGCGGCGTCATCGTTTCCGCCGGCGTCTTTTTTTAGCGGCGGCGACGCGCGCGACCGATTCCGACCGACGCTCTCAAGGGAGACCCGATATCAATGGATTCGGCGCGCGCCGCATCAAAGGGCTCGAGCAGATCTCTCTCTTGTTTCTCCTCGCGCGCGTGCGCTCGCGGCCTTGTGTTTCGCCGGGCATCCTCCGCCGCCGCCATTGCTCATCGCCTCGCCGGACCCCTCCCCCCTAAAAAAAAACCGCTTTGCCAAAAAACCGGCCTTTTGGGACAACACAGGCCGGCGGCGTCTGGCGCAGCGAGCTGGCCGTCGGCGACATGCCCGTGACCTGCACGTTCCACACGGATTTCCAGGGTGAGCGGGGCGCTGTTTATGCCGGGCGTCTCTCGAACCGGGAGCTTGAGCGAAAAAAGGGGCGGGAGGGGAAAGGCCCCGCGGGCGCTCCCTCCTCCCTCCCGCCTCGCGCCCTCGGCGAATTCGCTCTTTTGCCGTCCGCGAAAAGCCCCCGCCCCCTCCTCCGCCCCGCGACCCAACGCGCAAATCACACGGGCCATCATCATCATCACCGAGAACAACATCAAACAATAACAAACAACAACAAACAACAACAACAACCAAAACAACAAAACAACAAGGCCGCGACCGCTCCTTCAACGTGTACGTGCCGCCGAATTACGACGGCGCCCAGCAGCAGCCCGTGTGGATGCACCTGCGCGGCGTGTACAGCGCCAAGTGGGGCGGCGAGCTGCAGCCCCAGTACCCGGGCGCGCCCATCCTGTGCCGGGACGCGTGCGCCCTGTGGGACGGCATGGCCGATAAGAGGCGCGAGGGCCTCAACCCGGGGCGGGCGGACAACGCGATCGTGGTCTACCCAGAGGCGGCCTTTGACGACCCAAACAAGCGCTCGGTGAGTTTTTTTTTCAGTTTTTTTTCAAGTTTTATTTCTTATTTTCCCCCCATCTTTTCCTTCCATCGACGCTTTTCCTTCCACAATTAAAGAAATCCAGCCGATCGATCGAATCCCTCACTCCAAAAACAAACAAAAAAAACCGAAACAACAACAACAACAAAAACACGTCTAGTTCTGGTCCATCCCCTGGTGGCGATGCTCGATGGGCGACTGCGTCGACAGCAGCGTGGACGACGTCGGATTCCTCGAGCGCGTGATGCAGTCCGTGCAGGCCAAGTACGCGGGCGCGGGGCAGATGTTTGTCTCCGGCAACAGCGCGGGCGGCATGATGGTCTACGAGCTGCTGTGCGAATCAGAGTGGTTTGCGAAGAACCTGGCGGCGGCGGCGGTCTTCTCGGGCGGCGTGGGAGAGGGCTATGCGTGCCGCGGCGGGCGGGCGTCCGCGCGCGTGCCGCTCCTCGTGCTGCACGGGCAGGACGACGAGGTCATCGGCTACCGCAAGGGCACGTCCGTGGACGGCTCGCCGTTCGAGGCGGTGGTCGACACGGTCAAGGCGTGGGCGGGGATGCGCGGGTGCGGGAGCGAGGGCGAGCCGCCGGACGCGCCCTTTTTCGCGGCGCAAAAGATCGAGTGCCGCGACTACTGCCGGCCGGCGGCGGCGGCGGCGGCGGCGGCGGCGGCCGGGGGGGCGCAGATGGTGGCGGAGCAGGGCGCCAAGATGATGATGGCGGCGGCCGACGCCGCGCGCAACGGCAACGGCAAAGCCGCCGCCGCCAAGAACGGGGCCAGCAAGGGCGCGCCCAACAGCAGCAGCAGCAGCAAGAACGCCGCCGCAGCAACGCCCGCCGCGAAAAACGCCGGCGCCGCCGCGGACGCCAAGAACCGCCAACTCGGCTCGGTCGCCCAAGCCGCGCCCATGCGCGCGTGCTCGGTGCCGGGCGGGAAGCACAACCTGCACGAGGTGATCCGGTCGTTCCACTTCGACGTGTCGGCGGCGTGGTTCGCCAAGCAGGCCGGGCCGTCGTGGGGCGCGACGCCGCCGTCTTGACTTCGAGAGATCGTCGTTTTTTCTTCTTCTCCCTCGAGCGAGCGCGGCGCAAACGAGGCGCAAAAAAACTCGAGGCGCCGCCGGAGGTCGCCCCGCCCCCTCTATCGAGTCGCCTCTCTCGAACGGACTTTTCGATACATCAAACGCGTATGCGCACGCACGGACATAGAGCGCGCGCACACTAAAGCCGCAAACCGCGACTCCTTATTCGCAAAACAGCACAAGTTTCGAAAAAGAGCACGCGCAAAAACAAAAAAGATGCTGACGTCATCCGCGCCGCCTCGCCGCGCCGTCGCCGCGCGGTGCACCAGCACGAATCGCCGCGGCCGCGCCACGTCCTGCGCGCCGCGCATCGCGAGCACCGGCGCCCACGACTACGGCGACGACGACGAGTTTTACGACTACCTGGCGCGCGTCGAAATCACGGGAGAGGGCCGCTCGCGCAGCAGCAAGAGCAGCAGCAGCAAGCGCGGCAGCAGCCGCCCGTCGGCGGTCCGCCTATCGATCGGCGGCGGCGCGCCCGAGCCGGCGGTGCTGGTGACAGTGGCCGTCGGACGCACCGCCTTTCAGTCTGGCGCCGAGACGGGCGGCGGCTCGACCTCCCTCATTCTCGAGGACGACGGCGCGTGGCCGATGGAGCGCAGCCGCCGCCGCGCCTTTTCGCTGAGCGGAGGCGGGCCCGGAGCGGGCGGCGACGCCAACGAGGACGACGACGAGGACGGCGGCGGCGGCTTCGGCAACCCGGGAGCTTTTGCAATTGAGTTTGTCGCCGGCTCCCGCTTGCGCCTGCGAGGCGAGGCGCGCGGCTTTGAGGTCGCGATCTCGAGCGCCGGCGGCTGGCCGAGCGACTCGGCCGACGGGTGCTGGGACGCCGCCGTGGCGATGGCAAAGGGGCGCGCCACGGGTCACGGCGGCGGCGGCGGCGGCGGCGGCGGCAGCGGCCACGACGACGACGCAGCCGCCCGTGGCATGCGCGCGCTCGTGCTGCGGCGCCCGGTCCCCTCCGGCGCCGGCGCCGGCGCCTGGCGCTGCTTTGCCTCGGGCGTGCCCGTGGTTCTCGACGCGAGGCTCCCGGACGGCTCGCGCTGGCGCGGCCTGCGGGGCACGATGGTTCTGGACAGGAGGCGCGGGTGGGGCGCGGGCGGCGGCGGCCGCAGCGCCGTGGCGGCGGCCGTGCGGCGCCGGCGCGCCTTGGCTCGAGCGCTTGCGTCGCCGCCCTGGCTGCGGTCGCCGTGGGAAGATTGAGCTCGTCGTCGGTGTTGGCGCGGTCGGAGTTGTGGTTGTTGTTCGTTCCAGATTGTGTTTCGTGCAAAAAGCAAGGAGAGAACGTCGGAGAGAGAGCGGCGTCGAGCCGACGACGACGGGCGACGACGACCACGAGGACGACGCCGACACTGCTCGCTTTTTTCTCTCGATCCGATCTTCAAACGCGTTTCCGAAATCTACTTGCCCTCCCGCGTCTTCTTCTTTTCCTCCGCGCGCTTCTTCTCTTTCTTATCCTTCTTCTCCTTCTTCGCCTCCTTCAGCCCCTTGTCCTCCTTCATCTTCTTCGATTTGTGGTGGTCCTTGCCGCCGCGCGACGGCGACCCGCCCTCGCCGCCGCCGGCCTTGTCGTGCCGCTCGCGCCGCCGGCGCCGCCGCTCCTCCCCGTCCTCCCCGTCCTCGCCGTCGCCCTCGTCGCCCTCGTCGCCGTCCGGTGCCGGCACGTGCGCCACGGCCCCCGTCCACGGCTGCCTGAGCGCGCCCAGGATGCTGTACAAGCCCGAGGCCGACACCGAGCCCGTCACCTCGAACCGCACCTCGGTCCCGACCGTCAGCACGTGCGAGGGGTTGCGCCGGCTCACCCAGGCGGCGGGAAGCACGGGGCCCGCCGCCGCCGCCGCCGCCGCCCCCGGCGACGCCGCCCCAGGCGCCGCCCCCGCCGCCGCCCCCTCCGCCCGCGACGCCGGCCCCGCGCCGCCCGCCTCCCCCCCCGCCCCCTCGGTCCCCCCCCCCGCCGCGCCCCCGGGCTCCCCCGCCGCGCCCGCCGCCCCTGCCGCGGACGCCGGGCGGAACCGGAACTCGCCGCGGATGCCCGAGGCGCCGACCGCCGCGCCGAGCGCGCCCTGCACCAGCAGGGCGGCGTAGTCCCGGCCGACCTTTGTGACAAAGCCGACGAGGGGCCGCCCGCGCGGGGGTAGGCGGAAGACCAGGGCGCGGGCGGCGGCGGTGACGCGCAGGTAGGGGTGGTAGGGGTGCAGGGGGGCCGGGGGGGCGGCGGCGGCGGCGGCGCTCGCGCCGTTCGCCCCGTTGGCCTGGCCGCCGCCGCCGTCGTTGTCGCCGCCGTCGTCGTCCGATGAGGCGGCGAGGCGCTCGCGCCCGACGGCGAGCAGGACGCCGCCCAGGTCGGGGCTGTGGCGCAGGAGCTGGGCGGCGAGGGCCTCGCGGGCGCCCGCGAGGGCGTCGCCCGCGCGCGAGGGGTGCAGGTGCAGCGAGAAGCGCGCGTCGAGCGTGCGCAGGGCGTGCGCGTTGGCGCACCGGGGCCCGCGACCGCCGCCGCCGCCGCCGCCGGTGTTGCCGCCGGCGTCGTCGCCGCTGCCGTTGTGCCGCCGCCGCCGCTGCCGCTGCCGCTTGTCCTCGCCGCCGTTGCTCGCCGCCGCCGTCGAGTGGCGCTTCTTGCCGTCCGGGCAGCGAGCCTCCCCTGCGGCTGCTCTTGCCCCGCTGTTGGTCGTCATTGGGAATTGGTTTGGCGGTCTCTGCCCCGCGCGCGCGGGCGTTGTATCTCTGCGCCGACCTTCGTTGTTTGATGCGCGCCGGTCTAAATCCGATCGAGTGGGCCGCCTGCGCGAAGACTCTAAGGCATGTGATGTTTGTCCAGGAGCGTGTGTGATGCCCCTTGTTCGAGGGAGAGCGTGCGCGCAAACAAAAGACAAGCGATCAGGAGACCCGGCCGCCCCGAGCCGCCGCCGCCAAAACTCGATTTCGTAGAGGCGCACGCGTCGTTGGGGTCCTTTGCAAAAAACAATGACACGTCGACCAGTTTGCACTACTTCTCCTTGCCTCCGCCACCACGGACCTTGGCCATCTGCGCGTCCACAAAGGCGTCGAACGCGTCATCGTCGCCCTCGGCGGCGGCCGACGCTGCTGCAGCGGCCGCCGCCCGGTCCGCCGCCGCCGCCGCCGCCTGCTCGCCGCCGCTGCCGCCGCCGCTCTCGCCCGCCCCCTCGGCCTCGCCCCCGGGCGCCGCCGACGCCAGCTCGCCCTCCAGCAGGGCGTCCAGCGCCTCGCGGAGCGCCTCGAGCGTGGCCCCCCCGAAGGGCCGCACGGACGCGACGTCCAGGACACGCCGGAGCACGGCGTCCGGCGGGCGCACGCCCAGGCGGGCGAGGCCGGCGGCCGCCAGCGCGAGCTGCCGGGGCGTCGTCGCCGCCAAAGGCGCCGCGGGCGCCGCTGCTTGGGGCCGCCGCCCCTGCCGCTGCCGAGGCTGCTGCTGCTGCTGCTGCTGCTGCCTCTCTTCCGGCACGGCGCCCGAAGCAGCATCCGCGTCCCCGTCCAGCGCCGGGAGCACGGGGCACTGCGCGGCTCGCTGCTCGAGGACGGCCAGGGCGGCCTCCTCCCAGCGCTCGTAGGACGAGGGGCGGGAGGACAAGGGGGACGACGGCGGGGACTTCCCCCCGGCCTCGTCCGCCTCGTCGCGGCCGCCGCTGCCGCCCGCCCACAGCGGCCGCGAGGGGCTGAGCGTGGCCGCGCCGTTGAGCAGCATCGCCAGGCCCTCGGGCGACATCGAGGACAGGGCCCAGTGCGTCTCGACCACGAGGCCGCGGCGCGCGGCCAGCAGCTCGGGGCTGTCTGGCGAAAGCAAGCGCCGCGCGGCAGACGCGGCCCCGGCGTCCTCCTCCTCCTCCTCCTGCCCTCGCTCCCCAGATGTTGCCGCCGCCGCAGCCGTCGCAGCCGCCGCCGCCCGCTGCGCGCTGAGCTCCTGCAGCACGACAAGCGCGCGCACGGCGTTGCTGGAGTGCCTGCCAATATGGCGGCCGCGCGCGGCGCAGTAGCGCAGCAGCGACCGCAGCAGGGCCGGGGGGGTCGCCCACGCCGCCGAGGGGCGCTGCTGCTGCTGCTGCTGCTGCTGGCGCGGGCTCGCCCCTGCCGCCGCCGCTCCCTCCCCGTCCCCCTCCCCCTGCTCCTCCCCCTGCTCCTCCTCCCGCCAGCCGTGCGACATCTCGAGCCACGCGATCCCCGTGAGCAGGCGCGAGAACTCCAAGGGGGTCAGCGCATCCAGCGCCGACCAGGGCGCGCCGCGCGGCATGGACGCCGCCGCCCGCCTCGAGGACGCCGCGGCGGCGGCCGCCGCCGCCAGCAGGGCGCGCGCCCAGCGCCGGCCGGAGGGCGGCAGCCGCAGGCGCGCGGCGGACGAGGCGGCGGCGCCGACGGCCTCGAGCGTGGCGCTGGCGGCGGCCGCCCGGATGGCGAGGATGACGAGGCCAGGGGCGGTGGTGGCGGAGTCGTTGTCGTCGTCGTCGTCGCTGTCGTTGTTGTCGCTCGCGCGGGCCGCCGACGCAGCGCCGGCAGCAGCCGCCACAGCAGTGACGGCGGCGTCGCCGGCCGCCTGCTTGCTCACGGCCGCGAGCGACTTGACCGGCGCGCTCTGGGCGGCCAGCCACCATTGAACGCTCGGGCGGTGGCCCAGCTTCGCGAGCGCGCGCAGGGCCCGCACGGCGTCGGCGGCCGTCAGCGAGCCGGAGAGGCTCCCCGCCGCCGCCCCCTCCTCGAGCGCCGCCGCCGCCGCCGCCGCCGCCGCCGCCGCCGCCGCCCTCCGCCCGCCAAACCCCGGCGCTAGCGCGGGCAGCAGCGCCCCGTCCAAAAACGCGCCGCCCGGGTTCCACCGCAGCCGCGCGAGCGCCTCCAGGCACCGGAGCGCCTGGCCAGAGGACAGGCCGCCGCGGCCAGGCGGCAGCCGCAGGGCGCCCACCCTCAGCGCCGCGCCCCATGCGGGGCCCCCCGCTCCCCCATCCTCCTCCCCGGCGGAGGGAGGGGCCTCCGGGACCGCGACCGAGGAGGGGCCAAAGGACCGGTCGGCAAAGCCGCCGCATGAGCCCCAGGCATCGTCGTGCGCTTGATGAGCCAGCGCCACCGCCGCAGCAGCAGCTCCGGCCGCCACGGCCGCGGCCGCGGCCGCAGCCGCGGGCGCCAGCGCCGCCGCTGCCTCGAGGACGGCGGCGACGGCCTCGCCCCCATTGCCACTGCCGCTTGCCTCGTCCTCCTCTTCCTCGCCCGCCAGCCCGGCTGCATCCATCACCGCGCGCGCCTCTTCAGGGCCGCCGAACACCTGCACGGCTTGCTTGCCGGCCCAGCGGGCGCGGGGGCGGCGGCCAGCAGCGGGCGCTGCCGCCGCCGCCGCCCCTGCCCCTTCTGCCGCGGCCGACGGCGGGGAAGGGTCGGACAGCAGCAGCAGGCGCGCGGCCTCGAGGGCGGCGCGGCCGACGCGCGCGGCTTCCAGCGGGTGCCAATTGCTGGTTTCGAGCACCAGGGGCGCCAGGGAGCCTAGAAATCGCGCGGCCGCGGCGGACGAGGGAAAGGCGCCCGCGGCCGCCGCGACGACGCCCGCGCCGGCGACGGCCGCCAATGCAGCCGCGGACGGCGACGGCGCCTCTCGCCCTTGTCCTTCTTCTGCGCCGGTGCTGCTGCGAGCAGAGCGGCCGCCGGAATGCTGGACAGGACGAGCATGCGCGCCGGTGGCCTCGCGCGCGGCGGCCGTGGCGACGGCGATCAGGTCGGACAAGCTGACGGCCCCCTCTGGCCGCCACCGCGCCCCCCGCTGCTGCTGCTGCTGCTGCTGCTGCTGCTGCTGCTGTGGCGGCTGTCGCCGCCTCTGCCTCCGCCATGCCTCCTGCTGCTGCCGCTTCCTGACGCTCTCCCATTCCCGCGCGTCCTTCACGGCGCCGAAGAACTCGGCGACGGCCACGCCGACGAGGGGGTGCTCGGCCGCGGGCCACTGCGCGGCCAGAGACGCCAAGGGGCGGAGCGCTTGTGCGTTGCCGCCGCCGCCGCCGCCGCCCGAGCCGCCCGCCAGCGCCCTCAACAACGCCGCGGCCGAGCCCGACACGATCAGGCGCACGTCCTCGATGCCCGCGCGGCCGAGACTGCGCGGCAGGGCCGCGGCGAGCGCGAGCGCCTCGGCGCGCTCGCGGCTGCACCGAGGAGAGGAGGCGGGGGAGGACCCAGAGGGCGCCGGCGCCGGCGCCGGCGCCGCCGCCGCCGCCTGCAAGAGCGCCCGCACAAACGGGGGTGGCGCCCGCCGGCGGACGCCCGCAGCCTTGGCCTCGCCCAGCGCCGCGAGCAGGCGCAGCGCCCACAGGGCCGCCCGGTCGGCGTCGGGCTCGCGCTGCAGCGCGGAGGCGACCGCCCGGTCCGTGGCGCGGCGGAAAAGGTTGCCGATGTCGGACGGGGACGAAGAGGCGTCGCTGCCGCTGTTGCCTCCGGCGGCGGCGCCTGCGACGCCGGCGCACCGCCAGAGCGCCGCGACGGCCTCGGACAAGGCTCGTTCGCTTGACGACTCGGGACGATCGGACGGCGCGGCCTGACGTGGCCGCGACCATTGGGCCGGCGGCGGGGAAGGGCCGGGTGCGGCGGCGGCGGCGGTCGCTCGGGGGCGGCGCCAGCTTTTTTGCCGAGGCTCGCCTTGCATACGACGCCCCTCCCGCGCCGCCGACGACGCCGACGCCGACGCCGCCGCCGCCGCCGCCGCTGCCGAGGCCGCTCCAACGCTTTGCCTTGCGCCGCCCGGCCCCGAGCGCCACCGGGCCCCTGCCGCCGAGAGCATGATGCACGCCTGCGCGAGCTGCCGACCCCCTTAGATTGGTCGCCTCCTCATTGCTTCGGTTTCTCGAGAGGAGCGAGCGCGCGTTCTCGAGGCAGATTTTTGCTGCGGCTTCTTCACAGCGCAGTCCTCAGTGCGATGGAGGACACGTGATGGGGCAGAGTGGCAGTTGATTGGAACGGCGCGGCGGTGTGGCGGGCCGACGATCATGCCGACCGCGTTTTGTTTTGCGCTGAGTGGCGTCGAGCGGGACGAACAACGACGACAGACGGCGGCGGCGGCGGCGGACAGAGAGTGCGCATCGTTCCTCCTCTCGCGGCTGTGGATTGATGATGGTGTTGTTTCATGAAAAAGGAGAGCTACACGCGCGCGCGTCGTTTCGTTCGCGGTCGCACAGCCCCCTCCCACCAAACGCATGGGCAGACTCAGCACACGATCGTGCGCGGCGCGGCCGGCGCCGCCGCCGCCGGCGCGGCCGCCGCCGCCAGAGCCGCCGCCTGCGCCGCCGCCTGCGCCAGCTGCGCCGCCTGCGCCGCCGCCGCCGCCTGCGCGCCGGCCGCGCCCGCCTCGCCCCCGGCCGCCGCCGCCGCCGCCGCTTGCTGCGCCGCCTGCTGCGCCGCCTGCTGCGCCGCGGCCAGGGCCGCCGCCGCCGCCTGCGCCGCCGCCGCCTGCGCCGCCGCCGCCTCCAGCTCCCGCACGATCTCGTCGAACCGCCCGATCGCCCGCGCGAGCGCCTCGGCGTGCGGCCGGGCCGGCGGCGCCTCGGCCACCGTCACCCCTTCCTCGCCCGTGGCCGGGTCCACCGCCAGCGCAAAGTCGAGGTCGGCGGCCGAGACCGTCTCCTCGGCCAGCGGGTCGCCCGAAGCAACCTGGGGCCCCGGCCACTGCGGGATCACCGCCGACGCCTGCATCGCCAGCAGCTGCGAGCGCAGGGCGCCGACGTCTGCGTCGAGCAGCGTCGCCAGCTTTGCGAGCGAGATGCTCGAGTAGAGGCGCAGGTGCTGCCGGAGGGAGGGGAGGGCGGGGGCGCGGCGCACCTCGCGCGTGAAGAGCGACAGCTGCGCCGCGTAGGGCTCGGCCAGCAGGGCGGCGGCGGCGGCGCCCGCGCCCGTGGCGCCGGCCGCGGCGGTGCTCGCCGCGCTGGCCGCCGCGTTGGCCGCCTGCGCCTGCACCACCTCGCTCGCGCCCTCGGACGCCGCGCGCGCCGCCGCCTCGGCCCCGGCCTGCGCCGCCTGGGCCGCCTGCGCCGCCGCCTCCTCCAAAAAGGGCGCGGGCGGCGGGGCGGAAACAAACTTGGGGCAGCCATAGGCGAAAACCTCCTCCAGCGGCGCGTCGTCGCCCTGCGCCACGCGCGCCAGGCGCTCGCCAAACTTGTCGGCCAGCTGCTGCGCGACGCCCTCGTCGACGTGGCGCCGCGCGGCGGCCGGGCAGAGGGCGGCGCACAGCGCCAAGAGCGCGTACATCTGCTCCTGCTTCTTGAGGATCTGGTCGTAGGCGGCGTCGCGCGGCAGCAGCGGCTTGGCGCGCGCGACGTAGCCGAGCGCGGTGTTGAGGCAGCGCGCCGCGTCCGTGAAGCGGCGGAGCATCATGTAGGCGAAGGACGAGTAGTAGTAGAGCGAGACGTGCGCGGCGGGCAGCTTGGCGGTCAGCAAAAAGGCGGCGCGCCCGCCGCCACGCGGCTCCAGCGGGTTGATCGGCGCCAGGGCGGCCAGGCCCGCGCGGTAGTCGCCCGCGAGCACGTGCACGCGCTCGAGGCCCACGAGGGCAAAGTAGCCCAGCATGGGCAGGACGTTGGACTTGGCGTCGCCCGGGTAGTAGCCCTCGCTCCCCGGCTGCGCCAGCTCGCGCCCGCCGTCGCGCCGCAGCGCGGCGACCACGCCGCTCCGCTCGGCGAGCGCATTCAGCACGCCGACCACGTGCGCGGGCGCCCACTTGTCCGCGCACGCGGGCGACGCGAGGGCCGCGAGCTCGTCCGCCAGCGACGGCTGCGGCCCGCCCGCGGCCGAGGAGGACGCCGCGCGGCCAAACCCGCCGCCGCCGAAGCCGCCGCCGCCGAAGCCGCCGCCGCCGCCCTGCGCCTGCTGCAGCAGCAGGCGGCCGCGGTGCACCGCAAACGCCTGGAACTGGTAGAGGAACTCGTCGACCATGTCCCACAGCCAGCACGTGGGCAGGATCATGTTGACGTTGCCGTGCAGGATGACGCCGAACAGGTCGCAGTAGTTGTTCCACGCCTCGACGCGCTGCGCGACGGTCGGCCCGCCGCCGCCGCCGCCGCCCGCGCCGCGCGCCGCGTGCAGGTGCCGGAACCGGAGCTCTTTCCAGAGCAGGCAAAAGACGTGGTCGCGGTCGACCAGCGGCGCGATCAAGGGGGCGTCGGGCCACGGCTGAGACTTGAAGAAGCGCTCCGAGAGCTTGGGCCAGGAGATCTCGTACATGGACTGGATCTCGGGGATGTTGCGCTCGCTGTTCCGCGAGTCGGGTGGGTGGTTTTTGGGGGGGGGGGGGGGGTTGGGGGGGGGGGGGGGGGGGCGTTGGGGGGGGGGCGGGGGGGGAAAAGGGGGGGCGGG
>Ga0335398_10001048_pt1 | contig 48524 bp, 5 predicted proteins | sample BON03_FD_205742 | JGI IMG/M metagenome (GOLD analysis project Ga0335398, IMG submission 205742) | Freshwater microbial communities from Lake Bonney liftoff mats and glacier meltwater in Antarctica - BON-03 (spades assembly) (version 2) | ecosystem: Environmental > Aquatic > Freshwater > Ice >... | reverse complement strand
GCGCATCAGGCCGTCGTTGAGCACGCCCGCCGCGTGCCACACGCCCGCAAGACGAGTGCTGCTGGTCGCGAAGAGGGAGCCAACCATGGCGCGCGTGTCGACGAGCTCCGCGGCGTCGCACTTGACGACGCGGAAGTCGCACGACACGATCTTCTGGAGCTTCTCGCCATCCACCGCCGCCACCTTGCCGCCACGAGCAGCAAGCACGACCGACTCCGCGCCGCTCGAGCCAAGCCAGCGGCCCGTAAGCAGGCCGAGGCCGCCGGTACCGCCCGAGAGCAAGTGAGTGCCGCGCGGCGCAGTCGGCGAGGTGATAGGGATGCGAACGACAACCTTGCCAGTGTTGGTGCCGCTCTGCAGCGTACGGAACGCGGCGAGGACGTTCTTCTCAAGGTCGAAGATCTGAAGCGGCAGGCCGTGCAACACGAAGTTCTTGGCGCGGCGCGACAGCAGAATGAGCGTGCCGCGCATCCACCACGGAGTCTGGTCGATGGTGGAGTCGAGCGCAATGGCGACGTACTTGGCCGTCGAGGCCGCCGCGAGGCGCTCGTACGAGTAGACGGCGCGCTTGCCGATCTCGCACAGGCAGCCGTCCTCGCGCAGCAGCGCGAACGAGCCGGCAATGAAGTCGGCAGACAGGCTGTTGAGCGTGAAGCGGAAGCGAGACGAGCCGAGCAGGCAGGCCGCGCCCATCGCGAAGGCGCTGCCGTCGCGCGAGCTGAGCGTCTCGCCCTGCAGGCCCATGCGGCTCAGGTAGAAGTGCTTGTACGGGCGGCCGACGGTGCCGCTCGCGCGGGTGCCGAGCCAGTGCACGGACTCGGAGGCGGTTAGGCCGACACCGCCAGCAGCAGCGTGGTTGAGGCAGTGGTGGCCAGCCTTGGGCGCCGCCGCGAGGAGCGACATGTGAACCGTGCACCACGTGGTCGGCAGAGTGCACGCCTGCTCCATTGAGAGCGCCTTGTCAATCGTCGCCATGAGGCGCGCGTCGGACTTGGAGAGCGACGCGAGCGCCGCGAGACCGTGGCCGAGCGCGGCATCGCCAACATGGAGGTGCGAGATGCCAGAGCCCATCGCCGAGATGTGAACAGCACAGTCGCCGCCCGGCGGGCCTGGGTCGCCGGGGTAAACGCCGAGCACGTTCAGCACGTCGCGGAAGTTGAGGCCGACCGCGCGCACCTGCAGCTTCACCTCGCCGTGGACCGGCTCCGAGTCATCCTCTTCCTGCGGCACGATGCGCAGGTTGCTCACAGCGCCGCGAGCGTCGAAGTACAGCTTGATCGGGCCCGTGAGCGAGCCCGCCGCCTCGGCGAGACGAGGCACACGCTGGCGCAAGCCATCGAAGGCGATCTCCGGCTCCGAGCCATCGTAGCCGAGGCCGATGGCGCCGGCAAGCTTGCCGACCGCCGCGGCCACCGTCATACCAGGCCGGAGCACGTCGAGGTCGATGAGCGGCAGGCACGACTGCGGAGCCTCGGAGCGAGCTTGGCGCGTGAGGCCCATCATGCCCGCGTGGCACGAGACGCCCGTCGCCGTCGAGCGCGCGCCGAGCGCACCCGCGGTAAGCATCCACGCCGGCGGCGTCGAGCGAGTGATCGTGTGCGTGCGCACCATATCGAAGGCCGCCGCCATGCCCGAGAGCGAGTCGAACGACTGCACGCCCGTGCTGAGGCCGACGGCGAAGACGACGGCGCCGACCTGCGCCGAAGCAGGCGAGTCGGCGGCGCCAGCCACACGCGCGGCGCCAGACGCACTGAGCACGAGCGCGGACGCCTTGGGCTCGTCAGCGGCAGCGGCGCCCTCGCGCGCCTGCCACATCGTGACGTACATGTGCGTGTTCTTCTTGGCAACTGCCGCCTTGGGGGCCGTCTTGAGGACGCGGGTCTCGAAGTTGGTGAGGCGCGCGCCCGGCGAGTCCTTGACGGCCTTGCCGTCCTTGGCGCCGATCCACACGCCCGTCATGTTGGCACCTTGGCGCTCGGCCACCGGCCACGGGCGGCCCGAGACGTCACTGAGCGCCGCCTCACCGACGGAGAACGGCAGGCGGATCTCGCCGGCCGCCGTCGCCTCCGCGAGCAGAGCGGTGAGGTGGAGCGAGCCGTCAAGGTCGGCGGGGTGGACGCAGGTACCATCCTTGTGCGAGCGGCGGCGCAGCTGGCCGATCGCGACGCCAGCGTCGCGCGAGACGCGCGCTGAGGTCAGGGTGCGGTACTGCGGGCCGTACTCGAGGCCGACCGAGCGGAAGCCAGAGTAGATGGCCGCGACGTCGACCGGCTGCGCGCACGAGGTGCGGAGCGCCGGGAGCGAGAAGCTGGGCAGCGCCTCCGTGTACGTCGCCTGCGAGCCGGCGCAGTGCGATGTCTTGGTAGCGGCCTCGACATCCTCAGTGTTGACGTCGAAGCGCTCGTCCGCGCCGCTGATGTCGACGGTCACCCACATCTCGTCAATGTTGATGTCTCCAGACAGCATGAGCGGCTGGAGGAAGAAGACGCGCTTGAGCGTGGCGCCCATTGCGCCCTGGGTGAGCGCGACGCACGCGGCGCGAGCCATCTCCATGTACCCGGCACCCGGGAAAATGACGCGGCCCTGCACAATGTGGTCGGCGACAACCGAGAGAAGCGCACCCTTCACGGGTGAGCGGAACGAGTCCATCTTCGAGCCGTCAGCGCCAGTAGACTGCTCCTGGACGAGCGGGTGTGGCGTCTCGCGCCACAGGAAGCGCTTGCGAACGTAGCCTGGGCGGGCAACAGCCGCCTCGGTCGCAGACACGCCCGGCAGGCACTGGACGACAGCGTGCACGATAGTACCACTGTAGCCGAACGAGTTGACGCCGCCAACATACTTAGGTGCGCGCGTCGAATCCGCGAGCGACGACAGCTGCGTCGGCAGAGAGCACGAAGCGCCCTCCAGGGCAGCACCAACATGCTCGTTGAGGATGCGTAGCTGAGCGTTGGGCGTCGCCTGCCGACCAGCAAGGCCGACAGCAAGCTTGAGCAAGCCGGAGGCGCCCGCGGTGGGCTCGGCGTGACCACAGTTGGCCTTGACGCTACCGATCGGCAGCGGAACAATATCGCCGCGGTGGTTGAGGATGGCCGCAGCCATCGAGCCAGCCTCGATTGGATCGCCGAGCGGGGTGCCAGTGCCGTGGGCCTCGAGGCTGGACACGTCCTTCGGGGTGACAGCCGCGTCGGCGAGAGCAGCACGAATGAGACTGCCTTGCGCCTGGCCGTTGGGCGCAGTCAGCGACGCGGACTTGCCGTCCTGGCGAACGCAACTGCCAAGAACCGCATAGTGAGCCTCCTCGTCCGTGGCGCGAAGAGCCATGGAAACACACGCCTCGCCACGCGCATAGCCGTCGGCGCGCTTGTCGAACGTGTGGCTGTGGCCACCTGCCGAAGTCATGCCGGCGGTCGCGAAGGTGACGCCAACGGAAGGCAGCAGCATGAGGAAGACACCGCTGACCAGGCCGCTCGAGCATTCGTTGAGCTGGAGCGCACGGAGCGCAGCGTGGTTCGCCGCGAGGGCCGCCGAGCAAGCGGTGTCATACGAAACGCACGGGCCCTGTAGGCCGAGAACGAATGAGAGGCGACCCGAGGCAATCGAGAGCGAAGCACCGGTCGCCGCGTAGACGCTGCGCGCCATGGTCGACTGGGCCACGATGTGCGAGAAGTCGTTGAGGGCGATGCCGACGAAGATGCCGCTCAGGGTGCCGGCGAGCGACGTCTTGTTGAAGCCGGCGCTGTGGAATGCCTCGTAGCCGCTCTCCATAAGCAGGCGCTGCTGCGGGTCCATCGCGATGGCCTCCGCGGGCGAAATGGCGAAGCGCTTGTTGTCGAAATTCTCCGCATCGCGCACGAAGCCACCGTAGCGCACGCGCTTGGCGAGGGCGCCACCAAGCTCGGCGAACTGCGCGAGTCCCCATCGAGAGAGCGGCACCTCGCTGATGATGTCTCCAGCAGTGGCGGCCATGCTCTGCACGCGTTCCGGAGTCGTCATGCTCATGGGGAACACGGCACTCAGGCCGCACGCGCTCACCTTCTGCTCAAGGCTGATGCCCGACTTGGTAGCCACTGCATCCGCAGGCGAGGCCCCGTCGGCCGGCGAGGCAGTCTCCGCAAAGTAGCCAGCCAGCTGACGAGCGGTGGGGTAGTCGAAGATGAGCGTCGACGGCAGCTTCTGGCCGGACTGGACCTGGAGCTGGTTGCCGAGCTCAACCGCACCGAGCGAATCGAGGCCCGACTCCATCAGCGGCGCGTCGGCGTCAATGTCGGAGCCAGTGGTCTGCTTGAGGGTCTCCTGGATCGCCTCAAGGGTGACCACCTTCTTCTCGCCCGTAGCGGCCGAATCGGAGGCCTTGGTCACCTTGCGCGACGCAAAGCCCTTGAGGAGGTACGGCACGTCCGGCATCATGCCGAGGAACTTGCCCCACGTGAGAATCACGAGGGTCACCACAGCCGGGCCCTGCGGCGCGAGCGCCGAGTGGAAGGCCCCTACGCCCTCAGCCAGCGAGATCAGGCCCATGCCCGACGCCTGGATGCGCGCGTTGACGGCACCGCCAGCGGCCATGCCCACATCGGCCCACGGGCCCCACTCGATCGACGAAGCCGCCATGCCACGAACGCGACGGCAGACTCCGAGCGAGTCGAGGCAGCCGTTGGCCGCTGCGTAGTTGGACTGGCCGCCACCGCCAAGAACGGCAGCGATCGACGAGAAGAGCACGCACGCGTCAAGCGGGGACGTGGCCGCCGCCTGGTGCAGGACCCAGCCGCCGAACGCCTTCGGCGCGTACACGCGCTTGATGGTGCTTGCCGTCTGGGCGCGCAGGAGGCCGTCGCTCAGCACGCCAGCCGCATGCCACACGCCGGCGAGCTTTGCGCTGCCCTCGGCGAGGACGGCGCCGACCATGCGGCGCGTGTCGACCTCCTCAGCAGCGTCGCACTTGACGACGCAGACATCGCAGTGCGTGAGCTTCAGCAGCTTCTCGGCATCCGCAGCCGCAACCTTGCCACCGCGAGCGGAGAGCACGACCGAGGCAGCACCGTTCTCGCCGATCCAGCGCCCAGTGAGCAGGCCGAGGCCGCCGGTACCGCCCGAAAGCAGGTGGGTGCCGCGCGGGGCCACACGCGAAGTCACGGGAATGCGAACGACAACCTTGCCGGTGTTAGAGCCGCCCTGCAGCGTCCGGAACGCCGCATGGAGCTTGCGCTCCATCTCAAAGATCTGCAGTGGCAGACCGTGGAGGACATGGTCCTTGGCACGGCGCGAGAGCAGCTGGAGAGTGTTGCACATCCACACCGGAGTCTGGTCGATGGTGGAATCGAGCGCGATGGCGACATACTTGGCCGTCGAGGCAGCCGCGAGGCGCTCGTACGAGTAGACGGCGCGCTTGCCGATCTCGCACAGACAACCGTCCTCGCGCAGAAGCGCGAACGAGCCGGCAATGAAGTCGGCCGATAGGCTGTTGAGCGTGAAGCGGATACGCGCGCCGTCGAGTAACTTCGAGGCCCCGAGCACGAAGGCGCTGCCGTCGCGCGAGCTGAGCGTACGGCCGGCAAGACCCATGCGGTTGAGGTAGTAGTGCTTGTATGGCTTGCCGACGTTGGCCATCGCGCGAGTGCCGAGCCAGTGCACGTACTCGCTGGCGGCGAGGCCGACGCCGCCCGCGCCGGCGTGGAGCAGCATCTCGTGGCCGGCTTGGGGCGCGGCAGCGAGGAGCGACATGTGGACGGTTGCCCAGGTGGTCGGAAGCGTGCACGCTTGCTCAAAGGAGAGCGACTTGTCCATGGAGGCCATCAGACGCGAGTCGCTGCGCGCAACTGACGCAAGCGCAGCGAGGCCGTGGCCAAGTGCGGCATCGCCGACGTTCAGGTTCTTGACGCCAGCCCCACGTGCCGCAATGTGGGCAGCGCAGTCGCTGCCCGGGGCGCCAGGGTCGCCGGGATACGCGCCGAGCACGTTGAGCACATCGCGGAAGTTGAGGCCAACGGCACGGACGTGGAGGCGAGTCTCGCCGGCGACGGGCTCCTCATCTGAAAGGATCTGGGGCACGATGCGCAGGTTGCTCACGGCGCCACGAGCGTCGAAGTGCATGCGGATCGGGCCGCCCAGCGACTGCACGGCCTCAGCGAGGCGCGGCACGCGGCGCTGGCCTGCGCCAATCGCAAGCTCCGGCTCGATGGGCTTTCCAGCAAGAGCCTCCGCCGCGGCCGCCTGCAGCGCGTGCGCGACGGACTGCGGGCCCGCGCTGGAGACGTCAAGGCACGCAATGTTGGCCGATGGCTGCTCCGAGCGGACGGTGCGCGAGAGACCCAGGAGGCCACCGTGCGACGGGTGCATCGCGTGGCTCAGGCTCGCCGGCTGGGCGCCGGCAGTGAGAATGAACATCGGAACCGGGCGCGCGGTGAGCTGCTGGCGTACAAGGTCGAACGCGCCGTCGATCACCGGCAGCACGCCGGGGCAGGCGGCGCCGTCGGCCAACGCTACGGAGAAGACGACGCTGCTGGCCATGCTGCCGAGCTTCGAGGCGACGTCGCCCGCGGCCATCGGCGAACCGACGAAGGAGGTCGCGGCGCCCGCGACGTCGGTCGTTGGCCGGCTGCCAATCGCCATGGCCGGAGCCGCGGGCGCGTCGCCGGCGGGCAGAGCCTCTGCCACCTCCCACTGGGTGACGTACATGTGCTGCTGGCGCGACTGGACGGGCACGGCCATCGCCTTGAGAACTTTGGTCTCGAAGCCTTGGAGGCGGACCATCGGTGCATTAAGCTTGTTGGGGGCAGCCAACTGCATACCCGTCTTGTCGCCCTGGCGCTCGATGATAGCAGAGATGCTGCCAAAGGCCGAGGCGAGGGTCGCCTCACCAACGGAAAAGGGCAGACGCAGCTCGCCCTCCTTGGTCTGCGTCGCCAGCATCACCGAGGCCTGGAGGGCGCCATCAAGGTCGGCCGGGTGCACGCGAGTGCCGTGACGGAGCGCGCGCCTCTTGAGCGACGCGAAGGCCACGCCGTCGTCGCGGTTGGCAAAGAGCTGCAGCAGCGGGCGGAACTGCGGGCCGTACTCGAGGCCAGCGCTGCGGAAACCCGCGTAGAGCGTGTCGGCATCGCCAACGGTGGCGCATGACGCACGCGCGCTCGCGGTAGCTGGGCCTCGGAGCGGCGCATCCATCGGTGCAGTGTCACCAGCCGAGTGCGTCACCTTCTCGCCGTCCTCGCCGACGCTGCTGATCTCATAGCGCTTGGCACCCAGGTCAAGGGCGATTGAGACGTCAACGCCGTCGGGAGCGTCGAGCATCAGCGGCTGCAGGAAGAAGGCGCGCCTCAGCACGGCGCCCGTGGCGCCCTTGTTGCACGCGACCAGCGCCGCGCACGCCATCTCGAGGTAGCCCGCAGCCGGGAAGATGATGCGGCCAGCGACGATGTGGTCGGCCACCAGCATGACGAGCGGGCCGTTCGCAGGCGAGGTGAAGGTGTCCTCCTCGATGCCGTCGGCGGCCTGCGCGCGCGTCTGGATGAGCGGGTGTGGCGTCTCGCGCCACGAGAACATCTTGCGGGTGTAGCTAAGGCCGGGCACAGTGAACTTGTCCATGGGCGCCGAGACCGCCGCCTCAATCACGGTGTGCACGATGGTGCCGCTGTAGCCAAAGGAGCTGACGCCGCCGACAAACCGGGACGCGCGCTCAGCGACCTTGGCAAGGGTGGCCAGCTGCGTCGGGAGGACGCACGCCGTGCCCTGGACAGCGCTCAGCACGTGCTCGTTGACGATGCGCAGCTGCGCGTTCGGCGGTGCCTGCCCAGCGGCGACGCCGACGGCCAGGCGAAGCAGGCCGGACGAGCCCGCGGCCGCCTCCGCGTGGCCGCAGTTGGCCTTGATGGAGCCGACCATCAGCGCGTAATCCGACTCGGTGCGCGAGGCGAGGATAGCCGCCTTCATGGAGCGCATCTCGATCGGATCGCCGAGAGGGGTGCCGGTGCCGTGCGCCTCGATGGCCGCGACCTCGCGGGCCGGCACGGAGGCATCCTGCAGCGCCGCCTTGATCAGGCTGGTCTGCGCCTGCCCGTTGGGCGCGGTCAGCGAGGCTGACTTGCCGTCTTGGCGGACGCAGCTGCCGAGCAGCGTGTAGCTGACCGATTTGTCCGACGAGGAGGCCGGCGCGAGCAGGGTCGACGAGAGCGCCTCGCCACGGACGTAGCCATCGGCGCGCGCATCAAAGGTGTAGCAGCGGCCGTTGGGCGAGGTCATGCCTGCGGTCGCGAAGGTGATGCCTACGCCCGGCAGGAGCACCACCATCACGCCGACGCAGAGCGCGTTGACACACTCGTTGAGCTGGAGTGCACGGAGCGCGGCGTGGTTGGCGGAGAGCGCCGATGAGCACGCGGTATCGTACGAGACGCACGGGCCCTGCAGGCCAAGCACAAACGGAAGACGGCCCGCCGCGATCGAGTGGCTGCTGCCGGTGGCGGCGTACACGCTGCGCGCCATGGCAGACGTCTTGATGATGTCGGTCCAGTCGTTGGCCGCGATCCCGACAAACATGCCCGTCACGCTGCCGAGGAGCTCCGCCCGGGGGATGCCTGAGGCGTGGAACGCCTCGTAGCCGCTTTCAAGCATGATGCGCTGCTGCGGGTCCATGGCGGCCGCCTCGGACGGCGAGACGGAGAAGCGCTTGTTGTCGAAGAGCTCGAGGTCGCGTAGGAAGGCGCCGTAGCGCGTGCGCTTGAGAATCATCTCGTTGTCCGTCACGCTCGGGTCCACGGTCCAGCGGTCCGGCGGGATCTCGGTGATGACATCGCCGTTGCAGGCCGCGAGCTGGCCGAGCTCAGCCGGGGTGGTCGCGCCCCCAGCGAGACGGCAGCTAAGGCCATACGCGTGAATCATGTTCTCGAAGTTGATGGACGTCTTGGTCGCGAGCCCCGCGGCCGGCGCCATAGCCGCCTCGCCGCCGTTCTCTGGCGATGCCGTCTCCTTGAAGTAGCCGGCGAGCTGGCGGGAAGTCGGATAGTCGAAGATGAGCGTCGACGGGAGCGACTGGCCCGACTGCTGCTGCAGCTGGTTGCCAAGCTCGACAGCGCCGAGCGAGTCGAGGCCGGACTCCATGAGCGGAGCGTCGGGGTCGACGTCCATGCCCGTGGTATTCTTGAGCGTCTCGGTGATCTGCTCAAGAGTGACGAGCTTGGAGCCGCCGTCCGCCGCGCCGCCGGCCGACGCGGAGGCAGCGCGGCGCGAGGCGAACTTACTGAGCTGCGCCGGGACCTCGCGCATCATGCCGAGGAAGCGACTCCACTTCACAATCCAGAGCGCAACCACCGACGGCGCGTGCGGAAGCAGCGTGGCCTTGAACGTGATGACGCCCTCCGTCATGCCGATCAGGCCGATGCCGCCAGCCTGCATGCGCGTGTTGATGGCACCGCCGGCCGCCATACCGACGTCAGCCCACGGGCCCCACTGCACCGCGGACGCAAAGAGGCCGCGCGTGCGGCGGCAGGCGCCAAGCGAGTCTAGACTAGTGTTTGCAGCCGCGTAGTTGGACTGCGCGGTACCTCCGAGCAGGGCCGCAATCGACGAAAAGAGGACGCACGTGTCCAGGGCCGACATGGCCGCCGCGGCGTGCAAACCCCAGCCACCGAAGGCCTTCGGTGCGAAGACGCGGCGCAGGGTCGATGCGTTCTGCGAGCCGAGCAAGCCGTCGGACAGCACGCCTGCCGCATGCCAGATGCCGGTGAGGGGATCCTTGCTGCCCGCAAACATGGCGCCGAACATGTGCGCCGTATCGATGAGCTCGGCGGCGTCGCACTTGACGACGCGGAACTCGGATGAGGTGATCTTCATCATCTTCGCGGCGTCGTCAGCGGCCACCTTGCCACCGCGCGCCGACAGCACGACCGAGGCAGCGCCGTTCTCGCCGAGCCACTTGCCAGTGAGAAGACCGAGGCCTCCGGTGCCGCCGGAAAGCAGGTGGGTGCCGCGCGGTGGAGTGTTGATCGTCAGCGGCATACGGACGACCACCTTGCCGGTGTTTGTGCCACCCTGCAGGCTGCGGAAAGCCGCGAGGACGTTCTTCTCGACGTCAAACGTCTGCAGCGGCAGGCCGTGGAGGACGCCCGCCTTGGCGCGCGCCGACAACAGCTGCAGCACCGAGCACATCCAGGGGGGCGAGACAGCCATAGCAGTGTCGAGAGCAATCACGTCGTACTGCACGCTCGACAAGGCCGCGGGCAGGCGCGTGGCGCTCCAGACATTGCGCTTGCCGATCTCACCGAGGCAGCCTCCCTCGGCGAGCATCGCAAAGGAGCCCGCAATGAAATCGGCGGAGAGGCTGTTGAGAACCCAGTTCAGGCGGCTGGTATTGAGCAGCTTAAGCGCGCCCATAACGAAGGCGCCGCCGTCGCGCGATCCAAGCGTACGGCCGGCAAGGCCCATGCGGTCGAGGTAGAAGTGCTTGTACGGACGACCGGCGTTGGCCATCACGCGGGAGCTGAGCCAGTGCGAGTACTCGCCTGCAGCGAGACCGACGCCGCCGGCGCCAGCGTGAAGGAGAACGCCGTGGCCACCCTTGGGCCGCGCCGCGAGCAGCGACATGTGCACAGTGCTCCAGGTGGTCGGGAGCGTGCACGCCTGATCGAAGTTCAGCGACTTGTCGATCGCGGCAACAAGGCGCCCGTCGGTGCGCGCGATCGACGCGAGCGAGCCACTCGCCGCCTCGGCGAGCACAGCGTCGCCAAGCTTCAGGTGCGGGAACCGCGTGGTGAAGGCCACGACGTGGGCCGCGCAGTCGCTGCCTGGCGGGCCTGGATCGCCAGGGTAGGCACCGAGCACGTTGAGCACGTCGCGAAAGTTGAGGCCGACCGCGCGCACGTGAAGCTCCACCTGCGGCTTCTCAATCGCCGGGAGATCGCCCTGGGGAACGATGCGGAGGTTGGCGATGGCGCCGCGGGCGTCGAAGTGTAGGCGAATCGGGCCCGTGGTCGACAAGGGCGCCTCAGTGAGGCGGGGCACGCGGCGCATGATCGCACCAACCGCAACCTCGATCTCCATCTTGTCACCGACGAGACCGCCGCGCGCCGCCATCGCCATCGTCTCCGCGACTGAATTCCGGCCCAGCGACACGACGTCGAGGCACGCCAGCGCCGCGCTGGGCTGCTCCGAGCGCACGGTGCGCGCGAGGCCGAGCAGTCCAGAGTGGCCCGGCGCCGCCGCAGCACCAAGGCTCGAGGCCTGGATGCCGTTGGTGACGAGCCACAGCGGGACCGGGCGGGTGATGAGTTGCTGCTTGACCAGCGCAAGCGCGCCCTCGATCGTCGCGAGGACGCCGGTGCCCGCTGCCGCGTTGGCGACTGGCAGCGAGAACATCAACCCGCTCGGCACGCGGGCCGAGCTCGTCGCAAGCGCGTCGCCGGGGAGCGGCGACGCAGCGAGCGCGCCCGCCGCGCCAAGCACGAGGGCGGGAGCGTAGGCGGCGTCGCCAGACGGGATCTCTTGCGCCTCCCACTGCGTGACGTACATGTGCTGCTGGCGCTGCGCGACCGGTGCCGCCATCGCCTTGAGCACACGGCTCTCGAATCCGCTGAGGCGGACCATCGGAGTGTCTGACTTGCTCAGGCCCGCCAGCCAGACGCCGGCGAGGTTCTTGCCCTGGCGCTCGACGATAGAGCAAATGCGGCCCTTGGCCGCGGTGAGGGTCGCCTCGCCCACCATGAAGGGCAGCCGGGTCTCGCCGTTGGACGCCTCGGCGAGCAGGCCGGTATGCTGCAGCGCGCCGTCGAGGTCCGCCGGGTGGACCTGGGTGCCGAAGCGGTTGGCACGTCGGCGCATGAAGGCCAGCGAAATCCCGTCCTCGCGGTTGGCCCAGATGGCCTGGAGCGGGCGGAACGCGGGACCGTACTCGAGGCCGATGCTGCGGAACGCGGCGTAGAACATGGTGGTGTCGCCGACCGAGGCGCTGAGCTCACGCGCAAAGAACGGCTCGGGGCCGCGGAGCGCCGCGCCCACGGCCATGATGTCGCCGGCCGAGTGGGTCACATTTTGCGCGTCCTCTCCCATGCTGCTCAGCTCGTAACGGTCGGCGCCAGTGTAGATCTCGATCGAGACCGTGAGGTCCTCGACGTTATCGAGCATCAGGGGCTGGAGAAAGTAGGCGCGCTTCAGCAGAGCGCCCTTACTGCCGGTCACCGCGCAGAAGGCCGCGCGAGCCATCTCGAGGTAGCCGGCGCCAGGGAAGATGATGCGGCCCATGACAAAGTGGTCCGACACGAGCGCCAACAGGTCGCCCTTGGCCGGCGAGGTGAAAGTGTCCGCCAGCTCGCCGTTCTCGCCCTTGACCCGCGTGTGAATAAGCGGGTTCGGAGCCTCCATCCAAGAGTAGCGCTTGCGAACGAACTTCGGCCCGGCCGTGGTCGGCGCCTTGGTAGCCTCGCGCACGACCGGCGCCTCCAGGACGGCGTGGACGATGGTGCCGCTGTAACCAAAGGAGCTGACACCACCGGCGTAGTTAGGAGCGCGCTCCTTGATCTTCGGCAGCACGCCTAGCTGGGTGGGAAAGCCGGGGTTGGTGCCAGCGATGGCCGACACAATGTGCTCGTTCATGATGCGCAGCTGCGCGTTGGGCGGCGCCTGTCCTGCCATCAGGCCCATGGCAAGGCGGACCATGCCCGAGACACCCGCCGCGGGCTCGCCGTGGCCGCCGTTGGCCTTGATGCTTCCCATCTGCAACGGCTCGGCGTCGCCACGCGGGGCAATGATGGCCGTCTTGGTCGAGCGCACCTCGATCGGGTCGCCAAGCGGGGTGCCCGTGCCGTGCGCCTCCACGCAGCACAGTTCGGCGGGGGGTGTCCCAGCATCTGACAAGGCAGCGCGGAGCAGCTGCTGCTGCGCCTGGCCGTTGGGCGCGGTAAGCGAGGCGGACTTGCCGTCCTGCTGGACCGCGCAGCCGTGGAACTGGACCTTGGACGGCTCGGCGGAGGCCTGCAGCGTGAGTGCGTAGCAGCCCTCGCCGCGAGCGTAGCCGTCGGCGCGCGCGTCGAAGGTGTGGCAGCGGCCCTTGGGCGAGGTCATGCCCGCGGTTGCCATCATCATGCTAGTCCACTGGCTGAATATCATGTTGACGCCGACCACAAGCGCGGTCTTGCACTCGCTGTTTTGCACGGCGCGCAGGCCGTCGTGCGCCGCGACGATGCCAGACGAACACGCAGTGTCGATGGCCGAGCAAGGGCCCTGGAGGCCGAGCGCGAAGGACACGCGGCCGGCGGCGACGGAGCAAGTGGAGGCGGTGGCGGCATAGACGGTACTGGCACCCTTGCTGAGGCGGAGCACCTCGGTGTACTCGGACGCCCACATGCCAACGTAGACGCCGGTGAGGCTGCCGAGCAGGTCCTTCTTGGTGAGGCCGGTGCCGAAGAGCGCCTCGTAGCCCTTCTCAAGCGTGAGGCGCTGCGCCGGTTCCATGACGGCGGCCTCAGACGGCGAGATGCCGAAGAAGCTGTTATCAAAGAGCTCAGAGTCGAGCAGGAAGCCGCCGTTGCGCTGGCGGTCGATGACGATGTCCGTCACCGTGTCGTACACGCTGTTGGTCATGTCATCGGGGTTCCAGCGCGTCATCGGCACGGGGATGATGGAGTCCTTGCCCGTCGCCGCCATGTGCCACACCTTGGATGTGCCGAGGCCGTGCGCGCCGTCGGGACCGTGCGCCGCCATGCACATGATCGCGGTGGCAACGCGGCTGCCGTCGCCCTGCTGGCGGGCGATGAACTCCTCGGGCGCCGCCTCCTCGCCGGCCGACGCGAGGTAGTTGGCGATGCCGCGCGCGGTCGGGTAGTCGAAGATGAGCGTCGATGGGAGCTCGAAGCCCTCGCCCGCGGCCTCCTGAAGGCGGTCGCGAAGCTCAACGGCGCCGAGCGAGTCAAGGCCCGCCTCCATGAGCGGCGCGTCCGGGTCGACGTCGCTGCCCGTCGTACTCTTCAGCGTGTCCATGATGAACTCGAAGCTGACCGCGTTGGGCGCCGCAGCCGCCGTGGAAGCGACCTGGCCGGACGCAGCCTTCTTGGCCGAGCCGAAGTTGCCGAGGGCCGCCGGCACCTGCTTCATCATGCCGAGGAACTTGCCCCACTTCATGAGGATCATGGTCTGGACAACCGGGCCGCCCGGTTTCAAGGCGGCGGTGAAGGCGTTGACACCGTCGGCCATGGTGATCAGGCCGATGCCGCTCGCCTGCATGCGCGCGTTGATCGAGCCCTCCGCCGCCATGCCAACGTCGGCCCACGGGCCCCACTGCACAGACGAGGCCGCAAGGCCGGTCGCGCGGCGCATGGCGCTCGTCGCGTCCAGACAGCAGTTGGCTGCGCTGTAGTTGGACTGGCCAGCGCCGCCAAGGAGGGCCGCGACTGACGAGAAGAGCACGCACGCGTCGAGCGGCGAGACTGCGACCGTTTGCTGCAGGGCCCAGGCGCCGAAGGCCTTGGGCGCGTAGACGCGCTTGAACGTCTGACCGTTCTGGGAGTGAATTAGGCCGTCGGACAGGACGCCAGCAGCGTGCCAGACGCCGCCAAGGCGCGCCATGGAGGACGCCAGGATGGCGCTGATCATGCGGCGGGTGTCGACCAGCTCGGCCGCGTCGCACTTGGCCACCCGGACTTCGCACGTGGCGAGCTTCTTGAGCTTCGCCGCCTCACCAGTCGCAACCTTGCCGCCACGCGCGGCGAGCACGAGGCCCGTGGCGCCGCTCTCGGCGAGCCACTTGCCGGTGAGGAGGCCGAGGCCGCCAGTGCCGCCCGAGAGCAGGTGCGTGGAAGCGAAGCGGGCCTCGGTCTCCGGCATGGCCGCGAGGCGCTGCAGGCGCGGTACCTGCGCCTTGCCACCCGCCTTGGCGCTGGTGAAGGTCACCTCGGGCTCCGACCGCGGCAGCGCCGACGCGACGGCGAGGAAGGCAGCGACCGTGAGGCCAGCGCCGTCGAGGTGAGAGACCGCGGCGGACGGCGACTCGGCACGCACGGTGCGCGAGAGGCCGAGAAGGCCGCCGTGCGCCGGACGCACCGCGCTGCCCGCGTTGGCAGGCTGAGTGCCGGCGTTGAGCAACCAAAGGGGCATGGGGCGAGCCGTAAGCTGCTGACGCACAAGCTGGAGCGCGCCCTCCATTGCAGGAAGCACGTCCGCGCTTGACGAGGTCTCCAGCGACAGCGAGAAGACGACGCCAGCGGCCTTGGTGTTCAGAGACGTCGACGCCGAAGCGGCTGTAAGGGCCTTCGCCGCCGACGGCTTGGCGCCGATGACGAGGGCCGACGCAATCGGCACATCGTCGCTCTGCTTGAGCGCCTCCCAGCCAGTCACATACATGTGCGACGGACGCGCCGCCGCCGGCTGGGCGTCGAGCTTGAGTACACGGCTCTCGAAGCCGTCGAGTCTGGCCATCGGCGCCTCGCCCGAGAACCTGCTCGCGAGGAAGACGTTCATCTTCTCGGCCGTCTGGCGCTCGACAACCGCGCACGTGCGGCCCTTGACGGCGATGAGTGTGGCCTCGGCGACCATGAAGGGAAGGCGAAGCTCTGCCGACGACGGCAGAAGCAGGCCCGAGAGCTGCAGGGCGCCGTCGAGGTCCGCTGGGTGGACCTTGGTGCCCTGCATGCGCGCCCGCTTGCGGAGGGTGGCCGATGCGGTGCCGACGTCGCGGTTGGCGAAGATGCGCTCGAGTGGCCGGAACGCCGGGCCGTATTCGAGGCCTATGCTGCGGAAGCCCTGGTACAGCGAGGCCGGATCGACCGCGCGGGTGCAAACCTCACGCACCGCGACAGCCTGCGGGCCAGCCGGAGCCGCGCCCATCGGGGCGGCGTCGCCAGCGCTGTGCGTGGCCTTCTGCTCGTCCTCGCCCATGCTGCTGACCTCGAAGCGATCGGCACCGGAGCCAACCTCCACGGTCACAACCAGGCCCACGGTGTCGCTGAGCAGGAGCGGCGCGAGGAAGTAGGCCCGCTTGAGCACGGCGCCCTTGGAGCCCTTGTTCACCGCCACGCACGCCGCGCGCGCCATCTCGAGGTAGCCGGCGCCCGGGAAGACGATACGGCCCATGACGACGTGGTCCGCAACAAGAGCCACGAGCGAGCCAGACGCCGGCGAGGTGAAGGTGTCCTCCTCGACGCCCCCGACGACCACGCGCGACTGGATAAGCGGGTTGGTCTCCTCCCGCCAGCGGAACGACTTGCGCGTGTACGTGCGCGTCGTCTTCTTGTACGGCATGTTCTCCTTGATGCTCGGCTCCGCCTCGAGCAGGCAGTGCACGATGGTACCGCTGTAGCCGAAGGAGCTGACACCGCCCACGAAGGAGTCGTCCGCGATGGCCGGAAGCTTCGGCAGCGTCGCGAGCTGCGTCGGCAGAGCGCACGACACGCCGGAGAGCGCCTCGTCGAGATGCGGATTGATGATACGAAGCTGGGCGTTGGGCGGGGCAGTGCAAGTCGCCATGCCCATCGCGAGACGCAGCAGGCCCGTGGCGCCGGCAGCCGGCTCGGCGTGGCCGACGTTGGCCTTGATGGAGCCGAGCGCCAGCGGCGCCGATGAGTCGCTCGCGCAGAGGATAACCGACGCGAGCGAGCGAACCTCAATCGGGTCGCCGAGGCCGGTGCCAGTGCCGTGTGCCTCGGCGCACGCCACCTCCTCCGCCATCGTCGCCGCGTCCGCTAGGGCAGCTTGAAGCAGGCCGATCTGGGCCATACCGCTGGGCGCAGTGAGCGAAGCCGACTTGCCGTCCTGGCGTACGCAGCTGCCGAGAAGCGGCAGAGACACGGCGCCCTTCACATCGGAGGTGCGAAGAACGACCGAGGCGCACGCCTCACCACGGCAGTAGCCGTCGGCGCGCTTGTCGAAGGTGTGGCAGTGGCCGTTGGGCGAGGTCATGCCCGCGGTGCTGAAGCTGACGGACATGCCCGGCAGCAGCATCAGGCTGACACCGGTGACGAGGCCGCTAGTGCACTCGTTCATCTGCAGGGCGCGCATGGCCGCGTGGTTGGCGGAGAGCGCCGCCGAGCACGCGGTGTCGTATGTGACGCAGGGTCCGAGCAGGCCAAGCGCGAAGGAGATCCGTCCCGACGCGATGGAGTGCGCGCTGCCAGTGGCAGAGTACACGCTGCGCGCCATCGAGGTGCTGCGGATCACATCCGCCCAATCGTTGGCGGAGATGCCGACGAAGACGCCCACGACGCAGCCCATGATGGCCGCCTTCTGGAGGGAAGCGCCATGCATGGCCTCGTAGCCGCCCTCGAGAAGGAGACGCTGCTGCGGGTCCATCGCCGACGCTTCGGCGGGCGAGATGGAGAAGAACGAGTTGTCAAACACCTCCATGTTGAGCACAAACCCGCCAAACTTGACGCGCTTCGCGACGACCGGGTCGGTGGTGGTGCCCGGCGGAAGGACCCAGCGATCCGCCGGCACCTCGCTGGTGCAGTCCGTGCCGCCCGCCGACACGCCAACAACGTCGCGCATGTGGACAATGCCCGCGGCAGCGATGACGCTCATGCCGGCAACGCGGACCACGCTCGACGACACCGTCTTGGAAGCAAAGACAGTCGGCGCGGATGCCGCCTTCTTCTCGCCCGCAGGGGCCGCCGAAACCTCGAAGAAGCCCGCAAGCTGGCGCGCGGTAGGGTAGTCGAAAATGAGCGTCGCCGGCAGCGACATGCCGGACTCGGTCTGCAGCTGGTTGCCCAACTCGACGGCTCCCAACGAGTCGAGGCCGGCCTCCATGAGCGGCGCGTCCGGATCGACCTTGCCTCCAGTCGTCTGGCGGACGGCCTCGATGATGAAGTCCATGCTGACAGCCTTCTTCTCGCCCGTCTCAGCGACGGCGCCGCCAGCGGCCTTGTGCGACGCAAAGCCCGTCATGAGCAGCGGGACCTCCGGCATGATGCTGAGGAACTTGGCCCACTTGAGCACAACAGTGCCTAGGACGGCGGGGCCACGCGACGTGAGCGAGGCGGCGAAGGCGGTCATGCCCTCGCCGAGGGTGACCAGGCCGATGCCGCCAGCCTGCAGGCGAACGTTGACCGAGGGGTCGGCCGCCATGCCGACGTCGGCCCACGGGCCCCACTGCACCGACGAGGCCGCCTGGCCACGCTTGCGGCGGCAGACGCCCAGCGCGTCGAGCGTGTTGTTGGCCGCAGAGTAGTTGGTCTGGCCGCCGCCGCCGATCATCGCAGCGAGCGAGGAGAAAAGAACCATGGCATCGATCGGAGCCGTAGCGCAGGACTGTTGCAGGACAAACGCGCCAGACGCCTTCGGCGCGTAGACCCGCTTGATCGACTGCGCAGTCTGGCCGCGGAGCAAGCCGTCGTTGAGCACGCCGGCCGCGTGCCAGACGCCAGCGAGGCGCGCGCTGCCGTCCGCCACGAGGCTGCTCATCATGCGACGCACCGGCACGAGCTCGGCGCCGTCGCAGCTGACAATCTTGACGTCGCAGCTGGTCAGCTTCTTGAGCTTCGCCGACTCCGCAGCGCCGACCTTGCCGCTGCGCGACGCCAGCACAACCGTCTTGGCGCCGTTCTCGCCGAGCCACTTGCCCGTGAGCAGACCGAGGCCGCCGGTGCCGCCGGAAAGCAGGTGGGTGCCCTGCGCCCTTGCGGGGGTAGTGTACGGGATGCGAACGACGACCTTGCCGGTGTTGTGGCCCGCCTGCAGGCTGCGGAATGCTGCATGCACGCCGCGCTCCAACTCGAAGGTCTGGAGCGGCAGGCCGTGGAGCACATCCGCCGCAGCACGGGCAGACAGAATCTGCAGTGTCTGGCGAATCCACACCGGCGTCTGATCGATGGTGGAATCGAGCGCGATGGCGACGTACTTGGCAGTCGAGGCCGCCGCGAGGCGCTCGTACGAGTAGACGGCGCGCTTGCCGATCTCTGCCAAGCAACCGCCCCCACGCAGCAGCGCAAACGAGCAAGCAATGAAGTCGGCCGACAGGCTGTTGAGCGTAAAGCGGATGCGCGCGCCGTTGAGCAGCTTCGAAGCCCCGAGCGCGAAGGCGCTGCCGTCGCGCGAGCTGAGCGTGCGGCCGGCAAGGCCCATGCGGTTGAGGTAAAAGTGCTTGTACGGCTTGCCGACGCTGGCCATCGCGCGAGTGCCGAGCCAGTGCACGTACTCACCAGCGGCAAGACCGACGCCGCCCGCGCCGGCGTGGAGCAGCACCTCGTGCCCGGCGTGCAAGCGAGCCGCGAGCAGAGACATGTGAACGGTGCACCACGTGGTCGGCAGCGTGCACGCCTGGTCGAAGGAGAGCGACTTATCGATGGCGGCGAGCAGGCGCGAGTCGGACTTGGAAATGGACGCCAGCGCGGCGAGTCCATGGCCAAGCGCGGCATCGCCAACCTTCAGATGCGTGATGCCAGTGCCGAGAGCCGCAACGTGCGCAGCAGCGTCGCTGCCCGGCGCGCCCGGGTCGCCGGGGTACGCGCCGAGCACGTTGAGCACGTCGCGGAAGTTGAGGCCAACGGCGCGCACGTGCAGCTTCACCTCGCCAGGCGCAGGCGCAGCCGAGTCGTCCTTCTGCTCGACGATACGCAGGTTGCTGATGGCGCCACGGGCGTCGAAGTGCAGCTTGATCGGGCCGCCAAGTGACTGCGCCGCCGGCGAGAGACGAGGCACGCGGCGCGCGCCCTCGTGCATCGCCAACTCCGGCTCGGCGTGCTGGCCGCCGACGAGGGCGACGCCGCAGGCCGCTTTGATCAGCTCTGCCGTGGACGCGGCGAGCGTTGTCGAGACGTCGAGGCAAGCAAGGATAGCGCCTGGCGCCTCCTGGCGCACGGAACGCGCAAGGCCCATGAGGCCCGAAAGCATCGGCTGCGAGGCGCTGAGCTGGCTTGACGCCTGAGCGCCGCTGGTGAGCAGCCACATCGGCACGGGTTTCGCAATCAGCTGCTGGCGAACGAGGTCGAAGGCACTCTCGATAGCCGGGAGCATATCGGGCACGGCGGCGTTGCTGACGAGGCCGGACGAGAACAGCACGCTGCGCGCGAGCTTGCTCACGGCCGAGCTGGCCGCCGAGCTCGAGAGCTGCTCGCCGAGGGTGGTGCTGCCGAGCACGAGCCCGGGTGAAAAGGTCTCCTTGCCTGCCGCAGGCGCATCAAGAGCCTCCCACTGCGTCACGTACATGTGCTGATCGCGCACGGTGGACGGTGCGACCATGGCTTTGAGCACACGGCTCTCAAAGCCGCCAAGCTTGGCCATGGCCGCATCGTTGGAACCAATGCCGGTGAGCATGACGCCCATCTTGTCACCGAGCTGGCGCTCGGCAATCGAACAGAGGCGTCCCGAAGCGGCCAGCAGCGAAGCCTCGGCCACCATGAAGGGAAGGCGCATCTCGCCGGTGTTGCCGACGACGAGGAGGGTGGAGAGCTGGAGGGCGCCGTCAAGGTCGGCCGGGTGCACCTGGGTGCCTGCGAGGCGAGTGCGCTTGCGCATCGTCGCGAAGGCAACGCCAACCTTCTGCGAGCTCCACGTCGCCTGCAGCGGCTGGAACTGCGGCCCGTACTCAAGTCCGACGCCACGGAGCGCGGCGTAGAGCTCGGGTCCAGACAGAGCGCGGGCGCTCGTGGCCTCGCGGATGGTGCTCGCCGAGGCGCCGCGCATCGGCTGGGCGAGAGCAACCGCATCGCCTGCACAGTGAGCAACCTTGGGCGAGTCCTCCCCGGCGCTGCTAACCTCAAAGCGGTCGGCGCCAGTGTCGACGGCGACGGTCACCATCGAGAACTTGGCGTCGTCGAGCAGCAGCGGCTGGAGGAAGTAGGTGCGCTTCAGCGTCGCGCCCTTGATGCCGGTGACGGCGCAGAACGCCGCGCGCGCCATCTCAAGGTAGCCGGCGCCCGGGAAGACGATGCGGCCAGCCACAATATGGTCAGCAACTAGGGCGAAGAGCGGACCAGCGGCCGGCGACGTGAAGGTGTCCTCCTCGGCGCCGGGGGCGCCCAGGCGCGCCTGGATCAGCGGGTTGGGCGTCTCGCGCCAGGTAAAGACCTTGTGCCGGTAGATGAGCGTGCTTGGCTTGATCGGCATGTTCTCCTTGAGGTCGGGCTCCGCCTCGAGCAGGCAGTGCACGATGGTGCCGCTGTAGCCGTACGAGCTGACGCCGCCAACAATGGAGTCGTCCGCGATGGCCGGAAGCTTCGGCAGCTGAGCCAGTTGCGTCGGCAGAGCGCACGACACACCCGCAAGAGCGCCGTCGAGGTGTGGGTTGATGATGCGCAGGTGGGCGTTGGGCGGGGCAGTGCAAGTCGCCATGCCCATCGCAAGACGCAACAGGCCCGTGGCGCCGGCAGCCGGCTCGGCGTGGCCGACGTTGGCCTTGATGGAGCCGAGCGCCAGCGGCACCGATGGGTCGCTCGCGCAGAGAATGACCGTCGCGAGCGAGCGAACCTCGATCGGGTCGCCGAGGCCGGTGCCGGTGCCGTGGGCCTCAGCGCACGCCACCTCCTCCGCCATCGTCGCAGCGTCGGCGAGCGCGCCTTGAAGCAGGCCAACCTGGGCCATGCCGTTCGGCGCGGTGAGCGAGGCCGACTTGCCGTCCTGGCGCACACAGCTGCCCAGGAGCGGCAGTGACACGGCGTCTTTCACGTCGGTAGTGCGGAGCGCCACCGAGGCGCACGCCTCGCCACGGCAGTAGCCGTCGGCGCGCTTGTCGAAGGTGTGGCAGTGGCCGTTGGGCGAGGTCATGCCCACGGTGCCGAAGCTGATCGCCACTCCCGGCAGCAGCATCAGGCTGACGCCGGTGACGAGGCCGCTAGTGCACTCGTTCAACTGCAGAGCGCGGAGGCCAGCGTGGTTCGCAACAAGGGCGGCGGAGCACGCGGTGTCGTACGACACGCAGGGACCCTGCATGCCGAGCGCGAAGGAAACGCGGCCGGAGGCGACCGAGTGGCTGCTGCCAGTGGCGCCGTAGACGCTGCGGCCAATCGCCGAGCTCTTCGCGATGTCGGCATAATCGGCGTTGGCAATGCCGACGAAGACGCCGATCACCACGCCCAAGACAGCAGCCTTGGTCAGGCCAGCCGCGTGCATAGCCTGGTAGCCGCTCTCGAGAAGAAGGCGCTGCTGCGGGTCCATGGCCATCGACTCGGCTGGCGAGATGAAAAAGAACTTGTTGTCGAAGAACTCGGCGTCGCGCACAAAACCACCGTGGCGCACACGGCGGGCGAGGTAGTCGTCGTCCGAACGGGTCGGCGGGAGCGTCCAGCGAGAGTGCGGGACCTCGGAGGTAACCGGGGTGCCGCAGGAAGCCATGCCAATCAGGCGCGAGAGGGTGGTGGTGCCAGCCGGAGCGAAGGCGCTCATGCCGCCAATGCGCACCACGCTCGACGACATGGTCTTCATCGGCCCACCGGCCGAGGCGACGGCGGGCGCCGGGCCAGTCACGGCCTTCTCACCGGCCGGAACAGCCGCGGTTTCGAAGTAGCCCGCAAGCTGGCGCGCGGTCGGATAATCAAAGATGAGCGTCGATGGCAGCGACATGCCGGACTCGGCCTGCAGCTGGTTGCCCAGCTCAACGGATCCAAGCGAGTCGAGCCCCGACTCCATCAGCGGCGCGTCAGGATCGACCTTGCCACCGGTGGTCTGGCGGATGGCCTCGATGATGAAGTCCATGCTGACGGCCTTCTTCTCGCCCGTGTCCGCAAGCGCGCCGCTGGCCGCTTTCTTGAACTTGGCAAAGGCAGTAAGCAGCGGCGGCACCTCGGGCATGCCGCCAAGGAACTTGGCCCACTTGAGCACGTACATGGCCACCACCGACGGGCCACGCAGCGTGAGCGAGGCGTTGAACGCGACGACGCCATCGGCAAACGTGACGAGACCGATGCCCATCGACTGGAGGCGCGCATTGATGGAGTCGCTCGCCGCCATGCCGACGTCGGCCCACGGGCCCCACTGCACCGACGAGGCCGCCTGGCCACGCTTGCGGCGGCAGGCGCCGAGGGCGTCGAGCGTGTAGTTGGCTGCCGCGTAGTTGGTCTGGCCGCCGCCGCCAACGAGGGCCGCAATCGACGAGAAGAGGCACATGGCGCCGAGCGGGGAGGTGGCGCACGCCTGCTGCAGCGCCCACGCACCGAACGCCTTGGGGGCATAGACGCGCTTGATCGACACCTCGGTCTGGCCACGGAGGAGCCCGTCCGCAAGGACGCCAGCAGCGTGCCACACGCCAGCGAAGGGCGCGCTGCCATCGGCGACGACACCGCCCACCATGTGGCGCACGTCGATAAGCTCCGCACCGTCGCAGCTGACGACGCGCATGTCGCAGCTGGTCAGCTTCTTGAACCTGGCGCCGTCGGCAGCGCCAACCTTGCCGCTGCGCGAGGCGAGCACGACGGACTTGGCGCCCATCTCGGCGAGCCACTTACCGTTGAGCAGGCCCAATCCACCGGTGCCGCCGGAGATGAGGTGGGTGCCCGTCGCCGGCGAGACGCCGGTGAAGGGAATACGCACCACGACCTTGCCCGTGTTGGTGCCGCCTTGAAGCGTGCGGAACGCCGCATGGACGCCCGACTCCAGCTCGAAGGTCTGCAGCGGCAGGCCGTGCAGAACACCCGCCGCGGCGCGCGCCGACAGGGTCTGTAGGGTTCCAGTCATCCAGCCGGGTTCCTGCTCCATGGTCGAGTCGAGCGCGATGGCGACGTACTTGGTCGTCGAGGCCGCCTCGAGGCGCTCGTACGAGTAGACGGCGCGCTTGCCGATCTCGCACAGGCAGCCATCTTCGCGCAGCAGCGCGAACGAGCAAGCAATGAAGTCGGCCGACAGACTGTTGAGCGTGAAGCGGATGCGCGCGCCGCCGAGCAGCTTCGAAGCCCCTAGCGCGAAGGCGCAACCATCGCGCGAGCTGAGCGTGCGGCCGGCAAGGCCCATGCGGTTGAGGTAGAAGTGCTTGTACGGCTTGCCGACGTCGGCCATCGCGCGCATGCTCAGCCAGTGCGCGTATTCGCCGGCGGCAAGGCCGACACCGCCCGCGCCGGCATGAAGCAGTGCGTGGTGGCCCGCCCTAGGCGCCGCCGCAAGGAGCGACATGTGTACCGTGCTCCACGTGGTCGGCAGCGTGCACGCCTGGTCGAAGGAGAGCGATTTGTCGATGGCGGCGAGCAGGCGCGAGTCCGACTTGGAGATGGACGCGAGGGCCGCGAGTCCGTGGCCGAGCGCGGCGTCGCCAACCTTGAGGTGCGTGATGCCAGCGCCCACGGCCGAGACGACGGCAGAGCAGTCGCTGCCCGGCGCGCCAGGGTCGCCGGGGTACGCGCCGAGGATATTGAGCACATCGCGGAAGTTGATGCCGACAGCGCGCACGTGCAGCCGAGTCTCGCCCGTGACGGGCTTGGAAATGTCCTCCGGCTGCGACACGATGCGCAGGTTGCTGACCGCGCCGCGAGCGTCGAAGTGCAGCTTGACCGGGCCGCTGATGGACTGCGCCGCCGACGCAAGCCGCGGCACGCGACGCACGCCGTCACAGACCGCCATCTCGGGCTCGGCGTGCTGGCCGCCACCGAGGGCCGCGCCGGCGGCCGCCTTGATCAGGTCCTTGGCCGGCGCGACATGGGAAGAGGAGACGTCGAGGCAGGCGAGGAAGGCGGAAGGCGCCTCCTGGCGGGCCGAGCGGGCGAGGCCCATCACGCCCGCAAGCGACGGGCGCGAGGCGGCGCTAGCGCTGCACGCCTGCGTGCCCGCGGTGAGAAGCCACATGGGCACCGGCTTCATGTTGAGCTGCTGTCGCACGAGGGCGAAGGCGCTCTCGATGGCCGGGAGGACGAGCGGCGCCGACGCGTCGCTGTCCATCGGCAGCGAGAACATGACGCTGCGCGCGAGCTTGCTCAAAGCCGAGCTGACCGTCGAGCTCGAGAGCTGCTCGCCAAGCGTGGTGCTGCGGAGCACAAGCGCGGGCGAGTATTTCTCCTCGCCCTGCGCTGGCGCGTCGAGCATCTCCCACTGCGTCACGTACAGGTGCTGCTCGCGCACCGTGGCCGGCACGGCCATGGCCTTGAGCACGCGGCTCTCAAAACCGCTGAGCTTGACCATGGCCGCGCTGTCGTTGCGGGCGCCGCACATCGTGACGGTGGTCTTCTCGCCCTCCCCGCGCTGCAGCACTGCAAACATGAAGCCGGTCGCGTCGATGAGCGTCGCCTCGGCCACCATGAAGGGCAGCCGCGTCTCGCCCGACGACGTGTCGACAAGCATCGAGGTGAGCTGGATGGCGCCATCGAGGTCCGCCGGGTGCACCTTGGTGCCGTAGCGGTGGCGGCGGCGCGACAGGGCCGCGGTGGCACGGCCCTCATCCTTGGCGGCGAAGACGTGGGCGAGCATGCTGAACTCGGGCCCGTACTCGAGACCGCCGCCACGGAGCGCCGCGTAGAGGGTCTCGTGGTCGACGGACTCGACGCACGCCTCGCGCGCCGTCAGCGGCTCCGGCGCCGAGGGCGCGGTGCTTATCGCAGCGGTGTCGCCAGCGCAGTGCACCACCTTGTCGCCGTCCTCCTTCTTGCTGCTGATCTCGAACCGGTCGCCGTCGATGTCGCAGGTGACGATGAGGCCGGCAACGTCGTTGAGCATGAGCGGCTGCAGGAAGTAGGCGCGCTTAAGCACGGCGCCCTTATCCTTGTTGACGGCGCAGTAGGCGGCGCGCGCCATCTCGAGGTAGCCGGCGCCCGGAAAGACGATGTGGCCCTTGACCTGGTGGTCGTAGACCAGGTTGACGAGCGGGCCCTTAGCAGGCGAGTTGAAGGTGTCCTCGAGCGCGCCATCGACTCCCTTGACGCGCTGTTGAATCAACACGTTGGGCTCCTCGCGCCACGCAAAGACGAGTCGCTTGTAGACGAGCTTCATCGCCGGCGGCTGGACCAAGGCAAGGGCCACGTGCTCGACGCGCAGCACGGCGTGCACGATCGTGCCCGAGTAGCCAAACGAGCTGATGCCGCCCATCATCGCCGCGTGCTTGGGGTTCATCGGCGTGTCGGTCATCTGCGTCGGCACGTTGCAATGAATGCCGCCGAGCGCCTGGCTGACGTGCGGGTTCATCGAGCGCAGCTGAATATTGGGCGCCGCCGACTTGTGCTTGAGCGACATCAGCAGCGCCATCATACCGCCGAAGCCGGCGCCCGGCTCGGCGTGGCCCGCGTTGGCCTTGACCGACGACATGGTCGCGGCGTAGTTGGCGTCCTTGTGCTTGTTGAGCACCGCGCCGACGGTGGAACCCATCTCGATCGGGTCGCCGAGCGGGGTGCCGGTGCCGTGCGCCTGCATGGTCTGCAGCATGTCGCCCGTGGCGCCGGCGAGCGACAGCGCCGCCTGGATGAGCTTCTTCTGCGCCTGGCCGTTCGGCGCGGTGAGCGACGCCGACTTGCCGTCGCAGCGCACGGCAGTGCCCGGGACGGTGATGGCGATCAGGGTGTCGTCGGCGCGCTCGAGGACCGCGGCGCCGCAGTTGTCGGCGCGCGCGTAGCCGTTAGCGCGCGCGTCCCACGTGTGGCAGTGGCCGTAGGGCGAGGTCATGCCGGCGAGCGCGAAGGCGCGGTGGACGTCGGTCACCATCATGACGTTGACGGCGAGCACGACCGCCTTGGGGCAGTCGCCGAGGGTGAGCGCGCCGCAGGCGATGCTCGTCGCAGTGAGACCGGCCGAGCACGCCGTGTCGATGAGGGTGCAGGGCCCCTGGAGGCCGAGCGCAAAGGAGAGGCGGCCCGAGGCGATGGACTGCGAGGCGCCGGTGGCCGAATAGACGCTGGTCTTGACCGAGGTGCCCTGGAGCACGGTGGCAAAGTCCTGGCACGAGAAGCCAAGGTAGACGCCGACGTCGACGCCGTTGAGCTGCGACTTGGTGATGCAGGCGGCGTGCAGCGCCTCGTAGCCGTGCTCGAGGCAGACGCGCTGCTGCGGGTCCATCGCGCAAGTCTCGGCGGGCGAGATGCCGAAGAAGGTGGTATCGAAGAGCTCCGCGTGGTCGATGAAGGCGCCGAAGCGCATGCGCGCCTGGATCACGTCGCTCAGGCCGTCGGCGGCCGCGGCCGCCACGGCCTCTCCCACGTCCCATCGCGAAAGCGGAACCTCGCCCACAATGTCGAGGCCGTTGGCAAGCATCTTAGCCAGCCGGCCGAGCGTGTTCACGTGAGACGGCAGGCGAATGCTGCTGCCGGTGATCGCGTGCGCGGTCGACGCGCCGTCGACGAGGGAGCGCAGGCCCGGGCCGACCGCCTCGCTCTCCTCCTCGAGAAGCTCCTTGAAATAGGTCGAGAGGGCGCGCGCGGTGGGCGCGTCGAAGATGAGCGTGCCCGGGAGCTGGGCGCCCTCGCCGACAGCCGCCTGCAGCTGGTTGCGCAGCTCGACCGCGCCGAGAGAGTCGAGGCCCGCCTCCATGAGCGGGGCGTCCGGGTCGACGGAGCCGCCAGTGGTGCTCTGCAGGATCTCCAGAATCTGGTCGAGAGAGACGGCGTTGACGGCGCTGGCGCCGCCCGCGGACGCCACGGCGGTGCTCTTCTTGGGCATGAGGCCGGCGAGCATGGTGGGCACCTCGGGCATCATCCCAAGGAAACGGCCCCACTTGACGACGTAAAGCGACATTACGGCGGGCGCGCGGAACTGCATCGACGCACGGAACGCCGCGACACCCTGGCCGATGGAGATGAGGCCGATGCCCATTGCCTGGAGGCGAGCGTTGACGCCGCCGCCGGCGGCCATGCCAACGTCGGCCCACGGGCCCCACTGCACCGACGCCGCCGCCTGGCCGTGCGCGCGGCGCGTCGTGGACAGGGCGTCGAGGCAGCTGTTGGCGGCCGCATAGTTGGTCTGGCCTGCGGAGCCCATCATGGCGGCCACCGACGAGAAGAGGACCATCGCGTCAAGGGGCGCGGCGGTGCACGCCTGCTGGAGGCTCCAGCCGCCGTGCGCCTTGGGCGAGTAGACGCGGACCAGCGAGCCGGTGGACATGGCGGTGAGGAGGCCGTCGGATAGCACGCCCGCCTCGTGCCAGACGCCGCGCAGCTTGGCGCGCGTGCTGCTCGAGATGGCGGCCAGCGTGCGGCGCAGCTCGGTCACCTGCGCCGCGTCGCAGCTGGTGACGTAAAAGTCGGTGCTCGGGTTGGCGACGAGCGGCTTGGCGCCGGCGGCCGAGACTTTGCCGCTGCGCGAGGTCAGGACGACGCCGGTGGAGCCAAAGCGCGCGAGCCACTCGGCGGTGACAAGGCCGAGGCCGCCGGTGCCGCCGGTGATGAGCTGGAGCGCGCCCATGTTGTGGCTGCGCTTCGTGTTTGGATTCTTGAGCGAGTTGGCCGAGACAGAGCCGAGACGCGGCATCTTAGTGACGCCGCTCTGCATCGCGAGCTCGGGCTCGTCGAGCGAGTCGGCGTGGCAGAGCACCGAGCGCACGGCCAGCATGGCGCCGCCCCTGGCCGACACGTCCTGCCGCGACTGGAGGCCGAGGTATCCGAGCGGCAGGCCGCGCGCCTCTCCACGCGCCGAGCGCGTCAGGCCGCGCAGGTCGGCGAGTTGCGAGACGAGCCACAGCGTCGGCGGCTTGGCCGCGCCGTTGATAGCTGCCATCTGGCCGACGATGAGCGCGCCCGCCGCCTCGAGCGCGCCGATGCTCTGCAGGTCGGTGCGGCCGCCGTAGGCCGCCGACATGATCACGGCGGAGACCGCGGTGTCGAGCGCGGCGCCGCCCGCGCTCACGTCGGCAGCGCCGAGGGCCTGGACGCCGGTCATGGCGTCGCCCTCGAGTGAGAGCCAGAGCGAGGTGTGCACCGCCGGCGGCTCGGTCATCTCGGGTGCGGGCGTCCAGGCGAACTCGTACATGTTGCGGCGGCCACGCCCCGCCTCGAGGAAGCCCGGCTCGAGGGTGCCCATCTCGCCGCCGTGGATCTGGACCACGAGCTTGAGGCTGGCGTTGTAGATGGAGGCGAGCGCCGGGCCGGTCTCGGAGGGCGTGAAGTGGTGGCCCCACATGGTGGCGGTCTGGCGGAAGTCGGTGTCGAGCACTTCGTACGACTTGATCGCCGCGGCGAAGTAGGGGCGGCCGAGCATGTCCTTGGGCCAGCACGTCTTGGCGTCGACGTCGAGCTGCGACATGAGCGCGCCTGGCTGGTTGCACGCGTCGAGCCACGCACCGCCGCGCAGGAAGGGGTCGGTGTTGGTGTGGCCAAACTCGCAGCGCGCGACCACCTCGGGCCCGCTGGAGGCGCGGCAGCACGCAAGCGGCGGCGCCTGGTCGCGGCCGTGGACCTGGTCGAAGCCGCGGCGAACCCACGCCTGCTCGACGGTCTGAAACTCGTCCTGGTAGTTGTTGCCGATGGTGGCGTAGAACTCGGCCTTGTGCGTCACGTTGGTCGCGCGCGCGATGGCGCCCTCGACGTCGAGTGGGATGCTCTGATCGGCGCGCGGCTCAAAAACGCGGATGCGCATCTCGGCGTGCACCGTCTCGGTCGGGTTCTCCTCGGTGTAGGAGGCAATGGTGAGCACGTCGGTCTTGCGGTCGAGGGTGAGCTTCTGGCTGATCTTGGACGTCTCGTCGTCGAGGAAGCAAAATGCCTGGAACATGGTCTGGTCGATGCGGAAGGGCTTGCCCTTGGCCAGGGTTGACATGACCTCGCGCACGAGCACGATGTACGAGGTGCCGGCAACGAGCGGGACAAAGCCAATTTGGTGGCCGCCGTGGAACTTGAACTCCGCGGGCCCCATCTTGCGGTCCCACTCGCGCGTGCTATCGTCGGGGTTGATGGCGGGGCCCAGGTGCTTGGACATGGCCGCGTCCACCTTGGGACGCCACAGGAACTCCTTGCGCGTATAGCGCACGGCCGAGGCCGGGTTGATGTTGACCTCGACGGGCAGATACACCTGGAGGATGGTGTGGGCGATGGTGCCCGAGTAGCCAAACGAACTGACGCCGCCAATGGCATTGCCCTCCTTGACAGCGCCAATCTTGGGCAGCATCGAGTACTGCACGTGGAGCATCACGCTGCACGACTTGAGCGTGTCGTCGAGGTGCGGGTTGAGCGTGCGCAGCTGTGCGTTGGGCGGTGCCGAGTTGCCGAGCAGGCCGATGGCGAGGCGCAGCAGGCCGGTGGCGCCGGCGGCCGGCTCGGCGTGGCCGACGTTGGCCTTGACGGAGCCGAGCGCGAGCGGCGCGGAGGGCTCGCACGAGGAGAGCACCGCGGTCGCAAGGGAGCGCACCTCGATCGGGTCGCCGAGGCCGGTGCCGGTGCCGTGCGCCTCGTTCTGTGCAATGTCCTCTGGCGATAGGGCGCCGTCGGCGAGCGCGCCCTGGATCATGCTGGCCTGCGCCTGGCCATTGGGCGCCGTGAGCGAGGCCGACTTGCCGTCCTGGCGCACGCAGCTGCCGAGGAAGGGCAGCGAGACGGAGTCCTTGGCATCGCTGGTGCGGAGGGCAACGCCGCAGCACGCCTCGCCTCGGCAGTAGCCGTCGGCGCGCGCGTCGAAGGTGTGGCAGTGGCCGGTGGGCGAGGTCATGCCCACGGTGCCGAACGAGATGGCGGTGCCGGGCAGCAACATCAGGCTGACGCCCGCGACAATGCCGCTCACACACTCGTTGAGCTGCAGCGCGCGCAGCGCGCCGTGCATCGCCACGAGCGCGGCGGAGCAGGCCGTGTCGTACGAGACGCACGGGCCCTGCATGCCGAGCGCGAACGAGATGCGGCCCGAGGCTATGGAGAGGGTAGTGCCGGTGGCGCTGTAGACGCCCTTGCCCGCGGGCAGCCCCTTCATGACCTCGGCGTAGTCCATGTTGGCGATACCGATGAAGACGCCAGTGCAGGTGCCCAGGACGGCGGCCTTCTTGAGTCCGGCGCCGGCCATCGCCTCATAGCCGCGCTCGAGGAGCAGGCGCTGCTGCGGGTCCATGGCCGCGGCCTCCGAGGGCGACACCTTGAAGAAGGCGTTGTCAAACATCTCGGCGCGGTGCACAAACGCGCCGAAGCGGACGCGCTTGGCCAGCGGGGTGTCGTCGGGCGAGGACGCCGGCAGCTCCCAGCGGGAGACCGGCACCTCTGTCACGCCGTCGCCGCCCGCCGCCGAGATGTGGCGCGACATGCGGATCGAGCTCGGGCCCGACGGGAGCATCGTGCTCATGCCGCTCACGCGCACAATCGCGGAGCTCGCCGCCCTGGTAGCGCCGCCAGCTAAGTCAGCGCCGGCCGGCTTGGCGGCGGCGGCGCCGCCGGCGGGCGAAGCCGTAGCCTCAAAGTACTGCGCGAGCTGACGCGCGGTCGGGTAATCGAAGATGAGCGTAGACGGCAGCGACTGGCCCGACTCCTGCTGGAGTTGGTTGCCGAGCTCGACCGATCCAAGCGAGTCGAGGCCCGAATCCATGAGCGGCGCGTCGATGTCCACCTTGCCTCCAGTCGTCTGGCGGAGCGCCTCGAGGATGAAGTCGAGGCTGACGGCCTTCTTCTCGCCCGTCGCTGCGACGGCGCCGCCGGCCGACTTCTTGTACTGCGAAAACTCGGACAGAATTGCGGGCACTTCCGGCATAGCGCCCAAGAAGCGCGCCCACTTGAGGACCACGGCGCCCAAGATGGCGGGGCCACGCGTTGTGAGCGAGGCGGCGAAGGCGCCGACACCCTCTTGGAGCGTCACCAGGCCGATGCCGCCCGCCTGGATGCGCCCATTGATCGACGGGTCGGCCGCCATGCCGACGTCGGCCCACGGGCCCCACTGCACCGACGAGGCCGCCTGGCCGCGCTTGCGTCGGCAAGCGCCGAGCGCGTCGAGCGTGTTGTTGGCCGCAGAGTAGTTGGTCTGGCCACCGCCGCCGACCATCGCAGCGAGCGAGGAGAACAGGACGCACGCGTCGAGAGGCAAAGTGGCGCAACCCTCATGCAGCGCAAAGGCCCCAAAGGCCTTCGGGGCATAGACGCGCTTAATCGATTGCGCAGTTTGGCCACGGAGGAGCCCGTCGGCAAGGACTCCCGCCGCGTGCCACACGCCCGAGAGGCGCGATCCGCTGTCGCCACAGCCGCCAAGCATGCGGCGGACCTGGACGAGCTCGGCACCGTCACAGCTGACGACGCGCACGTCGCAATAGGCGAGCTTCTGCATCTTGGCCGCGTCGGCCGCGCCGAGCTTGCCGCTGCGCGAGGCGAGGACGACCGAGGTGGCTCCCGAGTCGGCGAGCCACTTGGCGTTGAGCAGGCCGAGGCCGCCGGTGCCGCCCGAGATGAGGTGGGTGCCCATGGCGCGCGGCGTCGAGGTGCTGGGGATGCGAACGACCACCTTGCCCGTGTTCTCGCCCTTTTGCAGGGTGCGGAAGGCGGCGATGAGGCCCGACTCCATCGCGAAAGATTGCAGCGGTAAGCCGTGGAGGACACTGGCGGCGGCGCGGCCCGAGAGGATACGAAGCGTGCCGGTCATCCAGTCGGGCGTCTGCTCCATGGTGGAGTCGAGCGCGATGGCGACGTACTTCGTGGCCGAGGCCGATTGCAGGCGCTCGTAGCTCCACACAGCGCGCTTGCCGATCTCGCACAGGCAGCCGTCCTCGCGCAGCAGCGCGAACGAACAGGCGATGAAGTCGGCTGACAGGCTGTTGAGCGTGAAGCGCAGACGCTTGGCGCCGAGGAGGTTGGAGGCGCCGAGGGAGAAAGCGGAGCCGTCGCGGGAGCTAAGGAGACGGCCACGGAGGCCCATGCGGTTCAAGTAGAAGTGCTTGTACGGACGGCCGACGTTGGCCATCGCGCGCGAGCCAAGCCAGTGCGCGTACTCGCCGGCAGCCAGGCCGACACCGCCGGCGCCGGCATGGAGGAGGACCTCGTGCTCCGCCTGGGGGCGCGCCGCGAGCAACGACATGTGCACCGTGCTCCACGTGGTCGGCAGCGTGCATGCCTGTTCAAATGAGAGCGACTGGTCCATGGCGGCGAGCAGGCGCGCGTCGGAGCGCGAGACGGAGGCAAGGGCCGCGACGCCGTGGCCTAGCGCGGCGTCGCCAATCTTGAGGTGCTTGACGCCGGCGCCGAGCTCCGAGATGACGGCGGCGCAGTCGGAGCCGGGCATGCCCGGGTCCCCGGGGTACGCTCCGAGGATGTTAAGCACATCGCGGAAGTTGATCCCGACGGCGCGAACCTCGAGGCGCACCTCGCCCACCGGGGGCTGGGCCGAGTCGACCGCCTGCGGCACTATGCTCATGTTGCCGAGCGCGCCGCGCGTGTCGAAGTGCATGCGGATGGGCCCACCCAGGGCCTGCGGCGCTGGCGCGAGCCTCGGCACGCGGCGGTGTCCGTCGGCGCAGACGGAGAGCTCCGGCTCGTTAGTGGGGGCGCCGGAGAAGGCGGTGCTCGACAGGATCTGCAGGGTCTCCGCCTCGGAGGTCTTGGCGCTGGCGGCGGAGTCGAGGATGGTGAGCGACATGTCGGTCGCCTCCTGCCGCGCGGAGCGCGCGAGGCCGAGGAGGCCCGATAGAGCCGGGCGGGGGGTTGCGGCGGCGCTGGAGGCGGTGGCACCGGCAGTGAAGAGGAAGAGCGGCACACGCGAGGCCATCATCTGGCGCACGAGCTCGAAGGCGGACTCGATAGCTGGGAGGAGAAAGGTTGACTCGGCGTCGCTGAGGAGGGGCGTCGCAAAAAAGAGGCTCTCGACCGAGCTCGGCCGGCCGCCGTTGAGCTGCGAGCCCAACAAGGAGGATGAGGTGCGCCCTAGGACGAGCGACGAAGAGAGGCCGCCCGTGCCCTTGGCCTCGGTGACGTCCCACCGCGTGACGTACATGCACGAGTCGCGCTTGGCCGGCGCCTGCGAGACGGCCTTGAGGGCGCGCGTCTCGAAGCCGTTGAGCTTGACCATGGGCGAGGCCGAGAACGACGAGGCGGACGCGAGCGAGACGCCCATCCTGTCGGCTCCCTGCTTCTCCACCATGGCGACCATGCAGCCCTCGGCCTTGGAGAGCGTCGCCTCGGCCACCATGAAGGGCAGCCGCGTCTCGCCCTGGGAGGACTCGACGAGCAGCCCCGAGAGCTGCAGCGCGCCGTCGAGGTCGGCCGGGTGCACCTGCGCGCCCGCGAGCAGCGAGCGGCGCTTCATCGAGCCGACGGCGGAGCCCGACTCGCGCGAGGCCCACGCGGCGGCGAGCGTGCGGAACGCGGGCCCGTACTCGAGGCCCACGGCGCGCAGAGCGGCGTAGAGCGTCTTCGCCTCCACAGCGCGCGCGCTCGAGCCGCGCATGAGGGCGGCAGCCGGGCCCTGCTGCTGCGCCGGACCGGCGCTGGCCGCATCGCCGGCACAGTGGACCACCTTCTGGAGGTCCTCCTCGCCCATGCTGCTAATCTCGAAGCGTCCGGCCACGGTGTCCACGTCGCAGGTGACCACGACGCCCTCAATGGCGTCCAGCATCAGCGGCTGCAAAAAGTAGGTCTTGCGCAGCGTGGCGGACGGCTGCTTGGTGCAAGCGCAGTAGGCGGCACGAGCCATCTCAAGGTAGCCGGCACCCGGGAAGACGACGCGGCCCTGGACGACGTGGTCCGCCACGAGGGCGAGGAGCGGGCCGCCGGCGGCGGTGGTGAAGGTGTCCTCCTCGGCGCCGTTGGGGCCGGCGACGCGAGTCGCGAGGAGCGGGTGCGGCGTCTTGCGCCAGGAAAAGGCTCGGCGCGCGTACTCGAGCGCCACCATCGGCGCCAGGAAGCCCGGATCGAACATCGCCGCCTCGAGGACGGTGTGCACGATGGTGCCGGAGTAGCCGAACGAGCTCACGCCGCCGACGGGCTTGCTGATGGACGCCGACGGCATCATGGCCACTTGCGTCGGCAGCGCGCATGTCACCTTGGCCAACGCCGACCCAATGTGCGGATTGATGGAGCGGAACTGGGCGTTTGGCGGGACCTGGCCGTAGGTGAGCCCCATCGCCAGCCGGAACAGGCCGGCGGCGCCCGCCGCCGGCTCCGCGTGGCCCGAATTCGCCTTAACGGATCCCATGGCGAGCGGCATGTCGCCGTCGCTCTGCGACAACACCGCCGCCGCGAGGGAGCGCACCTCGATCGGGTCGCCGAGGCCGGTGCCGGTGCCGTGCGCCTCGATGTGCATCATCTCGTTAGCCTCTGTGGCGGCGTCGGCGAGGGCGCCGGTGAGGAGGCCCTGCTGTGCCATGCCGTTGGGCGCGGTGAGCGAAGCCGACTTGCCGTCCTGGCGCACGCAGCTGCCGAGCAGCGGCAGCTGGTAGTGCGTCTCCGCCTCGCGGGAGCGGAGCGTCATGCCCGCGGCCGCCTCGCCGCGGCAGTAGCCGTCGGCGCGCGCGTCAAAGGTGTGGCAGTGGCCCTTCGCAGAGGTCATGCCGGCGGTCGCAAACGCCACCGCCGTCCCGGGCAGGAGCATCATGCTGACGCCAGTCACCAGGGCGTCGACGCACTCGTCGTTTTGCATCGCACGGAGCGCGGCGTGGCACGCGGCGAGCGCGGCGGAGCAGGCCGTGTCGTACGAGACGCACGGGCCCTGCATGCCGAGTGCGTAGGAGATGCGGCCCGAAGCGATTGACATGGTGGAGCCGGTCGCCGAGTAGACGCTCTGGCCCATGGGCCCCCCCTTGATCACCTCGGCGAAGTCCGTGGCGGCGATGCCGACGAAGACGCCGGTGAGCGAGCCCATCAGCGCCGCCTTGTCAAGCAACGCCGCGTGGAAGGCCTCGTAGCCCACCTCGAGGAGCATGCGCTGCTGCGGGTCCATCGCCGACGCCTCGGCGGGCGAGATGCCGAACGTCTTGTTGTCGAAGTGCTCGGCGTTGATGAGGAAGGCGCCAAAGCGCACGCGCTTCGTCATGTCGCTGTCGGCCGACGTCGCCGGCTTGAGCGACCAACGGTCGGACGGCACCTCCGTCGCCGCGTCGGCGCCGGTGGTCGACATGAGCTGGACCGCCTCGCGCGAAGTGTGGCCGAGCGGCAGGCAGGCGCTGAGGCCTGACATGACTATGGAGCGGCGGTTCTCCTCGCGGACGCGCCCAGGCATACGGCCGCCTGCGCCGCCGCCCTGCTGCTGCGTGGCGAAGGAGTCGACGATGCCGCGCAGCGTGGGGTAGTCGAAGATGAGCGTCTCTGGCAGGTCGGGCACCTCAAGCTTCTCGGCAAGCAGCGCTCCAAACTCAACGGCCGCGGCCGAGTCGAGGCCCGCCTCCATAAGGGGCTGGTCCGGAGAGATCTCCTGGCCCAGCACCTCAATGATTAGCGCCTGCGCCTCGGCCAGCGTGATGGGGCTCACGATGGGGCCCGACATCTGCTGCTGCATGCGCTGGTCCGCGGGCTTCTGCTGGAAGGAGGCGACGATCTGGCGCAGCGTGGGGTAGTCAAAAATGAGCGTCTCGGGCAGATCGTCGACCTGGAGCTTCTCGGCGAGCAGCGCGCCGAACTCGACCGCGGCAGCCGAGTCCAGCCCCGCCTCCATCAGCGGCATGTCGTTTGAGATCTCCTGGCCCAGCACCTCCATCACAAGCTCCTGCGCCTCCTCCAGCGTGATGCTGGCGGGAGCGTTGAGCGCGTCGGTGGCGCTGGGCGCGACGTCCATCGTCTCCAGGTATGAGGTGCCCGGCGTGCTGGCCGCTGCGGCGGTGGCGGGCGCGGCAGAAAGCTCGGCGGTGGCCACGACGGCGGCGGCCGGCTTGGGCGGCGGCGGCAAGAATGGTTGGGTGTCCTTCCAGACGTGGACGACGGCCGACTCGGGGATGAGGAACATCCACTTCTCCGCCGGCGTGTCGCCCAGGACAAGCTGGGCGTAGGCAGTGCGGCACTCGCGCCGGCGCAACTTGCCCGAGGTGGTCTTCAGGATCGACCGCGCGGTCAAGAGCACAATGGCCGACGGCCGGACGCCCTCGCTCTCCGAGATCTCGCTGACGACTCCGCGCAGGGCTTGGTCTAGCTCGGCGGGCGTGGTCGGCGCGTCGGGGCGCAGCTCAGACATGATGACCAGGAGGTCTTCACCGCCCTCGGCGGTCACTGGGAACGCGGCACAGCAGCCCGGCCGGAGAATGTCCGACCCGCGCTCCGCACATGTCTCGATATCGTGCGCGTGCAGCGTGCGGCCCTTGATGGTCAGCACATCCTTGATGCGCCCGACAATGTAGAGGCGCTTCTCCCAGATGAAGCCGAGGTCGCCCGAGCGCAGGTGCGGCGCGTCGGTCGGCTTGGGCCCGCCCTTGCAGGTGGCCCGAAACGTCTCCGTCGACAGGTCGGTCAGCTCCCAATAGCCGCCGGCGACGGACGGGCCCATGACCCAGATCTCGCCGACGGTGCCGTCGGGCATCTCCTCGCACGTCTCGTTGTGCACGATCTTGATCATCTGGCGCGTGAGCACCTCGGGCAGGATGTAGTGGCCGCACGCCTCGAGGATCGACGTCTCGACGGGGCCAGTCTGCGGCATGGGCGTGTCGCCGACGCCGAGCTTGCTGCGGTCGACTTGCAAGATGATAAGCTCCTCCGCGCGGCCGGCGGCGTAGAGGCAGTTCTCCGCGAGGCCGAACACACACGCCCAGCTGCGCGACTCGAAGCCGCACGCAGCAAAGCGCGCGGAGAACTCCTGGACGGTCGTCGCGCGGATCGGCTCAGCGCCGTTCATCGCCACCTTCCAGTGGGAGAGCGAGAGGTTGGCCAGCTCCTGCGACTTGACGCGGCGGATGCAGAGCGCGTAGCCAAAGTTGGGCGCCGTGCACAAAACGAGGTGGGTGTCCTTGAGCCGCGTAATGGCGTTGAGCCACGCGACGGGCTTCTGCAGGAAGGTGTAGGGCGACATGAGGTCGGCGCGCCAGCCGCAAATGGCGGCGGCGAGGCAGCCGCCGATGAGGCCCATGTCGTGGTACTGCGGCAGCCACGAGCAGACTCCAATCTTGTCCTGGTCGAGGAAGGCCGTCTCTGGGTGGGCGAGCTTGACGGTCTGGATGGCGTAGATGTTGTTCATCAGGTTGCGCGTGCCCACCATCACGCCCTTGGGGTGGCCGGTCGATCCCGAAGTGTACTGCAGAAAGGCGGCCTCGTCGGGCTCGGCGGGCAGCACGCGCGTGGCCAGCCAGCGCTGGAGCCAGTCTTCCTCGCGCGCCGTGAGCCGCTTGGCGATGTCGTCGCTCGCGTACCACTTCCAGTCGGCGGGCCACTTGCACTCGGCGTCGCGCACCGCCATGCTCGAGAGCCACTGCACGCGCAGGTACATCTTGGTCGAGAGGAAGAGCACCGGGCTGCAGCTCTGCGCAATGCGAGAGAGCTTCTGCAGCCCGTCGGCTAGCAGCTTCTTGGCGCCGGCCGACGGCATCGGGCTCGTCGGCATGATGGGCGGGTAGTAGGGCACGGCGATGACCGCGGCGTACTGCGCGCCGAAGAAGGCGATCAGAAAGTCGAGGCCGGGAGGGTATACCAGCATCACACGGTCGCCCGTCGCGACCTTCCACTTGTTGCGCAGCGCGACGCAGAGCGCCACGGTGGCGGCGCGCATCTCCTTAAAGGAGAGCGAGCCCTCCTCGGAGCAGTCGGCCCGCAGCCACGTATACAGGCGCTGGTCGCCGAACTTGGCGCTCTGGTCCTCGAAGGCGCCGGTGAAGCTGAGCCGGAGCGGCGTGTAGTGCTCTCCCGAGCCGTGGCGGAAGATCTGTGTAAAGTCCTCGGTGCCGTTGCTCGCCGGCGTAAACTTGTAGCCGACCGCCTGGATGGGCGACGCGGACGCGGCCTCAGGGACCGCCGCCGGAGCGCCAAGCGCACGCCTCGGCGCGCCCTGGCCGACAGTGTCCTTCCAGACGTGGACGACAGCCGACTCGGGGATGAGGAACATCCACTTCTCCGCCGGCGTGTCGCCCAGGACAAGCTGGGCGTAGGCAGTGCGGCACTCGGGCCGGCGGAGCTTGCCCGAGGTGGTCTTCAGGATCGACCGCGCGGCCAAGAGCACAATAGCCACCGGCCGGACGCCCTCGCTCTCCGAGATCTCGCTGATGACCCCACGCAAGGCTTGGTCCAGCTCGGCGGGCGTGGTCGGCGCGTCGGGGCGCAGCTCAGCCATGATGACGAGCGAATCCTCGCCGCCCTCGGCGGTCACTGGGAACGCGGCACAGCAGCCCGGCCGGAGAATGTCCGACCCGCGCTCCGCACATGTCTCGATATCGTGCGCGTGCAGCGTGCGGCCCTTGATGGTCAGCACATCCTTGATGCGCCCGACAATATAGAGGCGCTTCTCCCAGATGAAGCCGAGGTCGCCCGAGCGCAGGTGCGGCGCGTCGGTCGGCTTGGGCCCGCCCTTGCAGGTGGCCCGGAAGGTCTCGTCCGACAGGTCGCTCAGCTCCCAGTAGCCGCACGCGACGGATGGACCCGTGACCCAGATCTCGCCGACGGTGCCGTCCGGCATCTCCTCACACGTCTCGTTGTGCACGATCTTGACGCGCTGCTTGGTCCGCGCGTCGTCGAGGATGTAGTGGCCGCACGCCTCGAGGATCGACGTCTCGACGGGGCCAGTCTGCGGCATGGGCGTGTCGCCGACGCCGAGCTTGCTGCGGTCCACCTGTAGGATGACGATCTCCTCGTTGCGCCCCGCCGCATAGAGGCAGTTCTCGGCGAGGCCAAATACGCACGCCCAGGCGTCTGCGGGGAAGCCGCACGCGGCGAAGCGCGCGGAGAACTCCTGGACGGTGTTGGCGCGGATCGGCTCGGCTCCGTTCATCGCCACCTTCCAGTGCGACAGCGAGAGGAGGGCCAGCTCCTGCGATTTGACGCGCCGGATGCAGAGCGCATAGCCAAAGTTGGGCGCCGTGACCTGGACGAGGTGGGTGTCCTTGAGCCGCGTGATGGCGTTGAGCCACGCGACGGGCTTTTGCAGGAAGGTGAAGGGCGACATGAGGTCGGCGCGCCAGCCGCGGATGGCGGCGGCGAGGCAGCCGCCAATGAGGCCCATATCGTGGTACTGCGGCAGCCACGAGCACACGCCGATCTGCTGGGCGGCGGCGGCGGCCATGTCATCGTTGGCCAGCGCCACCTGCGCGATGGCGTCGATGTTGGCCAGCAGGTTGCGCGTGCCAACCATCACGCCCTTGGGGTGGCCGGTCGAGCCAGAGGTGTACTGCAGAAAGGCAAGCTCGCCCGCCGCGGCCGGCTGCGCGCGCGTGGCCAGCCAGCCGGCCAGCCACTCCTGCTCCTTGCCCGAGAGCCGGCCCAGGTTGTCGGTGGCCTGCCAGCTCCACTCCTTTGGCCACAGGCACTCGGCGTCCTTGACCACCATGCTCGAGAGCCACTGCGCGCGCAGGTACATCTTGGTCGAGAGAAAAAGGATCGGCGCACAGCTCTGCGCGATGCGCCCAAGCTTCTGCAGCCCGTCGGCTAACAGCTTCTTGGCGCCGGCCGACGGCATCGGGCTCGTCGGCATAATGGGCGGGTAGTAGGGCACGGCGACGACCGCGGCGTACTGCGCGCCGAAGAAGGCGATCAGGAAGTCGAGGCCGGGAGGGTATACCAGCATCACGCGGTCGCCCGTGGTGGCATTCCACTTGAGGCGCAGCGCGACGCAGAGCTGCACGGCCTGCTGCCGCAGCTCGGCGAACGTCAGTGTCGCCTCTTCTGTGCAGTCGGCCCGCAGCCACGTGTAGAGGCGGCGGTCGCCAAACTCGAGCGCGTTCTTTTCGAAGGCGCCAGTCAAGCTCATCTCAGCTGGCGGAAGCGCGGCGCGCGCTTCTGCCACTGGGCTTCTGTGTGTGTGTGCGCCAAGCCGGAGACCAAAAGCCTGCGGGCGGGAGGCGGATCGCGGGGTGAATTCGAGCTGGGCGCGCGCGCGGGGGTGCCGTGGGGCGAACGTTGCCCGTCTATTCAGCCAGCCGTGTGCCTACCGCCTGCTCCAGGCCCGATCGCCGCTCACAATTCGCCGTCGCACCTATCGGCGGCGCTGCACAGTGTTCTGACCGACACAGGTTGCGAGCTCCGGGATTCTTTTCTGGGATATTGCTACGGATATAGAACTACTTTTAGAAGAGCTACTAGTAAAGACCTTGCCCACGGCCGGACAGGCCTTTGTATCGCAGGTAGAGCTACAGGCTGCAGGAGCCTGCCGGAGTGAGCGTTGCGCCCATCAGAGTGGATGGAGCGGAGCGAGGGTAAGACATCGGGCAGTGAGGGGGGGTTTTGTTGTTTCTCAGCACAGCATGACATATTTACCCCCGAGACATACCACCCCGCACCAGGACAGCGCGGGCACGGCCCCCAGCGGCATACCGCCGCCGGCACAGCCGCCCCCACTGCCACAGACACGAACTCAGTCCCACAGCAGTAAATAGTAACGGTATTTTTTTACAAGAAAACCCTTCGTTCGCGCACGCAAAAATGGCGAATCGAGTTCTGAATCGAACACGCTGGCTGCTCGCCATCGCGACCCTGCCGGCCGCGCTGGCCCTTTGCGTGCCTGCGCGGTGCCTACGCGCGACGACGGCCGTGCGGAGGGCGCCCGCGGTGACCACGCTCGCCGCGGAACCCTCTTCGCCCCCGAGCACGGCAGCCGAGTGGCCGGGCGCGTACGAGGCGGAGCGCGAGCTCGAGTGGGACTCGCTCGTCAAAAGCGAGCGCTTCTCGAAGCTCTCCGACATCAGCCACTCGATTCGGACTCGGCGGACTGTGGAGGAGGCCGAGTTCGCGCTGACTCTCGAGGCGGACTTTCGGTCCGACCCGACGATCCTGCGCGACATTGACTTTGGCGCCATCCTCGCGCGGCTACGCTCCGGCCTGGCCGACGACGGCGCGCGCCTGCGCAGCGCCGGCGTGCTGTCGGAGGAGGAGCTCGCGGCGCTGCGGGCGCGCCAGACCGACGCCGAGGCGCGGCTCTCGGCCGTGGCTCCCCGGTACGCGCGCGACGGCGCACAGGGCGGCGCAGTCGCGCAGTCGGTGACCAAGCTACGCCGCGTCATCTCCAAGGCGCGCGAGCTGCCCCTCGCGGTCGAGATGGTGCGCAAGGACAGCGGCGGCGGCGGCGGCGCGCACGGCGGCGGCGCGGCCGATGTAGAGGGGGGCGGCGGGCTGGACCTGTCTGCTGTGCTGCGGGAGTCTGCCAACCTTGCCAGCGCCACAAAGGAGGTATGGCAGAGGCTCAACGGCGGCAACTCGAGCAAGGAGGAGGAGCTGTTGGCGCTGCAGCGCGAGTCTAAGGCGCTGCTCTCGCTGCGGGGTGAGGCGACCAAGCTGCGCGCGGGCATCAGGCTAGTCCAGCGCCAAAAGGAGCTCAAGCGAAAGAGCCTGATCCGGTACGAAGCTCTGCAACTAGCATAGGACTTGGCCTTTACAAGATATTCTTTTCACTCCGGGCCTTTTGTGCACGAATCGATCATCCTTGTATTTCTCCCCGTCCACCTGCATTGCCCACACTGTTGCAAAACTATTGCACGACTAATGGGCAATATACGCCCCCCCCCCCGACCACCCTTGTGTATGTCATACACAATACTATATTGGAAATGACAATATCAGGTAAAGGCCAACATGGGCCCCCACTCTGTAAAGGTGCCCTGTGCGCCTTGGTGATTCGACCTCGAGTTTCCTATCATAAAAAAAATCTCAGTCGAAACTCGCTCATGTGCATGAGCAGGTATAATTGTGTATCGGAAAGTTACTTGGCGCTGCAGGGCACCTTTAACTTCCAACTGGCCACGTGTCCTTGTTTGATCCAATCCCCCGAAGCTCTGCGTCTGACACGGGCCCTCACTCTCTAACTACCGAGTCGCCACTTGTACTTGTACGATCTCATTCCTCTCCACACGCGTGGAAGCTCTGCATCTGGCGCGAGTCCTCACCTTTTATCTGACAATTGGCCACTTGTGCTCACTCCCCTCCCCCCAAGGGTGCAACTCCGCACCAGGTCCGACAACGGCGACTTAGCACGTCGCTCGTTGTTGAGTATGTGGCTGTGTTTGTGTGTGTGTGTGTGTACGTGTGTGTTGTGTTGTTGTGGGTTGTGTGTCGTGTGGGTGTGGTGTGTTGTGTGGTGCCTGTGGGTGTGTGGGCCTGTTTGTGGTGTCTGTTGACCTGGGACCTTCCGAACAGGAGTAGAGGATAAAAAGTCACTATTCCAATTATCCTTTAAGCGCTTAGACGCCAACTAACACAATGACCATTTGTCCTCCACAAAACAGCGACTCCCTGAGAAGGCGCTCACGCGCTGGCCGCAGACTAAACTGGCAATGCGAGCTATATAAACTAGCTAACAGATCCAAGGGGCACGGCGCGTACAATCGTGCTAGGTACGGTCGCACGCGAGCGAGCCCGGCCTCATTCGTCACACACCACACGCAGCAGATCTCCAAGGCGGCAGTAGTGAATGATTCCATGGCCATCCTCAAATGTATTATCTCCCGCAAGCAGAAGGCGTGCTCCTGCACGTCTTCGACAACCGGAGCCGCGTATACGGCTAGCGGTGTGTGGCGTGCCTAAGGGCGCGCTTCGCACGCACTCTGTCTAGTAGGTTCCCCTATGTGGTAGACTAGTTACTTGTGTAGTGTATTGTTTGCGCGTTGCGCCAGTGTTAGGGCTTTGTTTCTTGGTTTCTGTGACCGTTTGTCCTCTACAACACGTACAACGCCGAGGCGTTGCTCGAGGAGACTCTTGCAGGTGTAGAGGATAAACGGTCACTATGACAGATGTCCTCAAGACTCCCTGAGAAGGCGCTCACTCGCTGGCTGCAGAATAAACTGGCAACCACTAGGCTCGCGGCGTCGACCGCCCCCCCAAGCATCTAGATATATTCAAGGGAGCTCCCCTTAGGCTCCCAAAGCCACTCTCGGATCAGTTCCCTGTGCGTGTGTGCGCGTGTCCCCTTTGTATATGAACCGTCTGTGACCGTGTGACCTCTACAACAGGTACAACGCCGAGGCGTTGCTCGAGGAGACTCTCCGCGCCGACCTCAGCATCAGCCGGCTGCAGAAGGAGCTCTCGCTCAAGGCGGCGCTGCTCGAGATGGAGCGCATCTACCTCGTGGTGGAGGCGGAGCTGCGCTCCTCCTCGACGCTGACCGACCAGCTGCTCCCCATGGTGGAGCGCTACGGCTCCGTCGAGAGCACGCTGCGCGGTATGGTGGCGCTGGTACGCTTTAGTTTGCTATCGTGCTGGGGCGGACCTCGTGCATACATATATGTATATGTATATGTATATATATAGATATTTGTTTATATGCATATACATATACATATGTATAGGTAGATTGCTAGATAGAGGCTCCGTCGAGAGCACGCTGCGCGGCATGGTGGCGCTGGTACGCGCATACATATATGTATATGTATATATTTATTTATTTATTTATTTACATATATATACATAGATATATATATATATATATATAGGTAGATGGGTAGATAGATAGATAGATAGATATGGATACAGATATGTCAATGTGGATACAGTATACATATGGATGTAGATTTGTATATACATATATATATATATATATATATATATATATATATATATATATATATATATATATAGGTAGATGGGTAGATAGATAGATAGATAGATATGGATACAGATATGTCAATGTGGATACAGTATACATATGGATGTAGATTTGTATATACATATATATATATATATATATATACATATATATATATATATATATATATATATATATATATATATATATATATATATATATATATATATATATATATATATATATATACATATATATATATATATATATATATATATATACAGACCAGCTGCTCCCCATGGTGGAGCGCTACGGCTCCGTCGAGAGCACACTGCGCGGCATGGTGGCCCTGGTACGCTTCCTCGCCATAAACTCTGTAGATAGACAGAACCAGGCCCATGCTGCCACACACAACATCTGCGGTCTCTGCGTTCCCAGAAGACGATGTTCGGTCGTCCCACTCAGTTTGCGTCTAAAACGGGAGTCGGAACTACAGGCCCTTTCCTGTGTTCTAACGACCGTGATGGGGCGAACCTCGTGCATACATATATGTGTATATATATATATATAGATATTTATTTATATACATACACATATACATATATAGGTATATAGGTAGGTAGATAGATAGATATAGATACAGATATTACGGTGTGGATGCAGTATACATATTGATATAGATAAATATGTGTTGTATATATATGTATATATATATATATATATATATATATATGTATGTATATATAGATATATATATATAGATGTATATATACCTATCGCATGTACCGGTTACAGTGCCGATCGTGTGTGCGAAGGGTGGTGGAATCATCACCGATGTGGTAGTGGGGTGTTTCATGGGATGATATCTGCAACCGGGCTCTCCACCTGTGGATCCTACATGTTGAATATGCGACGCGAAGAATAAAACACGGTATTCTATTCATATCTAGCCCGTTTTATGAATAAAGCCCGCCTTGAATGTGTACGTGTTCCTATCTAGTACAGGGTTCACCAGGCGGAATACGTTATTCTTATTCGTGTGGCTGCGTCCCATGAATACGTGAATACGTATTCAACACGTAGGCTGTATATCCAGTACTGACTTCCGTGTACTCTAGATGCGGAGTTGCATGGGATGGCCCCTGCAGGCTCTCCACATGCAGATCCATCACTGACAGTTCTTCCCTGTACTCTAGCTCGTTGTTGAGTGTGTGTGCCGTGTGTTTGTCGTGTCTGTGTCGTGTGTGTGGTATCGTGCGTGCGTGCATGTGTGCGTGTGCGTGTGTTTGTTTGTTGCGCATGCGCGTGTGTGTGTATGTGTGGGTGGTCTGTCTGTGTGTTGTCTGTGTGTGACGTGTCTGTGTATTTGTTGGTGGTGCGTGTGCGTGGCCGTGCGTGCGCGCGCGTGTCTGTGTGTGTTTGGTGTGTGTGTGTGTGTGTTGTCTGTGTGTTGGTTTGTTGTGTGTGTGTTGGTTTGTTTGTTTGTGTATATCTGTCTGTCTGTGTGTCTATCGTGTGTGTGTGTCTGTGTTTTGGTATGTTGTGTATGTCTGTGTGTTTGTTCGTGTGTCTGTGTCGTCTGTGTGTGTGTTTGTTGTCTCTGTGTGTGGTGTCTGTGTGTGTTGTCTGTGTGTGTGGTGTGTTGAGTGCGTGTGTGTTGTCTGTGTGTTTATTTGTTGTGTAGGTGTTGACCTCAGATCATCTTGTACCTGTCCCCTAGGTGTGTTGTGTGCGTGCGTTTTGTCTGTGTGTTTATTTGTTGTATAGGTGTTGACCTAAGATCATCTTGTACCTGTCCTGTTGAAAACTAGTAGGGCGTACTCCCCACTAGGCCACCATCAGCGCTGATGGTGGCCTTGTGGGGAATACGCCCTACTAGGTTTGAACAAAACTGGACTTCGAATCCCATGGGGGGCGTAAGCTCGGCGTGAGTCGTCAACATGTCCCCTAGGTGCGGAGCGATCGGCACTCTGCGGTGGATGAGACGCAGCTGGACGGCGTCGAGCGTGTTATCTGTGTGTCTGTGGTGTGTTATGTGCGTGTATGTTGTCTGTGCGTTTATTTGTTGTGTGGTGTTGACCCGAGATCTTTTTTTTACTAGGTGCGGAGCGACCGGCACTCTGCTGTTGACGAGACGCAGTTGGACGGCGTCGAGCGCGAGATCGGCGAGATGATCCTCCAGCTGGGGCTGCAGGGGCAGGACTTCGAGTCCTTCTCTTGGCAAAAGGCGGTCGAGGCGACGCAGGTCAATGTGAACAAGGCGCTGCAGGTGCGAAACGTTGTACAAGAGATCTCAGGTCACACACACAAAACAAACACACAGACAAACACACTGCAGGGGCAGGACTTCGAGTCCTTCTCATGGCAAAAGGCGGTCGAGGCGACGCAGGTCAACGTGAACAAGGCGCTGCAGGTGTGAAATCGGTGTATACGAGATATTTGGTCACACGCACAACAAACAAACACACAGACAAACACACACGCGCGCGCACTGCAGGCGTGAAGCCGTTGTACAAGATATCTCAAGGCACACACTCAAAACAAACAAACACACAGACAAACAAGGGGCAGGACTTCGAGTCCTTCTCGTGGCAGAAGGCGGTCGAGGCGACGCAGGTCAACGTGAACAAGGCGCTGCAGGTGCGAAACGTTGTACAAGAGATCTCAGGTCACACACACAAAACCAACACACAGACAAACACACACGCACACACACACAACACAGACACACACTCATGGCAGAAGGCGGTCGAGGCGACGCAGGTTAACGTGAACAAGGCGCTGCAGGTGTGAAACCGGTGTACAAGAGATGAGGTCACACACAACACACAAACACCTAGATATATTCAAGGGAGCTCCCCTTAGGCTCCCAAAGCCATTCTCGGATCAGTTCCATGTGCGTGTGTGATGGTCCCCTTTGTATTATAAACCGTCTGTGAAACCGTTGTACAAGAGATATCAGGTCACACACACACGACACAAACGCGCACACACACAACAAACAAACACAGAGATATGAGGCGGTGTACAAGAGATATTAGGTCACACGCACAAGAAACCAACACACAGACAAACACACACACGCACACACACACAACAAAGGGGTTCACCCGAATACCACAACTCAGCAACTGGGTTGGGGAAACTACCGGGAAGAGTGCCGACCGCCCATGGTGGCACTATATATGTTAACGGCGCCTCCGATGTGGACGCCCCGCTAGCGAAGCGCCGGGTAGACCACCTTGCTCAACAGCCACCTGGGTGCACACACCCATAGGATAGTGAGATCGATGGATCGATTTATAGGTAGATGGATGGATGGATGGATGGATCATGGGTGGCATCGACTGCTCACAACAGCCGCCCCCCTTCCGTCTATATGTATGTATACATACATATGTATGTACACACACATGTACACACACACATATCTATCCGTGGTGCCTTCCGTGCGCAGGGAATCACCTTCTACAGCCGCGGCGTGCAGCTCATGGGCCAGGACGTGCAGCTTTTCTTCTCGATGATCTCTCGCGCGGTGCTCCAGGGCTACACGCTACGCACGCGCGAGGTGAATATAGATATAGATAGATGTGTGTATATATGTGTGTGTGTGTACAGATATATACATACATACATATATGTATATAGATATATATAAATAGATAGATAGATAAATACCTGTGACTGTGGATAGATATATATATAGATATATATGTATATATGTATTTATATATACTTTTCTTCTCGATGATGTCACGCGCCGTGCTCCAGGGATACACGCTCCGCACGCGCGAGGTGAATATAGATATAGATAGATGTGTGTATATATGTGTGTGTGTGTGTGTGTACATACATATATATATAAATACATATACATCGATAGATTGATAGATAGGCTACACGCTCCGCACGCGCGAGATGAAAATAGATATAGATAGATAGATATGTGTATATATGTGTATAGATGCATGTGTGTGTATGTGCATACATATGTATGTATACCTACATATAGATAGATCGATATATGTGTGTGTGTAGACAGATATAGATATAGACAAATATCGATATATAGATATGTATATGAATAGATATACACATAGAGGTAGATATATATATATATATATATATATATATATATATATATATATATATATATATATATATATATATATATATATATATATATATATATATGTGTGTGT
>Ga0335398_10001046_pt1 | contig 48530 bp, 49 predicted proteins | sample BON03_FD_205742 | JGI IMG/M metagenome (GOLD analysis project Ga0335398, IMG submission 205742) | Freshwater microbial communities from Lake Bonney liftoff mats and glacier meltwater in Antarctica - BON-03 (spades assembly) (version 2) | ecosystem: Environmental > Aquatic > Freshwater > Ice >... | reverse complement strand
AACGCCTTGCCCCACATTCTCCCGTCCAGCTTGTCGTCGCGAGTATTGTTGACGGAGCGCTCGATCATTTTGCCGTCCTTGCCGGGGAACTTGCGTTGGAAACCCCAGCTCGCTCGCGCGGCACTGATTCTGCCTTCGTCCGCAAGCGCAATCAGTCCCGGCTTTCCCGGAGCGACATAGGTGAGGCCTCCGAGTAATTCCTTCAGGGCCGGCTCCCAGCCAAAGCGCATCTTGCGCGGTGCCTTGCCAACATCGTAGAGATTGCACATGGGGGTTCGGGTGGTTGAATTTACGGGGAAAACTTTCTGAGCTTTCTCCCTGATAGAGAGGAGCCGGAAGCCAGTACAATTAGTCTGGTGCCTGTGAACTTTCGTCCCTGTAAATTTTTCACGGGACTGATGGTTCAACAGAGTCAAGCCGGGGAGGCAACAGGGTTCAATCGCTCAGGAGATCGGCCCATTGGCCTACCACTTCGTCGGGTTCGGGGTTCTCCAACGCCGAAATGAGAAACACCCGCCCATCTCGAACTTCGAAGATGGCAAGTTGGCGGAATTGGCGGGCCATAGCCAAGGCTTCCCCACGGGCGCATGGTAGACCATGACCTGGCTCGGCATGGGTAAAGTCAGCGCTGCCGCCGGTGACAGGAAAGGGCTCGTAGCCGAGGCGGGAGATCTCGGCGCGAAGACCTTCGTCCGCCTGTTGGTTCGCCGCGTCACTCACAGTGATGCCGTCAGGATTGTGGGCCGTGATGATGAAGAACGTTGAGGGCAGTGGGCTGGCGTCGCAGCGGAATCGAGCCTGCCGGAATTCTCCTTTGAGTTTCCGGTCACCCGGTTCCGGGGTGCTCTCTCGCATCTCAGGGCCGAGGGAGAAGGCCGCCAAGGCCATCGCAGCGGAGCGTTGACGTCCCAGGGCGAGTTCTTGTTCCTTCTTTTGCAGCCCTCTCACGAGCTGTAAAAGTTCATCCGGCGACAGGTGATGGCCATCTATCTCCACCAGCAATAAGCCGTTTCTGGAGTCATGCTCCCGATAGGTCACCGTCACATCTCCGGAAGCAGTCGTGAGCTGTATCTGGCCACTCGCTAAGTTTTCGCTTCTTTTCATTTTCGACTATCTGGTAGGGATGGGAAGAGCTCGGGGGCTCTGCACTTGCCGGAAGAGCTGATGCCATGGTCCGGCAAGTTCGGGATCACCATCGCGTTGTTGCCAACGGGCGGCGGCGGAAGAGCGGATAGTCTCGAAGTAACCAGGAGGATTCATGTGCAATTCAACTGACGTAGATACGTTGAAGGCCGTCAAACTTCACATAGAAGCCGTCGCCCCGGTAGACCGGGGCCGTTCCGTCATACCGCCGAGAGAGCGGAATGATGTCCCCGTTCAAATCATAAAGCACTGGTGCGCCAGAGGCTGCGGAAACGGCCGCAAAATGCCCATCAAGGGGCTCCAGGTGGGGTGAGCTGCGTTCAAAACCTACGAACTCGTTCTTTTCACCACCACGAATGATCGGGCAAAAGCGAACGATCACCCAACTACCCTTGCCACCTTCGTCCTCGAACCAGATTTGAGGGTTGATTCCTATGATGTCGCTGTATGAATGGATGCGTCCGTTCAGTTTTTGCTTGATATGGTCACGGACGATCTGAATGGCAAAGTTCTGAAGTTCCCACTCTGACATGGGGATAAGTTCGTCTGTAGCCAACTGAGCGGGGATGATACGAAAGCCCTCCTTGAGATCGAAAAGGTTCCAACCCTCAAAACAGGGGGTCAGCGTCACTGGATGGACTGGAAAGACACAGGGAATTAACCTGAAATCCCTCGCGGCAGCGAAGCACCGCTCGCGCTCGCGTGACGAAAGCGAGGTATGTGTTCCATCGGTCAGTTCGACCAAGACGGAGAAGACCTGGTTTCCAAAGGCGAAGGTGAGATGATCGAAAGAAGGCCAAATTAGTTCAGACTTAATCCAGTTGTAGTCGTGCGAGGGCCTCCCTTGGCCGCGATGTTTCTTGAACTGGCTTTCAAGGGTGTTACCGGCGACATTGATCGCTCGGAGGAACTCCTGCGAGGGTTCATCGGGCGGGTCGATGGGGAAGCTGGGGCAATCAGTGGCGCTCATGAAAGGAAGTCAGGTGATGAAGTGGAACGGTGTGAGGAAGGGCGACGGAATTAATCGAACAGTTCTCCCTGCACCACGCTCTTTCGGGACCGTATCCATTGAAGAAGCTCCTCTCGCCCAACACCCTCCGGTGCTAGTAGCTTCGCAGCGGCATCAAGGCGCGCCAAGAAGCTCTCGGAATCCAACTGGCCCGGCGGCACCAAGGCGTCTAGGCCCGAGGCGATTAAATCCTCGCGGGAGTTCGAAGCCAACATGGTCACGATGTCCTTCCGAGCCACGTTCACCGGGAGGTCAATCGTCTTACTCCAAGACTTCTGCACCGAGCATCGAAGTCGCAAGTTCCCGATCAACAGGAATCCATCCTCCACCCGTAGCAGGAGGGGGTCTCCCTGGGGCATTTGCGCGACCAGGTCGAGAAGGAGCGGCCCCCGGATTTTTATCTGTCCCTCCCAATCTCCCGAAGCGGCCACGGCTATTCCGCCGCCTCCTACTTCGATGTGGAGGCATTCCCCGTCGTGGGAGAGTATCGCTTCTTCGTGCTTTCTCCTCGCCACGGTTTTTTTCAAGAGTCCCAGGCCCTCGATCAAGGAACGCCGGGTAATCTCAATTCGGAATGTCGGGTTGTTCATTTCGTTCGATGGTATCGGAAGTTCGGTTCTCAACGCGGCAATTCCCCACGCTCGAGCAGTTCAGCAAAGGAGTAATTCACACTCACCACATCAAAATCCGGCTCCCGCTGGAAGGGAGCCCTTACTGCAGGAATTTGCTTTTTCATCCCTTCCGCATCCTTGGCACCCTTGGGCCGGGGAAGGAGGGGGTTGATTTTCGCATAAATCAGGTTTAGTGGTTCACAAACACGCTTTAAGTATATACTATCTGGCTTTGAGTTCAAACCCCATTTCCTCGCGCGTTTGAGCATCAGTAAGTTTTTGACCCTGCGCCGAATGAAGTTTTCTCTCTCCTTTTCCTTTTTACTGACCTTCACTCTCTTGCTCGCATCCCTGTCAATCGGTCAGGGTCAGGAAACCCCGGGCGAAGACCAACTCGCCAAGTGGCACGCTCAATTTCCCGACGCGGATCTCAACGGTGACGGCCGTCTCACGGTGGAGGAGGCCACCCGCTACCGGGAACAACTGCAGGAAAAACGACCGAAAAAAATTCCCCCGACACACGCCGACGCAGTTTACGGCAATCACGAACGAAATCGCTTTGATCTATGGCTCCCGGAAAAGCGCACGGACGGACGGCCCATCCCAGTGCTGGTCTATTTTCACGGGGGTGGATTTGTGGCCGGGGACAAGGGCGGAGTCGATCCCTCAATCTGGCTCGCCAACGGTATCGCCTTCGTAAGCGCCAATTACCGTTTTGTGAACGGATCCGATACCTTTGCGGATACCCCTCTCCTTGATGGAGCTCGAGTGGTGCAAACCCTGCGCGAAAGAGCCACTGAATGGGGACTGGATCGTGGCCGAATCGCCCTTACCGGGAGTTCAGCGGGGGCGGTCATTTCAATGTGGATCGCTTATCATAACGACCTTGCCAATCCGAATTCAGACGATCCCGTCTCCCGCCAGTCGACGAGAGTCACCTGTCTGGTCCCCTTCGACGGACCCACTAATCTCCTGCCCGAATGGATCCTCAGCCACATCGGCGGTTCCCCGGTCATTCACGAAAGCTTCGCACCCATGTTCGGTAGTCCCGCCACCGAACCGCTCACGCCTGATGTCCTTGCCAGAATCACTGAAGCATCGCCCTGGGAACATGCCAGTGCGGATGATCCACCGACTTTGTTCGTCTACACCGGACCGCTCGACGCCGTTCCCTTGCCGCCGGGGACATCAACCGGCAAAGTGATCCACCATCCCGTCTTCGGGAAGTTGCTGAAAGAGAAACTCGATGCCCTCGGAGTCGAATGTGATTTCAAAGCCGGTTTTACGCATCAGGGAGGAGACCACATCATGAACTTCCTGAAAAATCACTTCGCGATGACTGACTGATTAGCCCGTCCGTTACTGACTCTTATGAAACTTCCCTGTTGACCGGTGTCAAGGCGAAACCAAGTTGCTCGGCTTGGCGTCGAGGATAGCGTTCTCTCCGGGCTCGGGCCAGTTCGGGGTTACCCAGTCGCTTCGGATCGTAGGGGCGACGGTGCCTGACGATCGCCCAGAGGATGCGCGCCAGGTTGCCGCCGCCCTGCGGCGCCCTTCGGGCAAAGGCTCCGCCATTTGGCTGTCTCGCTCCGCTCGGCTTCGGGCGGCAGCGGTCACCGCCGCCTTTGTTCCGAGCTTGGCTTTCAACCTTCGGAACCAATCTCCCAGTTCCGCCTTCGACCGGTGGAGGGACTGTGCCGCCATGCGAAGAGCGTTCGCGAGACGGTCCGCAGAGCTGCTCGCGCATCGGTTCCTCGTGAGGCTTGTTGCCTTTCTTGCGGGTTACGGGTGCCAGTCCGGCTCCCCGATCTTCCAGCGCGTCCATCCGACTTGCGATCTGCTGATCGCAATCGGCCATGAGCTGCTGATGGAAGCGCCAGGCTTCCAGCGATTGGCGCAGGGTGAAAAGGTGTTCCGCGCGCCAGTCACCTCTCAAGGCTTTCGCGATTTCGACCTCACTCTTCTTGCAACGGTAGTGGCGCAGGCGGGCGAGCGCCTCCGGGTCGCGCTCTCCGGCGACGATGGCATCGAGGGTCGCCAGGCCCCTCTGTCCGGTGATGTCGGTGATGGCGTGGTGCAGCTGCACATTCATCTGGTCGAGCGCCTTCTGAACCCGCAGCAGGTGCTGGCAGCCGGCGCGCATCACGCTCTCGCGGTGGCGCATCAGCGAACGCACCGCGCAGATCGCTGCCGGAGGACGGAAGGACGCGTTGAGCAGGCCGACGCGGTGCAGGTATTGCAGCCACTAGCAACACCGGCGGCGGGGGAAGCCGCGGGGTAGGCTGGCCGACAGGCCAGGCCGAAGGCCGAGACGAGCGGGAGCGAGCGGGCCAATCTTGCACGTCGCTCTTGCGTCCCGGCACGTTCTTGACGTGGCGGGCATTGACCAGGCAGACCTCGAAGCCGCGCTCCTCGAGGATCTGGAACAGCGAGATCCAATAGACCCCGGTGGGTTGATGCTCCCGCCGCCTCCCGGCGGACGCACCCTTTCAGGGCTGCCTTGCGGCAGTCTATCTCGGCCCCGCGCCAGGGGCCTCGATTCCATCGCCACGGTGGTGATGCGGCACTGCTTGAGCCAGTCGGCCAGGGCGATTAGATCTTCAGTGAGCGTGCCAGAATGCTGCACCGGCTTTTCGTCGCGATCGGCGGGTACTGCCACGTAGTGGACGGTGGCACCGAGGTCGATTCCGGCGGCGTCCGGGTTAGTTCTGCCCGGCGTGGAAGAAGTTCTCTTCTTCAGCGTTCTCTCTGTCTTTGGGGTGGCCATAATGCACTTGGATGTTCGGTTAGGGTTAGTGCATCCTGACTGCGGCGGCCCGAAGGGTGTAACTGCATGAGTATTCTCTTATGCGGGGTCGGCCCGGGCCATGCCCGGCTCGCCACCAATGACCTCACGCACGGCCTCCGGCACCAAGCTGCTAGACGGGCTTTGAAAAAGCACCAATGTAAGATCGGTGTACCGTTGCCGCGCAGCAGGATGCCCCGCCAGCATGAACGACGTCCGAACCGCCTTCAAGGAAGTTTCCTCAATGTCTTTCCCCGGCCACGCCCGGGAGGGGCTGCTAGGAATTTGCTTTTTCATCCCTTCCGCATCCTTGGCACCCTTGGGCCGGGGTCGGAGGGGGTTCAGTTATACATCGAGGATGATGACATGAACGCGCATGCCGACATCGTAACGGGTCCATTCTCGCTGATGAAGGTGGTGCCGGGGGAAAAAATCGACGTGCGCTGGGAGGAAACCCATTCGATCGGTCTGGGAGGAAGCAAGATTGTGGCATATGATCGGCTTCCGCCGGGGAACTTCCGGTTCACGGTGGAGAATTTGTCGGTGGTGGGAGTCCCGCTGGGCAGAATCAAACAAGTCACGGTGGATGTTCCCGGACCGCTCTGGGGCAAGTGGTGGGTCGGGCTTTGCTGCGTGAGCTTCATTGCCCTCTGTGCCGGCCTGTGGGGGCGCGCAGTGATTCGGCGGAAGATCAAGCGCCAACTCCGTCACGTCCAACTCGTCTCGGACGAGCGCCTCCGCATCGCAAGGGACCTTCATGACGACCTGGGGACACGACTGTCCCACAGTTCCCTGATCGGTGCGCACGCCCAGGCCGATGTCGAGGACGAGAAGGCGCGTGACTGCTAGGGATTTGCTTTTGGCGGGAGGCTCCTGAAACAGTCGTTGGCCGGACCGGCCTGCCGGTAGAAGCCTTGGCGAAGACTGGAGGGCGGGGAAAAGGGGGTTAGCGGCATGGTGATGCGCCGGGCGGACAATATGCGCAAAGGCAAGAACGAGCACCGGACACGTCCGATCAAAGCTGAGTTCATCGAAGGCGGGACGATCGGGCCGGTCTTTGTCGGAAGATAACTAACGATCTGAAAAAACGTTGGAAAATCGATCCTCGGAGCATCGTTCTGGACATCCCGATGGCTTGCGGTTGCGCCCGCAGACCGGCAAGACCCAAACCGCTAGCACGGCAAGAGTTGAAGCTACCAAAGCGGCAGCAGGCAGCCGCAGTCCAAGGCCCCGATGATCATAAAACGTTCCTAGGGAACCGCCGCACCAGGGCTAAGAGCTTGCCGCCCACCTCCGTGGCGGACAGGGTGACCGCGACCGTTTCCACTTAATTGGAAGGATTACGGTGCGGTTTCAACCCTAAGGCGGGCGAAGAGCTTGCCATTGGCTGCCAGGGTTCGCTTGATTTTCACCTGCACCGAGTCGATGCCCGGGCCGGCACCATTAGGGGTGGGAGTGATGATGATGTTCGTGCCGTCGTGGGCGGCGGTGTTCCAGCCACTCAGGTTGCTGCTATACTTCACCGCGATGGTGATATTGGCGGCGGCGTTGGCGGCGGCGCTGCGGCGGTAGGTGAAGATGAAGTAATCGGGATCCGTGGTGTTGTCGAAGACCGGTGCCTTGCCGACGTCATCGCTGCCCAAGGTCGGGTCCCCGCCGACGACCCACTCGATGCCGCTGTCCAAGCCGCCGTTGTCGAAGTCGAGAGTCGGATCGGAATTTGTGAGCGTGCCGGAAAACGGCCCGGCGGCCCAAGTGGCATAGGCGCTACCCGGGGTGCCGGTGCTTTCCAGATCCACCATGGCGCGGCCGAGGGCGTCGCCGACGAGCATGTAGGTCCCGGCGCGCCCGTTGTAATGACTGTTAGACGCGCCTTCCTCGCTGAGCGGGTAGGAATAGACCGTCTTCACATTACCGGCAAACTGCGGGTATTTCCCGAAGGCTCCGTCCACGGCAAGCTGCGCGTCGAGGATCGCCTTATCAGCCGCATTTGTGCTGTCCATCGGCGTCTGACCGAGCGTGGCGAGGACGAAGGGCGCGTTGTTCACGACCTTGCCGGGGTAGCGGTTGGTGTAGTAGGAGCGCAGGGAATTGATCAGATTGACGAGGTTCTGTTCATAGCGGGTTGCGTGGCCCATGTCGTATCGGTCCTTGTCACCCTGCCACCAGACGAACCCGGCGATCTCGAAATCGTGGCCCGCGAACGGCTTGCCGGCGGCGCCATATTGGCCCACCCAGGCGTCGAGGATATCGACCACGTTGGTGCCCCCGGTGCCAGGATGTGCCCACTGGCTTTCGTGCAGGAAATATTCATCGTATTGCTTGCCCGCGTACCAATTCCCGGAGACCCAGGGTGTCGTGGGGTTGCCGATCGTCCAATTGAGCGGCGTCTGGCCGTAGCCAGCGTAATGGGAGCCTCCATACTGATAGGAAGGGCTGCCGGGCGGAAGGACGTCCCAACCGAGGCTGCGGTTGCCGATGGATGCCTTGAGCAACAGGACGGGTTCATCGTGAAGCCAACCCATGATGTAGCCGAAACCCAGCTCGGGGCCAAACGTCGAACCTAATGTGCCGGGGGAAAGTTGCACGTTGGCAATGTCCGAAATCACTCCCCGATAGCGGACATCCTGCCGGGTCGTCCATGCTCCCGTTTCAGTGATCAGATTCGGGAACTTGTTCTGACGGGCCGTCATGGTTTCGAGCGTGCCATCCCCCGCGCCGCTGGTGGTCCCAAAGCCCAACATGTTCGATTGGCCGGACATGACATAGACCTTGACCGGCTTGTCGGTGACGCCGGTGGAGGCATCGGGGTCGGGGAGAGGATAGGGAATGTTTGGCTTGCTGGTCGCGAGGAACGGATCGGTGAACGAGGCGGTGACTTCATACCAATCGCCCGCGCCGTCGTTGTCGGTGTCGGGGCTGTGCGGGTTGGTGCCGGTGTTGGTTGTGCTAACGAATACGCCGGTCTTGGTTTCCACGCCATCCTTGAGGGCATCGCCGTCGGTATCGGGATTGGTGGGACTGGTGCCGGTGTTGGAGGCACTGACCCAAGTGCCGGTGTTGGTTTCCACGCCGTCGGGCAGGCCGTCGGCGTCGGTGTCCGCCTTGAGTGGATCGGCGCCCACCGCATTCTCACTGCGGAAGGTGCGCTGGCCACCGGCGTCGGTGAAAAGGGTGCCGGCGGTGGCCCACGCGGCGTAACGCGGATCTCCGCTGGTGACGGTGATGTTGTCGCCGTCGAGCAGGCCGTCGCCGTCGGTATCGGCGAGGCTGGGATTGGTGCCGCTCTGGAATTCGTTCCAGTTCGTGATGCCGTCCGTGTCGCGGTCATCCTCGCGATTCAAGGCGGTGGCGGAAGGTGGTGTGGTATGGGCCAGTTCGTATGCGTCCGGGAATCCGTCGCCGTCGCTGTCGAAGACAATGAAGTTGAACAGGCTGCCCTGAACCGGTGTGCCGGGCGGCGGCGAACCGTTCAGATAGGAATCGATGCGCCAGTAGTAGGTGTTGGCACCGGGAGCATTGACCGTGAAAGTGGTCAGGTTGAGTTGTCCGTTGGCGACCTTCGTCAGCGCCGCGGGATTGGTGCCGAACCAGACGTCCACCCAGACGGCGGTGCCGGTGGTCGGGGTCATGTTGGTCCAGCTCAAGACGACATCGCCGGCGGGAACGCTGGCACCGCTATCCGGCGAGGGTGCCATAGGGTGCTGCAGCTCGAGGTGGAAGATCCGGTCCTTGCCAGAATCGAGCGACATGGTGGTGGTGCCGACGCCGGAGGTGCCCGAGGCGTAGCGCACGCCGCCCGCGTAAACGTTGCCGGATTGGTTCAGGTAGGGAATGCCGGTCGCCCAGCCGGAGGTGCTGTTGGTCATGCCGACATCGATCGCGTAGGTCGTGTTAGCCGACAACAAGACTGGCGTGGCGAGCGTCCAAGTCATGTACTCACCAGGGTTCCAAGTGAAGGTTTGGGTGGCCGTCTCGGAGCCAATCTGGGTGAATGTCGTTCCCGAGAGCGTACCAATGCGAATGACGTAGGTTTTCGTCGCAATTGCAATGGACGATGTCTGATACGTAATCGACTTGAGCAGGACAGGCGTGCTGCCAGTCGTGAAGGTTTGTCCCTTGACGGCACCCGCACCGGAGTTTTCCGCAAACCACTTGTCGGTTCCGGTTGGTGTTACCAGGTTGGCGATGTCCAGCCCGTTGACCACGGGCGCGGTGGGACTGGCGGACATGGTGGCAGCGTCGGCTGGCGTGGAGATAAAGACAGGAGCCGCGATCAAGGCGGCGATGAGTGGGAATAAGATACGGTTCGGATTTTTCATGAAACGTAATGAGGTTTAGCGAGGTCGCGGGAGGGATTTAAGGTATGATGGCACGGACTTGGGCGAAGAGTTTTCCTCCCTCCGCAGTGGCTGATAGAATGACCGAGACGGTCTCCACACCATTGGCATCGGGATCGCCGGGCGTTTGTTGGGCACCCTCATCCTTGCTCCAGGCCTGGAGGTTGGTGGAGGTCCAGATCTCGAAGTTCATTGAGGGCAGCGCGTCACCGCGGCGGGTGTAGCTGAAGGTGCCGGCGGCGTTGAACGGGACGGAGATCGGGTTCGCCGATGAGCCGCTGGTCGGATTCAGGCCGAAGATGCGTTCGTCGTTGTTGCTCATTCCATCGTTGTCGAAATCGCCCTTCGGGTCGGTTAGATCGGCGGGGGAATACGTTCCGGCCCAGGTTTCGTAGTCGCTTCCCGGTCTGCCGTCCGGGTAGTAGAGATCGAGGAGCTCCTGCACGCGGTTCTGGATATCGTTGGCGGAGTTCTCGTTGTAGATCTCACCGGGATTGGTTGCCTCGCTGCGCTGCTGGTCACCGACTCCGTAGAGCGCGGTGGTGTCCCACTGGCGGGCGTGCTCCCGTTCCTCCCAAGCACCATTGATGCTCGGTAATTTGCCCCGCCAAGCCTGGGCGAAGGTGCGGAAGGTCGCGTTGTTGGACGGGACCAGCGATTTGTAAAGAAGAAGCTGATCGTAGATCTCGACCGGCGGTTGAAGGCCCTCCGCCGCCACGGCCGCCGCGAGGTTGCCAGGGTTCACCGGGTAGATGCCCCAGAAGTGGAACAGCGGACGGATATCCTTGCCGACGCCCTTGCAAAGGCGCAGCAACAAATCATCGGTGCCGGAGCCATAGAAAATGTTGTTGGCATCGTCTTCCATGAACGAGCGCCAGTAGGCGTCCAGTCCTTCCCAGCCAAAGAGGCGGGCGATGTCCATGAACTTGGCGTGGCCTTTGTGCTGATAGGATTTTTCGGCACTGGCCATCGGCACCTTGCGCGGCGCGAAGTTGAACACGCACATCCAGGCCACGGCGGTGTTGTCCATGGTGATGTTGGAATTGCCGTCGCCTAACGAGCCATTCTGGGCTTGATCGAAGGTGCGGCCAAACTTGCGCTGCAGCATGGCGGGCTGGAGCAGGTTGACACTGGATTCGCTTTCACCGCCGAATTTTGGGAAACCGTAGGCGTGTCCCTGCTCGTGGAACTCGATGTTGGCGGCGGTGAGCGAGGTGTTGGGACCGCGGACGAGGTAGTTGCCGGCGTAGCCAGCGGGGCTGACCCCGGAGTTGACATTGGAGGTGACGTTGACCGCCGGATAGCCCGGTGCGTGGACGGACGAGCGCAGGATGACATCCGTCTGGCAATACATCGTCTCCTTGCCGCGATTCAGGGGAAAGCCCATCAACGAGTTGATCGCATCCATGCCCTTATCCCAGTCGGCCATCAGGGTGGTGGCATTGGCACCTGTCATGTTATAGATCCAATTGCGGGGTACCTGTGTCATGAATTTCTCGCTCTGGAAATCCGCCCACGGCGCGAGGTAGGCACGCTCGACGAGCCACTCGGCGGGAGTTGTCTGATGGAAACTTTTCGCCGAGAAATACGGTGAACGCACCGCGCCCGTGATGGTGACGTTGACGACTCCGGCATTCGCGCCGATGGGCACCTCGACGTAGATGCCGCCGCCGTAGGGGCTGGCGACCTCGATGGTTCCCGTGTCGAGCGGATAGAGCCGTGTCGCCCGTTCGAGCCGTTCGACCGGGGGTCGGCCTGATAGATCCCACGAGTGGGCACCGACGCGCACCTTGTAGCCCGCATTGACGAGGGCGGGAGGCACGGTGACGGTGGCGATGGTTCCCGGAGCGAGGTAGGTGCCGGTGGGTTTGCGCGCGGGCGTGGGCCATGCCTGGGTGTTGCGGCCGAAGGTCACCGGGAAGCTGCCGTTGATGGCCACGGTGTGGGTGTTCAACGGGTTGGCCGGTGGCAAGCAGGGGCCGGGGAAATCCGTGTGGCTGCCAAACTTGAAGCCTCCCGGGTTGTTGTAGTTTGCGATCAGGGCGCGTTTCACCGGATTGGCGAGAGAACCGGCATTGTAAATCTCGTCCATGATGGATTGCATCACGGAATAAACCACCCAGTGGATGTTCTCCGGACTGATCGACTTATTGTCCGTCGCGAGGGTGTTATTGCGGCTGAAGTCCGTGACCGTGCTGCCGCTCACGAACAGCGGTCCTTTGGCCGTGTCGTAGGTTTTCACGAGGTCAAACACCGCGCTGATGGTCGCGGAACTCTCGTCGAAACGGGACTTCGCGGCGTCGATGGTGGACTTGTGGGCGGAGATCTGGGGGCCGCTGAGGCCACCACCGGTGATGTGGGCTTTAAGCGCGGTGGTGGCATCCAAAAGCGGATCCCCTGCAACCGTGGTGAAATTCCAACTGGTGTCGTCGGTGATGGCGGCGACGGGTGCTCCGCCGTCGCCGAGGAAAACCCCGGCATCAAGGCGGATGGCATGGCTTTTACTCCAGCCAAGCAGGCCAGTGGGTTCGATGCGGACGACATTCTGATCGTAGGTGAGCCGCGGGTCGTTGGCGGCGACCAAGATTTCAACGGGATTCAATGGGTCCGTTAGATCGCGGAAGGTGAGATAGCCGGAGCCGGGAGTGACGTTCTGGCTGAACGTGAGGATCAGCTCGCGGGTGGCCAGCGCGTCGGTGGCATCGTCGGCCGGGCTTTTGGCGACGAGTTCGAAGACCGGTCCGAGCGGACGCTCGATGCCGAGGTGGAAAACGCGGTCGGAGCCGATGGCATAATCCACGGTGGCGGTGCCTACGCCCGAGGTCCCCGACGAGTAGCGCGTGCCATCGGGGTAGTCGTCGGCCGTCAGGTTGATGTAGGGGATGCCGGTCTGCCAGGTGCTGGTGCTGGAGAGCATGCCGACATCGATGCCATAAGTCGTGTAGGGATCCAGCATGACCGGCGTGGCAAAGGTCCAAGTCATGAATTCATCGGCGTTCCAGGTAAAGCTCTGGGTAGCCGTCTCCGAGTGGACCAGGGTGAAAGCCGTATTCGCCAGCTTGCCGACGCGGATGGCGTAGGTCTTGGTGGGCGTCGCCTTCTGGTTTCCGCCGACCTGATAGGTGATGGATTTGAGCCGCACGGCCGAACCGCCGGTGGTGAAACTCTGGCCTTTCGCCGCGCCGGAAGTGGAGTTTTCCGCAAACCATTTGTCGGTTCCGGACACCTCGCCGTAGTTGGCGATGTCCTCGCCGGTGACTGCGGGGGCGTTGGGGCTGGCCGACATCGTTGCCGCGCCTGCCGGATTGGAGGTGAGGGTGGCGCTGGCAAGAATCACGAAGGCAAGTGCGTGTGTCCTGAAGTTTGATACAAGCGAAGCGTTTTTTATCATCGAGGGTTTTTTGATGACCGATGGTAGGCTCCAAACAGCCAGTAAAGATCAATATTAGGGCGCCATCCTACTGGGGCTTGCGTTTGAGGCAATTCAATTGGTTCGTGCCAATGCGTCAAAATACCGTCTTTTCACGTCAACTTGAATGGGGGTCGGTCCCGAATGGCACTAACTTAGAGCCCGTCCCAAAAGCGGCATCAAAGGCGTGGCTTTAGATTCAGAGGGAAAGGAGAAGGGCATGAGAGGCAAATTTGCCCCTCATGCCCGAAATTCGTGGTCTATAAGTTAATTACCACACCAACCTTGTAGCCCTCGAACCGTGAAAATTATAGCCCACCAACCCGAACTTCGTCCAGCGCTTCCTTTCATCTCCGCCTGTCAGGATTATCACCAGCAGCGTGATCTGCTTGTCCGCATCGATGAAATCCTGACCGCATCCGGGTTGGAACGAACCCAACCTCCGAATCATCAACACCCGGCTCACGGCCCTGCTCGCGGGAACCGGCGACATCAGCCCCATTGACCTGGGACTGGAAAAGCATATCGACTTCTCCGACATCTTCTTCGACAGCACCTGCCTGAAAGCTCCCATTCACTTCCCCATCGACTGGGTGTTGCTACGCGACATCGTGCGCACCCTCACGAAAGCGACTGTCCTGATTCGAAATGCCGGCCTTTGTCATCGCATGCCTCAGGAACCGCTCGCCTTCCTCAGCGAGATGAACACCCTGTGCATGAAAATGACTCCCAAGTTCCGCACCAAAGAAGGGCGCAAACATCGCAAGGCCGTGCTGCGGGAAATGAAACAACTCACCCGGCGCATCGGGAGGCACGCACGCAGACATCTCGACATCCTCGAAAAGCGAGCCGGAGAAACCGGACTCGGCGAAGGCCATGTCCGCCAAATCAAAGAGCGCATCGAAGGCGTTCTCGAGCAACTGCCCGCCGCTATTAAACAGGCTCACGAGCGCATCATCGGAGGCCGCAAGCTTCCTAACAAAGATAAAATATTGAGCCTCTACGATCCCGACGTGGAAGTGATCGTGCGAGGCAACAGCAACGCCGAAGTGGAGTTCGGGAACAAACTTTGGCTGGGTGAAACCCGCGAAGGACTGATCGTCGATTATCAGTTGGAGAAAGAGCAGCGCAGCGACACCCGTCATGTCGGTCCGGCCATCGAGCGTCTCTGCATCGAGCAGCAACTTACGGTGAAAAGCGCATGGGGAGATCGCGGGCTGCACAGCAAAGCGAACGAGATCCTCCTGAAAGAACACGGGATTAAAAGCGGACTGTGCCCGCGCGATGTGGGAGAACTCGCCGAGCGCCTGAAGAACGAGCCTGGAATGAAAGAGGGCTTGAAAAGGCGAGCCGGCACCGAAGCTCGGGTGAGCATCCTCGTCCGTGAATTTATGGGCAAACCCGCGCGAGCGAAAGGGTTCACGCATCGAAGCATGCTGACAGGGTGGGCCGTCTTGAGTCACAACCTATGGGTCTTGGCGCGCCTTGAACGAGCCGCCGTCCCTGAAGATGTGGCTGAGCGAATACGGGAAGCCGCCTGAGCGGTTGGGAAAACCACGCGAAGTATCCCGGGGAGCAGGGCCGCAATCACGACTGGGGCCATCTTTTCGCCCGGGATATCCTCTCCATGCCGGACAAGTGGGAATACCCCTGGTTTGCCGCCTGGGACAGCGCCTTTCACATGATGCCGTTTGCGAAAATCGATCCCGATTTCGCGAAGAGCCAGCTTTTGCTCCTTCTCCGCGAATGGTACATGCATCCCAACGGGCAACTCCCCGCCTACGAATGGAATTTCTCTGATGTGAATCCACCTGTCCACGCCTGGGCTGTCTGGCGGGTCTACAAAATCGCCGATCCCAAAGGGCAGCGTGATCTGGAATTCCTCGAAAAGGCATTCCAGAAACTGCTCCTCAACTTCACCTGGTGGGTGAACCGGAAGGACGTGGAGGGGCGTCACGTTTTTGGAGGCGGTTTCCTAGGGCTGGATAATATCGGGGTCTTTGACCGCTCCCGCCCTCTCCCGGGCGGCGGACATCTCAATCAGGCTGATGGAACGGCGTGGATGGCGTCCTACTGTCTCCTGATGCTTTCCATGTCGATCGAGTTGGCGATGCACCGCCCTGCCTATGAAGACATTTCGTCGAAATTCTTCGAGCATTTTGTGGACATCACGGATGCCATCAATTCCCTCGGCGGAGACGGGTTGTGGGACAAAAAAGACGGATTCTACAATGATCAGCTGATTATTGATCACACAGATCCCATCCCGCTAAAAGTGCGCTCGCTCGTCGGGCTGCTCCCGATGATTGCCGTGGCCGTGCTCGATCAGGAAACGATCGATGCCCTGCCCGGATTTAAAAAAACGACTGACGTGGTTCCTCGAAAATCGTCCGGAGCTGGCAAAATACGTCAGCTACGTTCCCGGGGAGAGTGACAGCTGGATGTTCGGGGGAAATTCGAACTGGAGGGGGCCTGTCTGGTTCCCGGTCAATTACCTCATTGTCGAAGCCCTCGAACGCTATCACCACTTTTACGGAGACACCTTCAAAATCGAATCACCGGCGGGATCCGGGAACGAACTGTCCCTCGATCAGGTGGCCGATTTGATCAGCGAACGTCTCATTTCCATCTTTCAAAAAGACACTACCGGCTACCGGCCGTGCTTTGGAGGCGGCATCGCAAAACGCTACGATGATGACCCTACCTGGCAAAACCTGATGCTGTTTCACGAATACTTTCACGCTGAGACCGGCGAAGGGCTCGGTGCCAGCCATCAGACCGGATGGACGTCGCTCGTGGTTCGCCTGGTGCGCGAACGAGCCGAGAAATTGACCGACTTCCACAATATCTAGCAATGCTCGTGACCGGAGACGTCATTCCCTGGCGTTTTCGCCAGTGGCGTTACGACGACCGCCGACCAGAACCATGAAGCGGCAGCCTTCCATGTGGAGGGCGTCTGAGGCGGTGATGACTTGGCCGGTCATCAGGTCCGTCAAGGTGCGGCGCAGGCCGAGCTGACGCAGCCGGGTGCCGGAGAGTTCGGTGGGGGAGTCACAGAAATTTGCAAGGATGAGGGCAGTCTGATCCGGGTGATGCCGGAAGTAGCCAAAGACATGGTCATTCTGAGTGTCGATGATCTCGGTCTCCGTGCGATCAAAGGCGGCATTGTTGCGGCGAACCTGGCCTAGTTTGAGGATGCCTTGATGGATTTGAGCTTGGTAGGTTCCTGATTCGAAGCGTTTTTTGGCTTCTTCCCAGTCAAACTTGGGCCGGTGTACCCAGCGGCTGTCGCCTTCATGTTCGGGATCATCCCGGAACGAGTAATCGTTGAGCGTGCCGACCGAATCCCCGGCGTAGATAAGGGGAATACCGCCGATGGTGAAGATGACGCCATGCATGAGCAGGATGCGACGGACGGCGACTTCCGCGGCCTCGGCATTGCCCTGCTCCAAGGCGAGTTCCAGTCCCGCGAGAGATGCGGTGGAGCCGGAAATGCGGGCATCTCCTGTGCGCTGATTTTCCTGAAAGGGGAGGCCGCGGGCGAAGGAGGCTTCGTGCTTGCCGGTGTAAAACTGGACTAGGAAGTGGCGGTGATTATGGGAGTTCATGCCGATCTCTTCCGCGTCTTCATTGGAGAACGTCCAGCCGATGTCGTCATGACAGCGGATGTAATTCACCCAAGCGCAATCCGGATCAATGGAGAATCGCTTCATCATGCTGTGGCGCAGGAATTCGACCTTTCGGGTAGCCGCGGCATTCCAGAGCAGGGCCATCAATGTGGGATTGTAGGAGAGTTGGCACTCACCGGGATCGATGTATTTGGCGACCTCATTCGGATGCACAATGGCTTCCGACTTGAAGACGAGCGCCGGAGCCGTGATGCGGATGAGCAGGTTGAAGGCCTGGATGATTTTATGTGCCTCCGGCAGGTTCTCGCAATTGGTGCCGAGCCGTTTCCAGACGAAGGCGACCGCGTCGAGTCGCAGGATGTCGACGCCCTGATTGGCGAGGAAGAGCATCTCTTCGGCCATCTTGCTGAAGACGACCGGGTTTTCATAATTCAGGTCCCACTGATAGTTTTTGAAGGTGGTCCAGACCCACTTCCGAATGCGACTGCGGTAGGTGAAGCTGCCGGGATGCTCGTCCGGGAAAACGGCATTGACCGTCTCCTCGAATTGATCCGGAATGGTGCGGTCATCATACATCCGGTAGTAATCCTGAAACTCCGGGTCCCCCTGCAGGGCTTTCCTGGCCCACACATGCTCGTCCGCAGTGTGGTTGTAAATAAAGTCCAGACAGAGACTGATGCCGTGGTTGCGCAAGTCGGTGGCGAGTTGAGAAAGGTCCTCCATGGTGCCCAGGGCAGGATCGATCTCACGGTAGCTGCTGATCGCGTAGCCACCGTCGTTGTCACCCTCCGGGCACTGGAACGGAGGCATGATGTGCAGGTAATTGACGCCAAGCTCCTTCAGGAAAGGAATCTTTTCCCGAATGCCATTCAAGTCCCCGGCAAACCGATCTGCGTAGGTGATGTAGCCGACCATTTGATTGGATCGATACCAGCCGGGATCACTCTCCCGCTGGGCATCGAGACCTTTCATTTCGATGGGGCGATCCACCCACATCTTGGTCGCGGAGACCATGATGTTTTCCAGATGGTAGAAGAAGTCGTAGTGTCCGCTGTAGAGCTCATGCAGCAGCTCAAACAACGGCCGGAAGTACTGACGCATGCGGGCCGTAAAGACTTCCCACTCCGGCTCAGGCACCTGCGGAAACCGATCTCTCAATCGGGGCAGGATGCGTTCGAATGAGGATCGGCTTTGACGGTCGATCCAGTCGGGCCGGTGGGTTGATGGACTCATGAGATCCTTATCTAGCAGAGCAGAAACGGGGCCGGAAAGGCTAAAGGTTTACGATTGGATAAAGGCGATCCGGCGCAAGCCATCCAGGATGCCCGCAGCACTGGGCTGCGGCGAGAAGTAGATGCGGGGTTTGCCGCGCAACGACTCCATTTCGGATGAGTAGTTGCCAACGACAACACCGCGGGTGGCTCCAGTGAACATGTCCAGGTCGTTCCCGGCATCGCCGAAGACGACGGTGTCCCGCAGGGGAATGTTCCATTTGTTGCCAATGAAGCGGACGGCGCGACCTTTCGAGGCGCGTTTTGGCAGGATGTCGAGGTAGCTGTCATGCGTGACAATGAGGCTCGTGTTCCGGGCGAGTCGGCCCAACTGCCTGCGGATGAGGGATTCGTTCAAGGGGTTGTCATTCCCGCCGTGCCAGTAGTAGGAGACCTTGTGCGGGGTCTGGACCCCGGCCTCCTGGAGTTCCAGCCCGGGCACTTCTTGAAGTGCCGCGACGACGGCGGCTCGATTCCATCGGAAGTCGATGTGTTCCATCCAGGCCTTGTCCAGATCCGCCTCCTTAAAGCCATGGCATATGTGAGTGCCGACGTCACAAATGGCCACGTCGGGCGTGGGGATGTCGTGCTCGCGGAAGAGAGCTTCCACACTCGCGAGCGATCGTCCCGTGGCGACGCCAAAAACGAAATCTTTGCCGCGCTCCCGGAGCAGGTTCTTGAGTTCATCGAGCCCCGAAAAGTCTCCCGTTTCACTGACGAGCGTGCCATCGACGTCGGCGATCATCATGCGACTGGCAGATTTCAGCCGGTCGTAGATGCGCGTATTCTGGGAGGCATTCTTTTTTCCCAAACCGCGGGAGGCATCGAGGTTCTCTTTGACCAGTTCGAGGTAGCGTCCCACGTGAGCTTCCCAGCTGTAGTTCTCGCGGATTTTCTCGATTCCCTGATTGGAGAGGGTCTTCCAATGATCGGGATCCATCAGAATATTGCGAAGGGCGGTCTGAATGGCGGCGGTGTCCCGAGGCGGCACCAGGGAACCGTTCTGACATTTTGGCAGGATCTCGGCTGGTCCGCCATCTTCCGTCGCGACGACCGGGCAGCCGGTTGCGGTGCTTTCCAAAATGGTAAGACCGAACGGTTCGGTCAGAGCAATGTTGATGAACACGCCTTTCCGCTCGGCGCAGAGGCGGTAGATCTCGGGCACTTCGAATTCGACATCGTGCTTCTTGGGAATCGCGAGCTTGCCGTAGAGGTTGTACTTGTCCATCAACAGCAACAGCTCCGTCAGCACTTCACGCTCGCCCTCGGCCATGGTCTCGATGTCACTGCGGATACCGGCGAAAATGACGAGATTCGCCAGAGCTTGCAGGCCTTTGTCGGTGCCGTAGGCATGCAACAAACCATCGATGTTCTTTTTCGCGTCCGGACGGCAGAGCGCCAGAATGAAGGGCTTCTCGGGCTGAGAGAGGAAGTTCGCCAGGCTTTCCCGGGCCGAGAGTTTCGCCTGCATGCGCTCGACGGGGATCTCCTGCGGTGCCACGAGATCCTGATAATAGGGGAAGTAGCGGTCAAAATTCAGACCCGGCGGGATGACGTGAAATTCTGCGCGATTAAAGCTTTCGTAGAGCTCGTATGTGCCGATCTCCTGCTGAGTGGATGTGACGATGAACTCGGCATTTACGAGGGTCGTGTCCTCGGCGACGAATCGTCGATCAAACTGATAGCGAGCCGTTGCGTCGGACTCGAGCATGCCGGAGTCGAGCAATTTTTGAAGCTTCGGCTTGCCGAGCGAGTGGCCCGTTTGGCAAAAGGGCACGTTGAGGATGGAGGACAGTTCCGCCGCGACGTAGCCGGCGTCCGCGTAGTGGCCATGGATCCAATCCGGGAAAACTTTTTCCTGTTTGACGTGCGTCACCACATTGGCCACGAACTCATCCAGGTAAGGCCACAGCTTCTCTTTGGGGAGATATTTTTTGCCACCGCACCAGACTCGGCGGATGGAGAGCTTGTCCGTAACGTTTTCGACGGGTTGGGCGTAATCCGGGCCCGTGAGAGGGTCATCAATCCGTCGGGTGACGAGATCCACGTGGTCGACGTCTTCCCGTTCGCTGAGGGCTCTCGCCAGTTCCATCACATAGACGATTTGGCCTCCGTTGTCCGCGTCGCGGCCGATTTCCAGGTCCTGCCCGCGAAAAAGACCGTGGAGGCTGTGAAGTTGAATCCTCATTTACAAAGAGTGGCTGAATGGAATACGAGTTTAAGGTTGATGGGAGGAAACATTTGGAGCTAAGCCCTCTCTACGGCACAGACTTGATGCCGGAGTCACAAGAATTATTGATGAAATCGCGCCACTCTGGGAAGAAATGTGCTGCACCTTCCAGGATACCCGCAGCATAGCACCCATTCATCCCGTTGTATCCGCCGATTGCACAATAGAGGTTCCCAGAATGCCCAAGTTGTTCGGTAAGTTGCAAGGCCTCAGCACGAACTTCCTCCGTCGCATTCGCCACTAAAACGGCAGGAATTTCGCTGACCAGAACGGGTAGGTCGTTGCCACTGTCTCCCGAGAAAAGCGTGCGCTGAACGGGGATGCCGGTGGATTCGATCAGCCAGCGCACTGCTTCCAATTTGGTTGCTCCCGCGGCCATGACGTCGAGCAGGCCCATGGGCACCGTTTCATCGACACTCCAGATCAGGTCCGCCCGAATGCCTTCCGCATCGAATCGCCGGCGCACCAGCTCAGTCAATCTCTCCCGATCCTTCAGGTTGGGAACGTTGAAGCTGAGCTTGTGGGCAGCCTGCGCGGATTCCTCCTGGAGTTCGAGGCCGGGGATATCGGACACTAAGGGAAACACGTCTCGCCATTCCCTGCCCTGCCAGGCGGCCGCCAGGCGGGCGTGCCATCCCGCGTTGGGCCTCCATTCGTCGGCGATCCGGTCGTAAATGGTCGCGCCCACATCCGCCACAATGTGATCTGGTGTCGGGAGATCGTATTCCGCGATGGCTTCCAGATGCAGCGCCAGCCGACGCCCACTGACGAAGGCGAGGCGCACTTCGGGTTCAGCCACGAGGGCTTTCAGGGCCGGCATCGCCTGCGGAGACCCCGACTGAGGTCCATTGGGGAGCAGCGTTCGGTCCAGATCCGTGCAGATGAAAGTGGCCATGTGCTTCTATCTGCCGGAACCGGGACCTTTGCAAATTTTCGGCGGATGGAGGGTGGGATCCGGGTTAAGAAAAGTGAAGGCGTGTCGTTCAGGAGATTTATTTAAAAAGGTTCTTCCGCAGCGCATTGAGCCGCCGTGGCGATGGTGTTCCCTCTCCCCGCTCAATCTTTAATCAGGTATACGTGGCTGGTCGAGGTTACTCGACGGTGAAACCGACTTTGATGGTGACCTGCCAGTGAGCGACCTGGTTGTTCTCGATACTGCCGCGCGTTTCGACGATCTCGAACCAGGCTAAGTTCTTGATGGTCTTGCCGGCTCTTTTCAGCGCGAGGTTGACCGCTTCCTCGATGGACTTGGTTGAGGTGCCGGTGAGTTCGATGATTTTATAGACTTTGTCTTTCATAAGGATGGGGCTTCAGGCGGTTGCTTTCTCAAAGTGGGCGAGCAGTTCAGTCGGGTCCGTTTTCGCGAGGTTGGAGGCGAGGATCTGGCCGATCTTGTCGCGTGCTTTCGGATCCAATGCATCGAGCAGTTGTTTGTGAATTGGGGCGCTGGCCGCCAGGGCGCACTCAGCCACCTCGCCGTCCGCCAGCAAAGCATCGATTTTTCCCGCCAATAGCTGGATCAGCCGATGGGTTTCTTCGGTCTCTCGAGGCAACTGTTCGCCGGTAGATAGATCGCCGGGAATGCCGGCACTGCCGCTGCCTCGGGGAAAGCGCCCGGCTTGATCCGTCACCTGGTCCGACCGTTTTTCACGGGCCTCGGCCGGTTTCAATTCGGCGACGAGTTCCAGGTGCGGTTGTCGGTCGGCTTTGGTCTGCGTCTGGCGATAGGCGCGCAGCAGGCCGAGATCTGCTACGATGATGAGTTTTTTCTTCATGGCTTTGGGAAGTATGAGACACAGTAATCGGCTGGACCGTCCACACCAATGGGGTGTTCACCCCATTTCGATTGACGGGACTGCACAGCCGAGTCATTTGCATGAGAGGCACAGGCAAAATGCCCGATCTCCGCGACTGACCTGACCGGGCGGGCAACGCGGATCCCCCGCCCTCCTTGACCTCACGGTTTCTTCGCCCTCGTGGCACATTCCCTGCAAAGGAAGAAACAGTGCAGCGCCGGTCATTCCCTCGGGGAGGGGCCGTGCGGTGCTCGAAAAGAACCGAAAACGTTACACTCCTATCTGATATGAAAAGTTATTTGAAAGTCACACTACTCTCGCTCGGGCTCGTCACGACGACGGCCCTGATCTCCTGCACTCCCGGCGAACGGGGGGCGCTCACCGGAGGTGCGATCGGCGCGGGCACGGGTGCCCTGATCACCGGTGGTACTGGCGGAGCACTCGTGGGTGGGGCTGTCGGGGCGATCGCCGGCTCTGAGATCTCGAAGAACCGGGCCGCTCGCAACCGGGGATACTATCGCTACTGAGAAAATGCGGATCCCGCTCCCTGCGGCTTCCCGAGTTTAGATCCGGCGCGTTTCCCTTTAATCAAGACAAAGAGGGAATCGCTGCCGGCTTTTTGCTTTTCCGTAGTATTGCGCAGAAGATCGGTCGGGTTCGGGCCGATCAAGAGTGGTTCGGAAAGTAGCGCTCGATCACCCCTCGCAGGGAATCGGGCATTGCCGGCTTCACGAGGTGGAGGTCGAAGCCCGACTCAACGGTCCGCCGTATTGCCTCATCGCTATCGCTACCCGTAAGCGCGACGAGGACGATACGGGGATTGTGAGCGCGGATGCGGCGGGCCGCCTCGTAGCCGTCCATGCGCGGCATGCCCAGGTCCATGAGGACGAGATGCGGGTCAAAAGCCGCGACCTGCGAGATCGCCTCCTCTCCGTCGCCGGCGACCTTTGCGATTTTGCCGTCGAGTTCGAAAAACATCGCGAGGATGTCGGCCGCATCGCGATTATCATCTACGACGAGGACCCGCAGAGAGCGGTCGCCGGTGTCTGTCAAGGAAGATTCACTCATGGGAAACAGGGGTATCGAGGAAGGTGCGCGGTCGAGCCACCAGTGCCTCGAGTTGGTCGGAGATGGCTTCAATCTGCCGATTCATCATGGTCATCACCTTCTGTGACTGCTCGTCGTCGAGGCGATTCATTTTGAGAATCTCGACTGAGGTCCGAAGTGAAGACAAGGGTGATCTTATCTCATGCACGGCGCACTTGATAATCTTTTTCCAGGGAAGTTCGTCGCTGCCGGCGGGATCAGAGGTATCCATACGCTTGTCTCAGTTCGATTATGGCCGGACCAAACGCACGTTCAACGGGACCCGCTCCCGCACCGTGAGCGAAAAGTCCATCACACCCGAACCCCCGCCCGTCGTCGCTTCTTGCCCCGGCACCATCAAGTTCACGGGTGAGGAAAGATGAGGCCTCGCCGGTCTCACCGGGAGGGATTCGGCGACCTCCCCAAGGGCGGTCTCGAGACAGCGCCACGAGCCCAACTTCACCGGCGCGAAATCACCGCATTGTTCGCATCGGATCGCGGAGAGGACCCGATCCCATTCCTGCGGGAGCAGATCTCCCTCGCTTCGCGGGAAGAAGCCCCTCGTGGCCCCGAGCGGCTCCGAGGCCTCAATCCGGGCGAGCGAGCGGCGGTAGCGGGAGAGCATCAGGGCCATCTCCTTGGCGGTTCCGTTCCGCAGGTGGGGGAGCAGTTCTTCACCGCTCTCGACGATGCCTTTCATCTCGTCGAGTAGATCCCGGGAGCAGGCATCCTCGCACTCGCTGCGGCGAATGATGTCGGCGAGGTGCTCCTCCCACCGGCGCATTTCCCGCCCGTGCATGGCGGCGAAAGGCTGCTCCAGGCGGGCCCGGGTGAAGACGACAAATTCGTGGTGGAGATCGTTGACCGCCTCGGCTGCGCATCCCGTCCACCACGGCACCATATCGCCCGTTCCCAGGGAGGCTCGCAGGAGCCCCCGGTAGAGGAGATGAAGGCGGAGGGAAAACCCGAGCAGGGCATGCTCTTGGTCAGGGGAAGGCTGCGCCAAAGGGGAAGTCGATAGAGAGGTCATTGAGAGCGTTTTCGCAAATAGTCTGCCAACGCACGAGAGAAGCGGCCGCAGCTAAAGGGCGCGCCCGGAAACCCATGTGAATCAAAGGCTAGCGAGCCTGGTGCTCCTCCGGGCACCTATCGGAAAGCGGCGCTCCCGGGCGATTCCTCATGGCGTTTCGCACGGATCGTTTGCGCTATGCACGGTCGCGGAAGTGTCCGTGTCGGTAGAGACCTTGCCAGATCCTGACCGCTTCCGCTCGAGATACCCGGCGACCTCGGCACCGATGAAAAAGATCTGGACCGAGAAATAGATCCAAAGCAGGACTACGACCAATGTCACCGCCGCCCCGTAGACCGAAGTCACCCCGGCGTTCTGAAAGTAGAGGTTCATCAGATTACGCAACCCGGCGAGGAGCAAGCTGGCAACGACCGCCCCTCCCGCCGCCGCGCGGAAACGCGGGGGAGCCGCCGGAAGCCAGCGCAATACGAAAGTGAAAATCAGCGTGAGCACGACCAGTGATCCGATCTGCTCGATCCGCTTCCACACTGCAAGGTCAGCGTATCCGTCGTAGATTTGCCCGGTGACCAGATGAAAAAGCGTTCCCAGCATTGCCGAGATCGCAATGACAATCCCGAGGGAGAGAATAAGAAGGATGGGTACCCCGCGGTTCAGGAGCAAGTTCACCACCCATCTGTGACGTCCCTCACGGTTACGAACCCCGAAGATGAGCGCGAGCGCTTCGCGCAACTCCACGACCACCTTTGACGCGGTGAACAGCAGCACCCCGAAAGCAATCAGCGACATCCAGCCCGTCCAGTCCGGGGCGCTCTGTTGCTCGACCAACTCGAGGAGATATCCGCTTGATTCTCCATCAAGAAACATTTCCGACGCCGCTCTGATCTCCGCCTGCGCAGCGTCGGCACCGACTAGCATCCCCGCCAGCTTTGTCAGAATAACGAGCAACGGGACCAGGGAAAAGAGACTATAAAAGGCCAGTGCCGCCGACGAACGGGAGTGATCATGGAGAGACCAGTCTTTGCCGATTTCGCCGACCGCCCTGACAAAACGGCACAAAAACGGCGGCATTTTCGCCATTACTTTCTCTTTACCAAGCATGAACCGGGATCACTGAGCCGATGTGGCATTCCGGTTCTCGCCTGCAAACCGCCCGTGGACCTCGGCGGGAGGAGATTTGGTCAAGTCGAGCCTAAGATTGCAGGCGAGGCGGTCGCGGTGTTCGTCGTCCACCTGTTCAAGTATGGCCTCGTTCAGTTCGGGCGCTGCGGCGAAACCCCAGATCCCGGGTTCCTCACGACTGAGAATTCCGTCGATCTTACCGGCGATCTGCCGAAGAGAACGGATCTCCAGTTCCTCAGTCAGAGGCATGTCCTCATAGGCGGCGGTTCCGGGCTCATCCGTAGGGAAAGCGGCGGCCTGGTCGGTTACCAAGTCGGAAATCTTCATATTTCCCTCCATCGATTCGAGGGAATCAACCAGATTCAGGTGCCCGCCCCCGTTCGTCCTGTAGGCGACAATGTGAGCGCGATTGGCAAGGATGATGAGATCGGGAAAGTCTTTCATAAAGGGGAATGGTTGCCTCTATACCCGATCAATTGCAGTTTTCATGCCGTCGCCCCCATTAAGTCCCCCGACCCTGCTCCCGCCGTGCGTCCGGGCGACTCGCGCAGCGCCACCGGCGACAACCGGATGCTCGCATTCTGCCCGGTTCACATTGCAATTTGACTGACTCTTCGTCGCTGGAAGCCATTCATGCAGGCTGCAACCCAGTTCCGAGAAATGCACTCTTATCGTTCCTACTCGTTTATTCTAACGCGTTGGCAACATATTGATAACTTCGTTTAAATCAACAAGTTATGATATACATTTCACCATTGGCATTGCAATTGCGTCAACTGTTTTCAGATATCGGCCAATCTGCCGGTTCCTGCTAACATATAAAAAACCAACGAGAAACCACTACTATAAATTGAACTTCATCTACTACTAACCATCTTGGTCACGACCGCGGTGTTCATCACCGCGCAAGACAGAGATACCGCGAAATCCGACTCTACTGCGGCGGGAGCGAGTCGCCTCGAGGCTGTCAACGGAGACGGCCGTCCAACCGACGTCGCTAGGGTTCACGCTGCCGAGCATCGTCGTGCCAGTGTGATCATCGGTATGGACATCATGAACATGCAGGACGAAAAAGTCGGCTCCGTCGATGACCTCGCAGTCGATCTCTCCAGCGGAAGAGTCACCGCCGTGATCATCTCCAGCGGTGGATTCCTCGGCATTGCTGACGAGCTCAGCATCATCCCGCCATCGGCCCTGACCCTTACCGATGACAACGACGCCTTCTCGGCAAACCTCACCAAGGATCAGTTGACCAACGCCCCTCGCTTCCAGGGTTCGAAATATCCCGACCTGAACGACCAGAAGTACATGAGTAACGTTTGCACCGCATATCAGGCCGAACCCTATCTCGATAGCGTCCGCGCCGATACGACTGCGGACGCGGGACGGCGCGTCCTCAGAGCCTCCGAGATTCTCGGCATGGACGTGAACAATCATCTCGATGAGACCATTGGCGACATCAACGAACTGATTCTGAACCGGTCGCTCGACCGCATCACTTCGGTGGTGGTGTCCTCCGGTGGCTTCCTCGGCATAGGCAACACCCTCAGTATGCTGCCCTCCGAGACCGTCACGACGACCAAGGACGCTGTCCTCGTAAACGCTACCCGTGAAACCCTCGAAGGTTCGCCCCGCTTCGCCGAAAATGAGTGGCCCGAGCGCATGAACGAGCCCTCTTACCTCGTCACTGTCTACGAGCCCTATCAATTCAGCACTAACTACGACAACGGCGCGGACGAGGAGTCCGGTGTCAGCGCCAACGTTGACAGCGAGCGCGTCGGCAAGGACAAAAGCCCGGAAAAGGTGGATCGCGATCAAGACAAAGGCTCGCGCAAGCTCACCGCAGAGGACCAGAGCAACGCTCCCGGTGATCTCGACGCCACCACTCAGATCCGGAGAGAAATCGTGTCTCACGACGACCTCTCCTTCGCAGCGAAGAACATTCGCGTGATCACCGTGGGCGGCAAAGTCACGCTCGCCGGGCAGGTTGCCTCCGAGCAGGAGATGGACACGATCCTGAAGATCGCTCGCGGGCAAACCGGCGAGGGCACCGTCACAAACAAGCTCAGCGTTGAGAACTAAGCGCTGTCAGCAAAGCGAACCAACCGTAATCCCCAAGAACAGAAAATGAATAAACTGCAAATCAAAGGCAACTGGAACATTGCCAAAGGCAAACTAAAACAACGCTGGGCCGATCTCACTGACAATGACCTGGACTTCATCGAAGGCAAGGAAGAAGAGCTCATCGGTCGCATCCAGAAGCGCACCGGCGAGACCCGCGAAGCGGTCGAAGACGCCCTCGCAGACTCCACCGACCACGCTCACGCCCACTGAGACCGTGTGCGATTAGCAATAGAGAGCCCCGTGTTGCCATCGCTTCGCGGGGCTCTTTGTTATTCGGGTTCATTGAATGTGCCTCCTCTTTTAGCCATCTCGCGTGACCTAAGAACGGCTCCATCGATTCTTCCCCCACCCCGCCGCAGGACTCGGAAAGTCGCAGGCTATCCCCCGCCCTTCTCCTACGCCATGTGCGGATGAGGTCGCGGCGCTTGCTCGCGCTCTTCGTCATTATCGCCCTCACCTCGGTGCCCTCACCTCGGTCCGGGCGGTGATGGAAACACGGACCTGACGAAACACGATTTCGTTCCCGATGTCGAGGCCGTCGTCTTCGACAAAAAGGGTCGCTCCCGCTTTGACGATCTTCAGGAGTCGCTGAAGTCGGGCCACCCGGGCGCATCGCGTTTGTCGCCTTGGACCTGCTCCATCTCAAGGGACGCAAGCTCCGCGCCCGGCAGGAGTTCGTCATCTGCGGCTACACCGCCCCGAAGGGATGCGCAACGGCGGGGGCTTGACCTGCACCGCCCCGTGGAGCCTGCGGGCCCGCGGCGGTGAGGCCGTCTCGATGCCGGTGAACTGGTCAGATCTCGGGACAACAACCGCCGACCGTTTCACGATCCCGAGCCCCGGCTTATTCCCAAAGCGCTCCTGCGACTTCTCATCGGGGAAAAACCAGGGGCAGCAGCACATACCAGAGGATGAAGCTACTGAGGTTTGCCATGGTTCTGCTTTTCGCACATCACGTTCCATCTTCCGGTTGGGCTCCTTTTCCGGCGTAGCGGCGCGTCAACCAGCGACCGAAGAAGAAGAGGGCAATAAACGCGATGACAATGGCGCTGACCATGACAGGATTGAGGTTCAGGACTGCCTTTCCCGCACTCACCGGCAGCAGCGAGAAACCGATGTAGACCGGCAGGGCGATGCCGCAATGGTAACGAAAGGGCAGATCGGTGAGCGCGAGGAGGTAGAGCTTCGCCGCATACGGCGGGCCGTGGATCGAGGCAAAAAGTGTCGTGAACCAGAGACGATGATTCTCCTTAATCGGCGGGATCTCATACCCGAACGAGGCGATGCGGCGCCTGATCTTTTCCCTCAGCCCGCTCTGCGCAATGCCGTAGGCGACTAGAAGATGAAAGAACATCCCCACCGTGACGATACCCATCCCCCGAACGACTCCAAATCGCAGACCGAGCAGCACTAACAATACACTTACAGGAAACCCCAGAAGCGGCAGGACAAAAAACGCCGCGATGATGAGCGAGGGCGGCAGCGACATGCCGTAGGCGAGGATGGATTCCCGGTCGAGGGTGCCATCGTGATGGCGCACGAGATACCAGGCCCCCGCCGAGAGGAGCAGGATCACGGCGAGAGCACCCCGGTAGCGCTTAAGAAACCGTCCTGTCTTCTCCATCTTTATTCTGGTAGAGTGAGAGCTCCGCGCAGAGCGGAAAATGATCCGAAGCGATGATCGCCGTCGCCGTGTGCGGCACCTCGACGCGCTCCACCGAAAAGTGCCGACTCACAAAAAGATGATCGATCCGCAGAAAGGCCCGCAGCGTCGGAAAGGTCGCGCGGACTCGATGCCCCGGGAGCCCCGTCTGGACGTCGCGCAGTTTTTCGCGGAGCCGGCCATGGACGAAGGAACGCTCCTGCGAGTTGAGGTCTCCGCAGAGGATGACGGGCTCATCGTCGGGGATGCCGCCGAGCCAGTCAGGACCAAGGAGCGTCTCGACCTGTCGGCGGCGTTCCTCGCGCCCGAGACCGAAGTGCGTGTTGATGACGTGAATTTTTCCCACACCCGGCAGGGACGAGAGCGTCACCCACATCGCCCCGCGGGCCTCACGACGACGCGGGTGGGCGGGAGTGAGGTGTTCGGTTTTCACGAGTTGGAAAGGGAAGCGGGAAAAGATCGCGAGACCATACTTTTCCATGCCCTCTTCGAAGACAGCGTAGAAGGCGTGCTCCATGCGGAGATGATCAGCGATCGCCCTCGCCTGATCGTGACCGCCCGAGCGCGGCCGATGGGCATCGACCTCCTGCGCCGCGACGATGTCGGGATCAAAGGAATTGATGACCCGCGCGATGCGTTCGGGGCGTGTCCGCCCGTCGAGCCCGACGCAACTGTGAAGGTTATAGGTCATGACCCGAAGCGGCAAATCGACCTCGCGCGGGTTTCCGGTAAAAGCGGTTTCGCGGCGGTCGCCGTCTTTCCCGAGGTAATGCCGCACCACTTCCCGCAGGTCGGTGCCGCGCATCCAGCGACCGCTCGCGGCGTGGTGGGCAAGATGCCAGCGGAGGATGCGATCGGGGACGAGGACAAAGCCGTGCGTCTCCTCGCTCCCGGGTCCGCCGTGGGCGCCGCGCTCGCGGGGGAAGGAAACGGGCGGCGCTTGCGGATCCCATCCGCTGATGATGAAGTCCCCGGCGTCGGGGTGCCGCGAGAGCCGGATGAGATCCTCGACCACCGATTCGAGAAAGGGATGATCCCGCCCGATGACCTCGGCTCCGTCGCGCGGCAGGCTCCATTCGCCGCGCACATTGCGCGCCCGCAGCGCCCCGCCATCTCCGTCCCCGGTGCGATAGAGCACGAGAGGGATCGCGGCGGCTTCGACGAGCGCGGCGGCGTAATCGGCGAGATCGTCCGCCGAAAGCGCGAGAGGCAGGTAAATATAGCCGATCGGGCCCATCGCGGTGATGTTGATCTTTTCCGCGCATTCCTCCATCGTGCCGAATCCCGCATGGCCGGGCCGCTGCTGGAGGAGTCGCCGGCGCCTCTCTTGAAGACTGTTAGGGCGGTCGGGGCGACGGCGTTTTCCAAGCTCTTTCCCTGCCGTAATGCCCCGCGAGAAGACTTCGGCGATGGCCTCCTCGACGGGGCGACAGTGGAGTGCTTCGTAGGGCGTGGATCGCTCCTGCCCATGGTCGGAGTAGATGAGCAACTCATAATCGACCAGCGGAGTCCCACCGGCGGCGCGGTGAATATCCCGGATGGTGCGGTCGATCCCGCGCAAAGTCCAATGGGCGAACTCCGAGTCGGGTCCGCGGCGATGCGCCTGCTCGTCGTAGCCGAGGAAGTTCGCCTGAATCACGGGGACGCCACGCTCGATGTCGAGAAGGACGCGGAAGCGGATCGCCTCCCGCGCCGCGAGACAGATCCCGACGCGCGCCGGGACAAAACGCAGCTCGTCGAGGAGATTTCCGTTGGCGATAGTGCCGCCGATGACATCCCATATCGCGATGAGAAACTCCAGCAGGGCGAGACCGGTCACCCGAATGATGGTGGGAAAATAGACGAGACCGAGGATGAGATTTTTTATCGGATGGAGCCGCTTTTTGAACCGGTCGATGGTGAGATCGCCCGAGCAGTAGTGTGACTCGGTGGCACCGCCGCGATAGATGTTCGAGTAGACGTGTGCCCCTTCGAAAAGCGGTTCTGCGCCCTCCGCGACCATGCGACTCTCGATCTCGTCGGCGGACTCCGCCTCATACATGCGGAAGATGCGACCGCTGCGATGATCGAGAAACTCGAAAGAAGGCACGACCGCTTTGACCCCGTAAAATATCTCCCCCTGCACTGCCGGCGTCGTCGAGGGCACTCCCGAGTAGAAGCTCGCCAGGGAAAAGTGGCTCTGCCGCAACAGACGCGACAGATAGGGCATGCGCCCGTCTTTCATCGCCTTCTCGAGTTGAGATCGCGCGAGCCCGTCGATCTGTATCATGATAAGACCCGGCTCCTCTGCCGGCTCGGTCCGCACTGGATGCCCGAGGATCCGTGCTGCCAGCCTCGAGCGGTTCCATTTCCGCCGCACCCATCGCCAGCGCACCGGGAGCTTGTCAATCACCTTTCACCTCCGTCGTCATTGGTTCCATCAGTCCCGTCGCGGCGGCGGACATTTTGGCGGCGAAAAGATCCCATTCAATCTCGAGGGAATTGAGAAAGGGATCCCAGGGCATTCTCTCTTCCTCGCGCCGGATCGGTTTCTCGCGGATAAGTCGCTCATACAGATCGGTCACCTCCCTCGCGCAATGATGATGGTCGAAGTCGACCGCCGATGAGCGCGCCATGCCGCTCCGGCGCCGCATCGCCCCCTCATCCGCCGTCAGGGCGCTGAGCGCTCCGGCGAACTCGCCCGCACTCGCCCCGCCGGGTAGGAGAAATCCATTCGCCCCGTCGATCACGATCTCCCTCACCCCGGGACCGTCGAGAGCCAGGACCGGCTTCCCGGCAGCCATCGCTTCGGCGAGGACCAGGCCCTGAATCTCGCTCTGCGAGCTGAAGACAAATACCTCCATCGCCGCGTAGGCATCGACGAGGTGAGGTCCGGTCAACTGCCCCGGCCGATGGACCCGGTCGGCGACGCCCGCTTCGGCGAGGATCTTCAACATTTCCTTCCCCTCATCGCCTTCTCCCACGATGAGAAAGGCGGCGTCGGGTTCACCCTTCAGAAAAATCCCTGCAGCCTCGGCGAGGAATCGCAGATTTTTCTCAGGCGCAAGACGACCGACATGACCGATCAAGAGGGCGTTTTCCGGGATGCCCGCGCTGAGGCGGAAACGCGCCCCATCGCCCGATGAGAAGAAGTCGGTATCGATCCCCGTCGGGATAGCGTTGACGGGCACTGTCACTCCGCGCTCGATGAGCAGGTCGCGGATACTCTCGCTCGGCGCGATAACTTCGCTGCAGAGATTGCAATATTCCGTCGCGAGCTGGATCGCCATGCGTTTCAGCGTGGGGGAGTCCAGCGGCACATATTACGTGTAGCGCTCGTAGAGAGTGTGATGAGTGAAGACTGCGGGGATCTCCATCCGCCAGGCCTGGCGCAGGGCCGAGTCGCCGAGGAGAAAGGGATGGTGACTGTGGATCACGTCGGGCTCGAACTTGTCGATAAAGTCGCGAATCATCGCCGGGGCCGGGAGCCGCACGGCAAAGTCGCTGCCGTTGAAGTTCTGAATCGCGGGGACTCGCAGGACATTGGGAGACTCCGTCGCATTGGCGAACTCGGGCGCGACAATTTTCACCTCGTGCCCCAGTTTCCGGCATTCGTCCTCGAGCGTCTTGACGGAACGGGCGACCCCGCCGACGTGGGGAAGATAGGTATTGGTGAACATGGCTATCTTCATATTTTGCTTCGCCTGGGGGCTGGTTGGAAGAATAATCTGACTCATCGTTAGAAGTGCGAATCAGGAGGATGGGCTGGTGATGTTCTTGAAGACTCGCCTTTCGCGGGCCGGTGTCGCGCCCCTCCACGCGTGGCGGCGCTGCGTTGATGAATCGGTGAAACCGCGCGTATTCCCTTACGCAGGAGGCGTGCCGCGACGATTTCTCCGCTGTGTCAATGTAAGACAAACCCTAGAATCTGATAACCGCCGCATTATGCATGGTAAAAGCCTGCAAATTGCAATGCAAAGAGGCCGTGAGCCCGTTGTCCGCCGCTCCCGTTACGACCCCTCAGTCCTGGCATCCCTCATGCGATATGGCTTCCAAATGATCAAAAAATTCCTGCCCGAGTTCCTGCTCACGATTACAATCCGCGGCGTTTGCAGCGCTGAAAAAAAGACCCCCTCCAACAGTGTCGGAGAGGGTCAAATCGCTGACCAAACAGGGTCAAGTCACTGAACAAAAAGAGTCTCACTGCCGGTCGCGCGTGGCGTCCGCAGCTTCTTCAAGGTTGTCGGCTTTCCGCTCGGCGGAATCGCGAACGGCGTCGGCCGCGTTTTCCTCAGCATCGGCCTTGCTCTCGAGAGCGTCATCCCGGGCATCTTCCCGAGCCGAATCACAGGACACGGTCCCAAAGCCGAGGAGTGCAGCGCCGATACAGGTAATAATGTATTTCATCTTCATAAGTTAGGTTTTCTTGTTCCGGTTCGTCCGGTCACCCCGCTTCAATCGCAATGAACATGCCATTAGCAAATTTGGACCTTCTCGGGGCGAAACGCCGTCTTTCCCGAGCAATTCGCCACGGTCGCGCCCCACATTCTGCACGAGCACCCACAGAAATGAACTTCAGCCACAAACGCAGCATCCCGCAGTCGCGCCGAGAGTGCGGCAGAGGAGGCTCGTGAGATCATCACCGCCCATGCCGCCACGCTCACAGCGTCGGCTTTGATCCTCTATTTTTTCGGATCACTCCCCACTGCCTCGCCGGCGCAGTTTGTCGCGGGCATGATCGTCGTCGCTCTCGCCGCGATGCTTGCCGAGCAACATCGACCGTGAACCTTTGACCACGTCGCCCACCGCACACGCCGCGAGGGATGGGTGAGTTTCCCCGGACAGGTGGTCACCGCAGAACTCGCTGCCCGAGTCCACGGATATGCGGATCAGTGAGTTCGTGCTCTTTGCAAGATACCTCCCGCAACTTGCAAACTGTATACAACTAAAACCAAACTTGATCATAAATTAAATACATTTAACTCGCTCATTGTTAGTATCTTAAAGTTTCTATTAGAGTCTTGGCACAGCGCGTGCAATGCAGTGGACTGAATCCGGGTAAAACCCCCTCTCTTTTCCCTAACCAAGCGAAAAAACGAAGGCGATCGACCCGCCTTCGCCTATCGCCAGTGCCGACCAGCCCCACCTCGGTCTGTTGTGAGCCGTCTCGTCGCCAGCGACAAAACCTAAACAAAAACCCTAGAAAACCAACCATCATGTCACACTCCGTAATCTGTCTCGCTACCACGCGTGCCCAGGCTGAACACATCGTCGATCAGCTCAGGGATGCCAACTTTTCCAGCAACGACATCTCCGCCCTCTTCGCCGATCACGGCACATCCCGCGATTTCGCGCATGAGACGCATACGAAAGCACCCGAAGGCGCCGTCACCGGAGCAGGCACCGGCGGCGTGATCGGCGGGACGCTCGGCTGGCTCGCCGGTATCGGAGTGCTCGCGATCCCCGGCGTCGGTCCATTCATCGCAGCCGGCCCCATCCTCGCCGCGCTCAGCGGTGCTGCGATCGGAGCCACGGTGGGCGGCATCACCGGCAGCCTGATCGGAATGGGCATACCGGAACTCGAGGCGAAACGCTACGAGGGTAAGCTGCAGGAAGGCAACATCCTCATCGCCGTCCACGCCGAGGACTCGGACGAAGTGGACCGCGCCAAAAAAATATTTGAAACGGCGGAAGCTGCGGACATCTGCACGACGAGTGAGAAGTCCGTGCCGAACGCGTCTTGAAGTCACGAGAGAGGCACGAGCAATCGTGCGGGCCACTTTTCGTTCGGCCATTTGAGGCACAGCGCTTGCGAAAACGCCCCGATGGCTCCCTCTGCTCCCGGTCCATCGCCGGGGGCGGAGGGATACGACGCCCACTATTTCGCTTTCATCATCATGCAATCCCAACAGAAAATGCTTGCCGGTCGGCGCGCCCTCGTCACCGGTACAGGCTCGGGAATCGGAACTGCTTCCCACCCTCTCCCTGAAACACCGTTTCTTAACTACCATCCCCTTCCCCCTCTCCCCATGTCCCAGCAGACCATTATCCAAATTGAAAGCTCCCGCCCCCCGGTTAGCAGCTCTTCCTCCCTTTCTACTGCAGTCGGAACCCGGGCCCCCGAGAGCGCACTGACTGGGGCGACCATGTGCATTATCGTTATTGGCGCGATCGGTTGGCTTGCCGGTATCGGAGTGCTGGCCATCCCCGGTATTGCACAGATCACGACGAAAGACCCCGGTCTCGCGGCCCTCTGCGGGATCGTCGTGGGCGCGACCATCGGCGGGGCCGCCGGCGGCCTCATCGGCGGGCGCATCCAGTATCCGTCGCGCTTGCGTATCCCTGACTCCTACCGTGAGGAATGGGCGAAACTTCGGACCTGCGGGCGGAAGCACCTTCGGACCTGCGGGCGGAAGGAATCTCCCACCATGAGAAACTGATTCATGCCAATCGAGCGACAGCCTCGTCCGGACAGCGTCAATCTCCGCTTTGCGGAATACCTTGACGGGCAAAAACAGGCCATCATCGGTGAATGGCTGCAAAGTGTCCGCGCCGATGCCACGATTCTTCCGCCCCAATTTCTCGATGAAATGGCGATCACGAACCTCCTGCCATCGCTCTTAGACGACCTCAATGCGACCTTGCGTCATCTCGGTTCGATCCTCGTGGCCGATCAGGCGCTTCGCGATGCCCGGAAGCACGGCGCGACCCGTTCCACTCAGGGCTATGTGCGCTGTGAGGCGCTCCGCGAGATCAAACACTTTCGCTCCCTCCTGATCCGTCATCTCCGGAACTTCGAAAATATTCACCCCGGCTACGCCCTCGTGGCGATGCTCTTTGTCTCGACGATCGTGCATCGCTTCCTCGACGAACTCACGATCAACGCGGCCCACGGATTCCGAGCGGCTTGAATGGCTGGGAAAATCGTGGCGAGAGCTAGTGTTCCCTCCCTATCCACGGGGAATACGGCGGGGGTATTCGCCCTTATTTCGCAAAAGTCAGCCGAATCGACGCGCCTTTGGCGGGGGACTCCACCAGAATGGAAATGTCGAGAAGATCACACAGTCGCTTTACGATAGAGAGTCCCAGACCTGTCGAGATCTCGCCCCCGGTGGGGCGAGCGCTGAGGCGGGTATAGGGATCGAAGAGCTTTTCCCTATCGTCATCAGAGAATCCCGGCCCCTCATCCGCCACGATGAGAGAGAGAGGGTGGTTCTCGATCGTCATTGTCACCGTGGCCCCTAGCGGGGAAAACTTGATCGCATTTGTCACGAGATTTTCAATGATACGCAAGACCGCGTCACGGTCGCTCTTCACCCTCATTATGCCATCGGGCATCTCGAGATCCAGAGCGATATTCTTTGCCTCCGCTTCGGCCCGGTGGTAGGCGATGCTGGCCTGCGCGAGGGGGCCGAGGTCGAATACTTTGCACTCCAGCTCCAGTGCGGTGCTCACGGCACGGGCGTTCGCGAGATACTCATCGACGAAGCTGAGCGCCTGGGCAGTGGACTCTTTGATCATGCCGGAGAGCCGACGGCTCTTATCGCTGAGACCATCCATCTCGTCGAGGAGCTGGGCACTGAAATGGGAACTCCCGACCCATTTGCGCAGGTCGTGGGCCATGACCTCAAGAAAGTGCTCGGTCTTACGGAGAAGATGTTTGCATTGCTCACGAGTCTTTTTCAGTTCCAGGTGCGAACGCACCCGGGCAATCAATTCGGCCTTGTTGAAGGGTTTAGTGACGTAGTCAATCCCACCCGCTTCGAGAGCCGAGACGATGGAGGACTCTTCCTCGTCGGCAGAGAGGAAGAGGATCGGCACGCCGGCAATTTCCTTCATTGCGTGCAGCTCTCGACAGATCTCGAGACCGCTATTGACCGGCATGAGAATGTCGAGGAGGACAAGGTCGGGGGCCCTCGCCCTGACCCGCTCGATCGCCTCGATCCCGTCCCGCGCGATCACTAGGTCGTAACCAAGGGTCTCGAGCATCGTGCTCACGACCTGAACGTCAGAGAACTCGTCACCCACGATGAGGATCGATCCTGAATCACCTGAGAATCTGTTCATGTGCGGGCGTTTCGATGGGGAGAACTATTTTCAGAAGGATAGTGCGTCGGACGGGCCGATTTTGCGAGAGTTTTCCCTTATCCTGGCGGGATCGTTCCAGAATGTCGGGGGGCTTGCACGGTTCGAATGGAGCATTTTAGCCTCTCCTGAATACCTTGCGAATTGCATGATTAGAGGCCGCGCTCGGCTTGCGATTTGCGAAAGATGTTTTGGCTGGAAGCCACCCCCTCGCTGAAATAAACTCCTAACATATTGCTTATTAGTTAGTTACGATCAAACTCAGAAGCAAGGCATACAATATGCGACGGCGGAGGGGATGGATATCCTGATAATCGACGACGAGAAAGCGATCCGGACGAGCACCCTATTCGCGCTCGAAACCGACGATCATTATGCTGAGGCTGTATCCAGTGGGGAAGTCGGTCTGCTGCGAATGAAGGAGGAGGACTTCGACCTCGTCCTCCTCGACCTGAACCTCGGGACGGAAAATGGGCTCGACATACTGCCACAGATCCAAAAGCGCCACCCCCGGACGCCCGTAGTCATCTTCACCGCCGAGGCGACTATCAGCACCGCCGTGCGTGCGATCCAGGCGGGCGCCATGGACTATCTGGAGAAGCCCTTCACTCCTGATCGACTTCGCAGCGTCGTAGCCAGAGCCAGGCAATGGCGGACGCTCCATGAACGAATCGAGGAACTCGAAACGGAGATCTCGAGCCAGTCACCCCCTCCCCATTTCAGGTCGCGCGACGCGAAGATGAACGAGACCCTCGATCTCTTTTTCCGCGCGGCCCCCACGACTGCCTCCATCCTCATCCTCGGCGAGAGCGGCACGGGGAAAAGTCTCGTTGCTCGCGAAATTCACCGGCGTAGCCATCTCAAAGACAAACCCTTTGTCACGATCTCGTGCCCCAGCCTCTCGAAAGCGCTCCTCGAGAGCGAACTCTTCGGACACGTCAAAGGGTCCTTCACCGGGGCGATCAGGGACAAGTGGGGAAAGGTCCATGAAGCGAACGGCGGGACTCTTTTCCTTGACGAGATCGGCGAGCTCCCTCTCGACATTCAGCCCAAGCTCCTCCGTCTCCTCCAGGAAAGGGAATATGAGCGACTCGGCGAGACCAAGACCCGCATGGCCGACGTGCGCGTCATCGCCGCGACCAATCGCAATTTGAAAAAATGCGTCGAGACCAATCGCTTCCGCGAAGATCTCTACTACCGCCTCGACGTCATCTCTGCGGCGATGCCCCCGTTGCGCGAGAGACCACGCGATTTGAAGGAGTTCGCTGAAAAATTCGTGACCTTTTTCGCCGGAGTGAGCGGGCGCAAGATCGATGGTTTCAGTGTTGACGCGGTGACCCGCCTCCTCAGCCACCGGTGGCCGGGAAATCTCCGTGAGCTGCGCAATGCGATGGAGCGGGCCGTCATCCTTACCCGCTCCTCAAAGATCGAAGAGGACGATCTGCCCACCCCGACCTCGGCGATCAGTCCCGAAGAAGAGGGCGAAACCGCCAGCATCGTTCCCGGGGCCTCGGTCACTATTGAAGAGTTGGAGACTGCGCATATCCGCCGCACCCTCGCCCGGACGAGGACCATGCAGGAAGCCGCCGCGATTCTCGGGATCGATCAGGCGACCCTCTACCGAAAGCGGAAGAAGATCGGCCTGTGACGCTCATGACGCCCTCCGCTTTTGGAGAGACTCGAGATTCAGGATGTGACTCGACACCCGCGGGAGCAGCGAGGACCGGATCATCTCCTTGCAGTCCCCGAGCACGGCATCGTTCTCGAGGGCATTTTCATACATCGTCTTACCGATCTCCTCACCCTGCTTGAGGGAGGTGATCGCCGATCCTTCCCCGAAAAAGTTGGCCGTGCCCTGGATCGCCTTCGTGAGGCCACCCCAGGCGCCGGAGCTGTGATCCGGATCGCCGCCCATGGATTTCACATTCTTACGGAGACGATTCGCGCTGTCGATGTGCTCTCCGCGAATGTCCCGCAGGATCACCACTTCCGGCTCGTCGGTATATTTATTGATCGTGTCAGAGTAGGTTTCAATGGCAGACAGCTCTCCGCGCAGGAGATCGTTGCAAACATCAATGCATTGGCTGGAATGGGGAAGATTGCTCATATAATAAGTTATTGTTAGGATTTTCTGAAGTGGCGCGGACAACTCGCCCGCCATTCCCCTGCCTATTATCGCAGGTTCTGTGCCTTCGTTCCCATATCTGATTTAGAGCGCTGGTTTTCAATGACTTGCTGAATTACAAAGGGAGCAGAAAGACGGGGCGATGCAGGCAGAATGACCGGGGACTCGTGCAATTTGAACCTGATCTGGACGTAATGCATTTTGCACGAAGGCCCGGTCATGATGCGCGGATTTTGCACGTTCCTCCTCATCCTGAGAGACGCCCCTGATTTCACAATCTATTGATACATAGACACCTGCGGAAACAATTCTCCCGATGGCACGGTCACTGCGCTCCATACCGAGACATGAAGAAGAATGCCGCCCTCGAGAAGGAAAAAAAACCAAAGACGCCCAAGCGTCTCAAGGAGAAAAGCACCAAGAGTCAAAAGAGCGCGGGCAAGGCAAATTCCGCTGGAAAGGCTGAGACAAAGGCTGCGGTTACATCCGCCAAGGTCAGTGAACGCGTCGCCGAGACCGGAGAACACCTCCAGGATCGACTGCACGAAGTCGCTGACGCCGCCGCTCACGGTGCCGTGCAGCGGGCCGACCGTTACGTGCAACTGGCCTCGGATCGCGTTCGAGAGATCGAACAGACGGGGCACGAAGCCGCCTCCAAACTGACCCCGCACCAACCCGAGCTGCTGACCCATACGATTGACTACCTCGCCGACCGCCTCGGCGGAGTCGCCGATTATTTTGAACAGAGGGATGCACGCGACATCCTCGACGACACCCGGCGCCTCCTCCGCGATCACCCGGTCCCCATGCTCGGTGCCTGCGCCCTGCTCGGGATCGCGACGGGGAGATTCCTCCTCGCCGGCAGTAACAGCATCGAAGAGTAATCAGCCAAACCCGAGCATCATCCTGACACGACCATGTTAACCCAGGAACACCCGGCGCCCCGCGCCGACCATCGGACAGAGCGTGCCGACGGATCCCTCCCCCGCCCCGATGCGGGGCTCCCGGAACTCCTTCGCAGGCTTATCGAAGACATCCTCACATGGATCACTCTCGAGGGGGACCTCGCACGGGCCGAGATCTCCGAGAAATCCCGGATCGCGTTGCGGGGACTCGTCCTCGGCGCGACCGGCGCAGTGATCCTGCTCTGCGGCGGCATCGCTGGCCTACTCGCGATCGGCTTCGCCATCAGCGGGGTTCTCGTCATCGCCGGGGTCAGCCCCCTCTTTTCCCACGCCCTCGGGTTTTTGCTATCCGGTCTCCTTGGGGCCATCGCCGGCTGGATCGCGCTGCGGCAAGCTCGGGCCATGCTCACCGTCTCCAATCTCGCGCCCTCCCGCACCATCACGATCCTCCGCCGGGCCGTGTCGTGGGCGGGGGCAAAACTACACCTTCATCCCCTCGACAATCATGAACAGAATCCACCGTCACCCTGACGATCACAATGGGCACGTCAGCCCCGAGCGCCTTGCGGAGGATCTCGAAGACACCCACAACCGCATAGAAATTACCCTCAACCAAATCACATCCAAAATGAATCCAAAATCCATCGGCTCTGAAATCGGGGCCTACCTCGTCGACTCCCTCGAACACTTCGAAATCGGAGACCTCAGGCACTTCGCGTCCCGTACCGCCGACCGGACCGGTCAGGTCGTAAAAGATCATCCCGTCCCCGTCCTCCTCGGTTGTCTCGCCATCGCGTCCTTTTTCCTCCCTCGCGAATGGCGCTCCCTCCGTCGCGAGGAAGAAGATCAGGTCCGGGGCCGCCTCCGCTCCGCCGCCGCGGCAGCGGCAGAAAAAGCCTCGGCCACGGCAGAGCGAATCAGCTCGGTGGCCTCGCGTGAGGCCGAGGTGATCGCGAAGACAGCGCGCTCGACCGGCCACGCCGTCTCTGAGTATGCCGAAAACGGTATCGAAAGGCTCGATGATCTCGCTCACGCCGCCTCTGACAAAATCGCCAGTGCAGCTCACAGGACAGCCGACGCGGCCCGCGAGTCCTCGGCGCGCATCCGCTCCGCCGCGTCCGACACGGCCGAGAATCATCCGCTCGGGATGGCCCTTGGCGCTCTCGCCGTGGGATTCCTCACCGCTCTCGCTCTGCCGAAATCGCGGAGAGAAGAGCGACTCATGGGTGCCACCGCCCACGACGCCAAAGAATGCGCGAAAGGCGTCGGATCAGCCATCGCCCACGACGCCAAAGAAATGCTGCACGAAAACGACCTCGATCCCGCCGGGCTGCAAAAGCGGGCCGTCAGAGCGATCGACCGGGTTGCGGCGAAGGCCCGACGCGGCATCGAAGACCACCTTGATCGTTGATCACTCCCGGGGAGAGTGCCGGTATTTTCCGGTTCCCTTTCCCCTCTACGCCGTTGACATCGGTGACCCTTTCCTCCTCACGGGGGAGAGGGTCTGTCATGTACGGGACAGGCAAACCAGCGCGCATTTCGCATCCTGCTTGGGGCCATCGGCATCAGACATCAACAACAGGCCCGGCCGGAGAAGCGGCGGCGAGAGCCACCACGCAAGCGGCGGCTTCGCGGATCGACGTGACCACCTCATCCGCTCCGCATTTCTTCAAGAGCGCCGGGGCATCGTGCGACCGCCCCGCAACATCTCCGAGCGCCACCACGATCTTCATGTCAGGAAAGCGGGATCGCAGTTTGAGGCAGAGATAACGCACCTGATAAAGAGTCGTCGGCGCAACCGCAGTGAGGAGAATCACTTCCGCCGCCGCTTCCCCTCCCCAGTCGGCGAGCCCTCCTGAGACGAGTGCGGAGGGGGCCATCCCCGCCGTGAGCCCCTTGCGGTGCAACAGGCTCACCGCCATATTACCAGCCAGTTCATCGCGACGCGCGCCTGCCGGGAGACAAAAGATACGGGAGATGTTTTCCTGATCTACCACAAGGGCGGGATCCTCCAGGCTGAACCTCAGGTCGACATCCTCGATGAGCACAACGATGCGTTGATGAAAGGCATCGAGTTCTTCTTTCGAGATCATTTCCTCACGATAGTCGGACTCGGCTGCCGACAGGACCGGTACGAGCACTTCATCGTAAAGTTCCTCTTCGCTATGAGACTTCAGAAAGTCATCGACAAACTCGAACTCGTCGCTGTCCCCCGGGCGCTGCATCCGCTGGTAGCATTCCTCCGCCGGACTGTGCGGTCGATCGTCGCTCAAGATGATGCTGAAGAAAGCAAGGCGCGGGATGTGACGTCCCATCACAACGAGACACACGGTGATAGGAGCGGCGAGGACCAAACCTACCGGCCCCCACAGCCACGTCCACGCGAGCGCAGCCACGATCAAAGCAATGGGAGTCACCCCGGTACTCGATCCATACAGAAGCGGCTCGGCAATGTTGTTGCTGATCAGCTCGAGCACGACAAATAGCGCAATGGTTGAGATCGGCGCGATCCACCCGGGCGACACCGTGAGTGACATGAGGAGGGGGAAAAGCGCGCCTATCCACGGTCCGACGTAGGGGATGAATCGCAGAACCGTGCAGAGCGCTCCCCAGAGGATCGCGTTGGGCACACCGATAAAATAGAGCCCGATCGCGACGGGGATACCGTAGGTGACATTCACAACCAGCTGCATGAGAAGATATTTCGCCACGCTCGCGCCCGCCTCGTTCATCGCCCGCGAGGTCGCGCTGATCCGCCCCTGGCCAACAAGCAGGAGGAACCGGTTGCGCAGGTCATCACGTCTCAGAAGCATGAAGATCAGAAGAAGAACCACCAGCCCCGCCGAGGCGAGTGGCCCGAGGATGGGCGCCAGCACGACCTGAACGAACTCCAGTCGATCGTCTTTTCCACTCACCACCTCTACCTGCGTAGCCGGCCGCTCTTCGGGCCCCCTGGCGGATGCACCAATGCCGGGGTCACCCTGTTTGAATCCCGGGATCGCTTTGGCTCCACCTTCCAATACTGCACTGACATCTGCTTTCAACGCCTCTATAGTATCCGTGATTCCCTTCATGGAGCTGGATTGAGGCAGCTTGATATCGCGCAGCTTGGAGCTGATATTTTCCTTATAGTTGGGCAGTTGCGTGGCGAGATCGACAGCCTGCCGCGTCAGCACCCAACCCACGAAGCCTGTTGCGCAGGACATCATCGCGACCACAAAAAGAACCGCGCCGACCCGTCCGAGCCAGCGATGCAGCTTCGTGACGAGCGGCGCGAGGAGGAAGGTGAGCAGTGCCGCGAGCGCTAGAGGGATCAGGAGCGCCCTGGCAAAATAAAGCACCGCAAAGATGAAGGAAGCGAGGAGCAAATTGGAGATTATCTCCAGAGACTGAGCCGCCGACACCTTTTTTCGGGTGATGAGCATACGGCGCGTCAGCGAGAGGTGACAGCGAACTCGATCCGGTTTTGCATCGTCGCCAGATTGCCCTCACCGGACACGCCGTTAGGTGCGGGCGCAGTGACTTCTTGGGGATCACAAGAGAAAAAGAAGAGGTTCGTTTTCATGATTGTTACACAGTGCATCTCGCGTGCCCTGCGACTATGAAACATCTCAATCCACTTACTGTAAGTGATTTATAAAACACCAAGCAACAAGCTCTCAGTCTCTTTTAGACCGGATTCTATGCAAAATGCCCGACCCCTATCCACCGGCTCGATACAAAAAGCCCGCCCTTGCTCCTGCCGGAGAGAACTCATCCCCACCGGTAGATTGCATCGCCCTCCCTGCCATCTGCACCGCCTCCGATCCGATATCTGACCGGGACACACTAGAAGCCTGTCGGACTGATCCCGCCCAGCTGCTAGATCCCGAGCTTCTTCCTCTTCCGGTAAAGAGTCGCCTGATCGATCCCGAGAATCTCGGCGGCCTGGAGGAGGTTCTCCGATCGCGCCACAACCCGTCGGATGTGGTCGCTCTCGAGCGTTTCGAGGGAGACTTGCGCACCGGGAATGATCGCATTTGCTTCCCCATGATCCGGTCCGGCGACCCCGGCTCCGGGCGACGGCAGGTCACTCTCTTCGATGCAGCTTCCTCTCGTCAGGATGACGGCACGCTCGATCGCATTGCGCAACTCACGCAGATTTCCCGGCCACTGATGCGTCATTAGCCTCGTCATCGCCTCTTCACTATATCCCTCGAGATTCCGCCGACTCTGCGCCACGAAGAAAGCGAGATAATTTTCCGCAAAGGCCCGCAAATCCCGAGGACGTTCACGCAAAGGCGGGATCGCTGTCGAGATGACATCGAGGCGGTAGTACAGATCTTCGCGGAAGGTTCCCTCCTCGAGGCATTTCTTCAGGTCTCGATTCGTCGCGGCGATGACGCGGACATCGGCGTGGCGGGTCTTCGTCTCACCGAGGCGTTCATACTCCCGCTCTTGAAGGAGCCGGAGCAGCTTCGGTTGCACATCGAGCGGCAGTTCCCCGATCTCGTCGAGGAAGAGCGTTCCGCCATTGGCTGCGTGAACCTTTCCCCACCGATCCCGGATCGCCCCGGTGAACGCCCCTTTGACATGCCCGAAAAGTTCACTCTCAAGGAGCTCTTTCGAGAGGCTGGGACATGAAACCGTCACAAAAGGCTTCGCTTGGAGATGGCTGCGGCGATGGATCTCGCCGGCGACGATGCTTTTCCCCGTACCGCTCTCACCGAGAATCAGGATCGAGGCAGGCGTCGCCGCCGCCCGAAAAAGGAGGTCGAGAGTCTCCTTCATGCAGGCGTCTTTCGATTCGAAAAGCGGCGGAGGCGACTGCGTGAAAATCTCCGTCTCCAGCTCCTCGATCCGCTCCTGCAACTGCCGCCATTGCTTCGCGCGCGCCACAACGCTGCGCAGCTTCTCCGGTGTGAAAGGCTTTTCGAGATAGTCCATCGCCCCCGCCTGGATCGCCTGCACTACCGTGGAGATCGTGCCATCAGCAGTGAAGACCACAACCGCAGTGCGCGGATGCCGCTTTTGGATCCCGGGGATGACATCAAGAGCACTCTCCTCCCCAAGGTTCAAGTCAATGAGCACGAGATCAAAATCCTCTTCCTTCAAACGCAGCATCGCGACCGAGCCGCTCGACACAGCCTCGACATAATGATCGTCCATTTCCAGCGCGATTCTGGTGCTCTCGCGCACTGTCTTTTCATCATCGACGACAAGTATGTCCATACGACCTCACGCTTTTCCGGATATTGGAACCTCTTCCAACTATTGTGAGGGGATCCATTTCCGGACATGTTTTGTACTAGCCTGTATAACACCAAAGGTCAACTTTACAGATTGCAGGATGCAAGGCAGCAGGTCCTTTCACGTCGCCACGCCCTCGGGTCTTTTGCATGACTTACTGCATGCAATGTGCTCACCACCGAATCAGAGAGCCCGTCGCCGATGACTTCCTTAAAATCCATAACAAGTCGTAAATTAAAGCTTTATAAATCACGATACCACTTTGGCATACCGCTTGCAAAGGTAAGGGGAGAAGACGGGCAGTCCTGTTCAACATTAACTCCACTAAATATCATGATCAGCTGGGCAAGCACTCTATTCATCATCGGACTCATCGCTCTCGCTCTCGGCTTCGGCGGCGTCGGCAGTATCGCACTCAATATCGGTTGGGTTCTTCTCGGCGTGGGCGTCATCCTCGCCATCATTCACGCCATCAGCGGAAGACGGGGGGTCTGAATCACCACCCCATATCCGCCGGAACCGGGCGAATGAAACCGACCAGAGTCGGATGCCTGAGATCTTCATGCATCCGACTTTCCTTTTTCCGGAGTCGTCACTTTCCCGCGAAACGCACTCTGCGAACGCCGAACTCGACAAGCGACCCGGGCTTTTCGCCGCGACCTTTCACATCCTCGTCGGGCTAGTGCAACACTATGATTGAAAAACTCTCAGAAGCGTCTTTATATCCTCCAGTCCTCCATTGCTGGCGGGCGGAGACGAGACATGAGAAAGTTTTCCGGAGATTCAGGCACAATTCTCATCGTCGACGACGAGCAGGCGAATATTCAGCTGCTGGGTGACATGCTCGCTGCAGCGGGATACGACCTCATCATTGCCCTGACAGGGGAAGATGCTCTCGATAGCGTCCGGGCCCGCACTCCGGACCTCGTCCTTCTCAACTCACTCCTCCCGGACATGAGCGGCTTTGCCGTCTGTCGCGCCATTCATGCTTCCACGGGCGATGAGAGCATTCCCATTATCTTTCTCTCCGCCGACAACGACAAGAAGACCATCGTCGCAGCCCTCGAATCGGGCGGGGTCGATTACGTCACCAAACCCTTCAACAAAGCCGAACTCGTCGCCCGCGTCCGCTCTCATCTCGAACTCAAAAATACTTGTGAAGAATGCCGGGGACTCCTCCGGAAAACCGAACGCTTTCTTGAGGTCATGGCCCACGATCTCCGCAACTGGCTCGGCAGCGCCAACTTCAGCGCCCAACTCATCGAAGAGATCGGTGAGATCCCCGACAAGGGGAAAACGTTCACTCACGACATTTGTGAATCGACCTCTCAAGCCCTCGGGTTTATCGACGAATATCTCGCAAACTCCCGCGAGGCCCACACCGCCCCCGAACTGCATCGCCGCCTCTTCGACCTTCACGCCCTCACCCGGGCAAGTCTCAGCTCCCATCGGGCCGAGGCAAGGGCGAAGCGGATCACAATCAAACTTCACCCCGATGAAGGAGAAATCAAAGTCTCCAGTGACCGCGTCGCCGTGCTTCGCATCATCGAAAACCTCATCACTAACGCAATCAAATTTTCACCGGCGGGATCCGTCGTCTCCGTCGTGATCGGGAGTAATCCCGTAACCCTAAGCGTTCAGGACGAAGGTCCCGGCTTTTCCATCAAGGACAGAGAGCGACTCTTCGAGCCCTATACGCGGCTCTCAACGCGCCCCACGGCCGGAGAAGTCTCCACCGGCCTGGGGCTCTCCATCGTCAAGCGACTCAGCGACGAGCTCGACATTCTCATCGAGGTCGATACTCCCGAACGAGGCGCGCTCATTCGACTCGTCTTCCCGCAGCGGGCGGCCCAGTAGAGAAGCGCCTCAGTATCAACCGAGGCGACCTTCCCTCCTCATCGAAAGCGATTGAAGCTCGCGCCATTCTGGCTTAGAACACAACCTCGTGGAATTGCCCTTTGAAGCCTCCGGCCCTACCCTTGCCCTCGCCTCGCTGGGCGCCCTCTGCCTTGGCGTCTCCAAGACCGGTTTCCCGGGTCTCGCGATCATCAACGTCCTTCTTGTCGCCGAGCTCTTCGGTGCCAAAAACAGCGTCGGCATAATCCTGCCCATGCTCATCGTCTGCGACGTCCTTGTTTACCCCCTCTTCCGCAAGTATGCGAGCTGGAAGATGGTCTGGCCCCTCATCCCAGTCACCCTCGCCGCCGTCGTGGGGGCCTGGTTCCTTCTCGATGCACTCAATGACCAAACCGCCCGGCGCGTCATCGGCATCATCATTCTTTTTATGCTCGTGCTTCAGATCATCCGTGAGTTCCGGCGCGAGTTCCTCGAGCATCTCCCCGACTCCCGCCTTTTCCGCTGGTTGAGTTGCCTCCTCATCGGCGTCTCCACCATGCTCGCCAACGCCGCCGGCCCTGTTTACTCCATCTGGGCCCTCGTCCACCGCATGAAGAAAGAAGACTTCCTCGGAGTCGGGGCGCGATTTTTTCTCCTTGTGAATCTTTTCAAAGTCCCCTTTCTCGGTCAGCTCGAGTTAATCAACCCCGAGTCCCTCCATCTCAACGCACTGTTGCTGCCGGCTCTCATCTCCGGCATCCTTCTCGGAAGACGACTGATTTATCTCATCCCGCAACGGGCCTTTGAGATTCTACTATACGGTTTCTCAGCTTTGGCAGCGATCCGGCTGCTCGTCTACTGAGCCCCCAAGCCCCTCCCTAAGCTGGTCGCGAAAAAGAGAATCAAGATGAGGCCGCAATCAAGGGGATCTGAAGGCATCTCAACCGGCCGACTCAATGCCGCTCCCCCGATGGGCACTTGGAGTTCACCCTCCTGCCTTCAGATTTCAGGCTCCCGCTCCCCCATCACATCCTTGCGCAGGTCACGCATCACCCGAAGCTCGCCCCAGTCCGCTCCCCGCATCTTTCTCGCCCCGCTCTCCCGCTTCGGACTCGCCCGGCCCGCT
>Ga0335398_10001044_pt1 | contig 48640 bp, 44 predicted proteins | sample BON03_FD_205742 | JGI IMG/M metagenome (GOLD analysis project Ga0335398, IMG submission 205742) | Freshwater microbial communities from Lake Bonney liftoff mats and glacier meltwater in Antarctica - BON-03 (spades assembly) (version 2) | ecosystem: Environmental > Aquatic > Freshwater > Ice >... | reverse complement strand
TTTTTTGCCTACCTTTATTCAAGTAAAGTGGCAACTGTATTGGAAGGCCATGTGGTGAGCGTAGTCGAACCATGGCATTATTCATTATATGCATTTATGGATGGAATAGAGAGTTTCTATGGTTCAGCAATGAAAGATAAAATTGATGGAGATACCCTCGTATTAACTCAATATGTCCGCATGAAAGAGTTCCATCTATATGGAAGTTCACGACTTGGAATCCTCAATCAAAATGACACGCTCAAACGAGCAGACCTACATTATAAATTATCGCTATCTGACCCTGAACAGGAACCTGAACTATTTGTAGAAACACAGGATTTGGATCAATATGCGCCAGATTCTATCTATACCTTAAAACAAGGAAATCGATTGTATGAAGGATCAAATCACCTCGGAAATGTACTGGTAACATTCTCCGATAAACGAATAGGATATTGTACAAATGATACCATTTATTACTATCGCGCAGATGTTCGGACGGCTAATGACTACGCGGCTTTCGGAGCACCTCTTGATGATAGGCAATGGTATTCGACGGCGGATAGTGGAGTTTATAGGTATGGTTATCAAGGCTCTGAAAAGGATGACGAGATAAAAGGCTCAGGAAACTCATATACAACACACTTTAGACAACTTGATGTTAGGCTTGGCAGATGGTTAAGTATTGATCCAAAATCAACAGCTTGGGAAAGTCCTTATGTGAGTATGGGGAATAATCCTATTTGGCACAATGATATTTTAGGAGATACTATTAGATATAATGGGAGTAAGAAGTTTAATAAAAGAATGAAAAGGAAAACGACTTTGATGAGGGTTTTAGGTTCAAAAGAACTTCGTATGAGAATTAAGTATATGCAAACAAGCACACAAGATGTTAATGTTTCGGACGGAGCAGCTTCTGGCTCATCACCAACTGGAGGTACTAACATAACTCTTTATCAAGACAAATCTGAATACTCTAAAGTTAGTGTGCCAGGTGTTAAAGATGGGAAATGGATAAAAGAAAATGAATTTTCAGCTTTAGCAAATGAATATAGTCACGCTTATAATCAGATAAGTGGCAATGTACAAACTGGAAACACAACTATTAATTTTCCTAACTATACAGAAACCAACAGTAATGAAGAAGTCCAGTCTAATGATGTTGAAAATATGGCAAGGAAAATCACTTTTTGGTTGCCTAAAAGAGGTGATTCTCATCTTGGTTATGCTGCAAATTCAAGAAAAGAAAATAGGCAAATTCGTAGAGTTTTCCGAATAATGAATACGGATAGACCTCGTGCAGAAAAAATAGCAAAAAGAAAATCTGCAAATGTTCAGAGTACGGTACAAAGCTTGCAGGGACTTTATAAATAAAAACAACTATGAAAATTCTTACAGTTTTATACTTTGTAATCATTAGTACTGCTGTATTCTCTCAAAAGACAATGGGAGATACAATAAATTTTAACGTAATAAAGGATAGTGCATTGGTAGTAATACCTTTAGATACGAATAAATCTTGGTCTTGGAGATTAAAAGAATGTTTGCCATTAGCAAAAAAAGCATTATCTAATCAAAAGTTAGATTCTCTATTGAGGGCAGTTGATATGGCAATATTAAAATACAATAAGAGTATTGAATCAAATATGTTAGGAGATATTGATATTGACAAATATGTTTTTCAAATTGTTGGAGGTATAAGTACAAGTGGAGAACAGATATTTTGGATAAATGGTTTATGTAAGAATTATGTTTCTAAACAAGAAGTAAAATGGCAAAATAATATTATTCAAATATATGATGGTGGTAAATGTTTTTTTAATCTAAAAATTAATCTTACCCTTGAAACTTCAAGTGATTTTTATGTTAATGGATTTTAAGAGCAGATTCAAAGCGTTAGGAACTTGAATTCAGCTTGTATTAGATGGCTATCCAAAAAGTTGTTAACATTTTCCGTTTTGTTCTAAACCCCTTTATTCATATGTCTTTCCGCCCTTTTCCCTCTCTTTTCTTTTCCACCCCATTCCTACATCATTTCAGGGGTTTTTGTGGTGGGCTTTTTGTATTTTTGGTTTGATTTTTTAGTTTTTTTTGTTGGTGGTTTCTCTTGTCTGTTTTTTGCTTGTGTTTTTGGTTTCTTTTAGGCTTTTATTATTCTAAATTTCTTTTTTTAATTACGGTAGGCAAAAGGGTTTTTTTTTTTGACTTAAACAATCTTTTATTTATCCATTTTTTAGCCAATTGTTGGGCTTCATCACGCCAAAGACGAGATGTTTTTTGGGCTTTTTTTCTTCTTCTTTTGCTCTGCTTTGCAGTGCGTTTTTGGGCTTTTTTTTGCGTACTTTACACAATTATTTTGACAATTACTTACCTAATTTTTTCCTTTTAAACTTCATTTTTTGCTGTCCTTTTGTGATTTGATTGCTATTTTTATTTTAGGTGTTTTTTCGCTTTAATCCCTCTAAATATTGGCTGTTTCCTGCTTTGACTTATTAACAATTACGCCATTTTGTCGGTTTTGTTTGATTGTGGTTCTGTAACCTGTTTTACAAGCTGATTTTTGCCTATTTATTGGTAAAATTGACTTTTATGCTCCGAAAATCGGAGTGTTTTTTTTGGGCTTTTTTCCGCCAAAGGCGGTTGGGCTTTTTTTATTACTGCCGTAGGCAGTAAAGGGCTTTTTTATTTTTCTTTTTTGCTCTGTTACCCAGTGCAATTTTTTGGGCTTTTTTTCGGGGTTTTCAACCCGATTTTTTTTGTTTTTAAAGAACGATTTTTTTACTTGAATTTTGATTTTTAGCCGTTTGTTTTATTCTTCATTTTTTAGTTTTCAATATTTGAAATTCTAAATACTTTTTAAGCAACTTTTTGGCTGTTTCCTGCTCTTTTTTTGGGCGGTTTTAGGCTCTCGGTTTTCCGCTTGTTTTTGGGCTGTTTTTCTTTCGGTTTTGGGTTGTTTTTAGTTTTGTTTTTTGTGTTTTTTACCCACCACAAAAACCCCTGAAATGATGTAGGAATGGGGTTTTTCGCCTTTTCTCTTTGTTCATATTTATTTTTTTCTACCTCACAATTTCTTTAGAAATTTGGGTTTAATTTAAAATATTTATGATGCAAAAACTACACATACACAACACCAATTTTATCACTTTTAAAGACACTTTTTTGATAGTAGATATTTTGGGCGGAGTGGATTTACAGCAAGTAGAAAGAATGGTTTGTACTTTGAGAATTACACACGAAAAATATCCGCCATTTAGAACAACTTTAGACCTTTACAATGACCACCAAACAGATAAATTAATCCGTACGCTTTGCGACAAATGGGAACTAAAAATGTTAGAAGTTTCAAAGACACTTCACAGCCTAATTTTAGAACTTGAAAACTACCGATTAGAACAATTACGATACACAGGAAAAAACACGCAGAAAGGCTTTGAACTTTCTGATGAAGACCGAAAAGAAGCATTGAAAATGCTAAAAAGCAAAAATTTGCTTTCAACTCTTACAAAAAGCCTAAATACAACAGGAATAATTGGGGAAGATGAAAACGCAATGATACTTTTTATGGCTTTATCATCTTACAAATTTAGCAATCCTTTTTCTGTTCTTTGCCTTGCAAAAAGCGGAATAGGAAAAAGTTACATCTTACAAAAATTGGCTGATTGTATGCCAACTGGTTCATATTCTTTTCACAGTCAAATAAGTGCAAATGCACTTTATTATTTCAACTCTTATGAAATACAAAACAAAGCCCTTTTAATAGAAGATTTAGAATGGACAACACAAATGTTGTCGCCTTTGGCAACCTTGCAAAGTCAAGGGAAATTAATAAAAACAAGAGCCACAAAAAACAAAGATGGAATGATGCACAGCACCACTTTTGAGGTTACAGGAAATCTTTGTTTGTTGGCTTGTGCTTATTCTGATAAAAATTATGAAAGTTTAAGCCTGCCTTTTCTGATGGTTCACTTGAACCACAGCCAAGCCCAAGATATTACAATTATGGAATATCAAAAAAAGTGCAAAGCTGGACTAATACAAACGGATGAAATCAAAACCACACAACACCAATTAAAATGCCTTATTGCAAGTCTTGAAAATGTTACAATAATTAATCCTTTTGCACCATTTATTGACCTACCAAAAGATGTAGCACACCCAAGGAAATCACTTTTATTATTGCTCAATTTTATTGAAGTTATTACCTACTTTTTCCAACATCAAAGAGAACAAATCCCAAACAAAGAAACAGGAGAACTATTTATAAAAACACACCCAAACGATATTGAACTGGCTTTTAAACTCTTAAAAAACTCGCTTTTTAGACGTGCAGATGAATTAAGTACAACTGCAAGAGGTTTTTATCAATGGTTAATCAACTTTTTAGAAGAAGCCAAAACAACACAATTTACAGCCCTTGACATACGAAAAGCAAAAGCAATACACCCAAGAACCTTAAACCGATATTTACAAGAACTCAAATTATATTCTTACATACAAGTTACAGGTGGAAACAAACACAGAGGTGGTTTTATCTACAAAATAACTCAATTTGGTAATCAAACAGACATACAAAACCGAATAGAAAAAGACTTAAATAAAACACTTGAAAAAGTACAAAAAGAACACGAAAAACAACAACCAAAAGCAGAAAGTAAGACAGTTAGCCAAACAGCATTGTCCAACTCTAAAACTCAACAATCATAAGTATTTAGCAGTAGGACGACACCAAAACCAAAAATGAAAGAATTTACAGAATACCTACAAAAAAGAGATTTAGCAAAAGCAACACAAAGCATTTATTTACGCTATGTAAACGGCTTCTTAAAATGGCACAAAAAAGAACCAATTAATTGCACAAAGAAAGACATTATTAACTATTTAGCTTACCTAAAAAACAAAAAAAAATCACGAAAATATAACCCGTAGAAATACACTTTTAGCCATTAAATACTACTTTGATTCTTTACTGAAAAAAGAAGAAATAATAACCAATCCAACCACTTTTTTAAAGATAAGAGGAGCAAACAAAAAGAAACTTTACAATATATTTTCCTTTGAAGAACTCACACAGTTTGCAGATGATTACTACAACATTTTTGTAAGAAATTACAATGATAATCACATACCAAAAAACCAAAGAAAACAATCCAAATTAAGCAAAGAAAGAAATTATTTAATACTCACATTTTTAGTCAATCAAGGCTTAACAACAAGAGAAATACAGCAAATAACTTTAGAAGATTTAGAACTCATAAGGGCAAGTGTAAAAATAAAAGGCAGAACAAAAAGCAATGAAAGAAATATTCCTTTAAACGATTCTCAAATAGGTTCACTAATGCACTATACCCAAAATATTAGACCGCAGTTTTTAGTCTTTTTAAATACCGAAACGGAACAACTTTTTTTACCACTTCCAGAAGCAGGAAGAACCAAAAAAAACAATACCGAAAATCCCGATTTAATGGGCGTAATAAAAAACCTAACCAAACAAATAAAAACACTTGAAAAATCATTTTTGAATTTTAAGCAAATACGAGCTTCGGTAATTACCCATTGGATAAAAACAACAGGATTACGCAAAGCCCAATATTACGCAGGGCATAGATATATAAGCAGTACAGAGAACTATTTGCCCAATGATTTAGAGAGTTTAACAGAAGATATTGCAAAATTTAATCCTTTCTAAATGAACCAAAACTTTACCGCAATACAAAAAGAATATAGAAACTGGCTTGATACTTTGGGCTTCTCAAATGGAGTAGTTTATGATTTTAAATTAAGAGCAAAAGAATTTTTTGAATGGTCAGAAAATCAACAAATAAATAGCATTAACCAACTCACTCAAAAACACTTACAAACTTACTTTGATTACTTGCAAATACGCCCAAATAAGCGAAAAAATGGCGGATTAAGTGTATCACACTTAAATCATAGTTTTATTGCCATAGACAAGCTGATGGAGTTCCTGCACCAAATGGGAATGGAAACCGCACCTACACCAACAAACTACCGCTTAAAAGTAGATAAAGAGCAAAGAATTAACAATATTGAACCCTTTACACAGCAAGAAATTAAAGAATTACAAGCCAATATATCGAACATTTACCCAAACTTTACCTACATAAAAAAAGAAGCCAAACAAGAGCAATTAAAACTAATTTTTGCACTTTATTACGCTTGTGGACTACGTAGAACAGAGGGCTACAATTTAACGGTAAAAGATATTAATTTTGATAAAGGAACCATTTTTGTAAGACAAGGGAAAAACTACAAAGATAGAATAGTACCAATGAATGAAAGCGTTTACAAAGCCTTACAAGATTACATTTACAACTTTAGAAACTTACAGAAAACAACACATAAAAGACTATTTTTAAACACCACAGGAACGCTAAATAAAAGTTTACAAGTCTTAAAAGAAACTACCCAAAATCAAGCCTTAAAATCAAAAAGAATTACATTACATATTTTACGCCATTCTATTGCAACACATCTTTTGCAAAACGGAATGAGCATTGAAAATATTAGCCGTTTTTTGGGTCATAGTTCATTAGATAGTACTCAAATTTATACGCATATTATCAATAGATAATTACACCAGTTAGCGAACTCAAAAGCCAACACACCACAGAGCCAAAACCAATTTTAAGGCATTTTACAACCTCAAAAGTCAATTTATCGGCTTATTTACCCTTTTTTATTCCTACTTTATCTACCTTTGGACTTTACTTTTTTGCTAAAAAATTGGGCTGTCTTAAACTCACATATCAAAATAATACTGAACTAAAAATAATTAGTAATAAAAAAGAACTGACCTTAAATAAAAGTGATAATAAAGGTTATAGCAGTTACTTGTTTGGATTCGGTGGACATGAGAAGGATAATGAGGTAAGTGGGGTTGGGAATTCAATGACAGCGGAATTTTGGCAGTATGACTCACGTTTAGGAAGAAGATGGAACTTAGACCCAAAACCTAATCCTTCTATCAGTCAATATGCCGCCTTTGCAAATAATCCGATTTTTTATACAGACCCTTTTGGAGATACTACGGTTGTTGCAAATAATGGGGATGTGAGTAGAAAGGATGTTAATGATGACGGCAGTTTAGTTGATAATTTAGTGTTTCTTCAAGGGGAAGATGGTTTAACCCCAATAGGTGAATTTGGTAAAGAAATAAATATTGATGAAATTTTACCTAATATGCTTTCAGAACATAAAGAAGAAGCAGAGGAGTTAAGCATTTTTGAATGGGCAGGCAGAGTGCAACAAGATGGTGAATGGGATTTAAAAAACACAAGAGAATCTAACAGGCCAGGAGAAACAGAAACAATCTTTGGTGTGGCTTGGAATTTTGACCTTCAAAAATCAAATAGTGGAAATGCAAAAACTAAATTCCGTACCTCAGATTATCTGTTTTTAAATGCTGCTGATGTTGGAAACTATAATGCTGGCTGGACGGGTACTCACACAGGAATCCCAATGTGGTTACAAAAAGTTGGAGCTGGACATGTTGAACAGTTAAAACAAGATTTCCATGGTACAATGTGGAACCCAATACAATACACCGAGAAAGTTTTGCTTGATAAATTTTGGGGAGATAGACCTGCTGACTATAGGTGGAATGTTCAAGGCATGTCAGATGCAGAAAGCGAGAAATAATGAGTTTAATAAGCAGATATATAATTCTTTCCTTGTTAGTGTTGATGTCAACAGGATGCTATGATGATAACTCGAAGAAGGATTATGAAAAAACAGAATTATTAGGAGACGGTATTTACTGTGAAACTTATCGAGTCTTTGGGGGAGGCGTTTATGGTGGAGATGTCTACTCTGAATACTTAACGGACTCCATTTCATTTAGATACTTCGTTGGCAGTTATGATGATAACAACAATTTAACCTATACGATTAAAGGGAGTGTCATTGAAATAAGGCATATAAGCTATGATAAAAAAGATGGTGCGGTAATAGTCGATAAAATAGAGAAGCTTAGTAAAGAGGATGTTAAGCACCACCCAAAGAGCGAAAAGATAAATCGTAAATAAAAGCCCAAGTTCACAGCTCGGGCTTTCTTTTTGCTTCAAATCGCTGTCAAAACGGCTTCCTGCCCCTTCGCCCCAAGAAAGTTATTAACACAGTTTTAAAATCGCTGCTATCTCTTTCCCTGCCTTGCTTTCCTTCCTTTTTCTCTCTCTTTTTTCCTTTGCCCCATTCCGCTTGCATTTAGGCTGATTTTAAAGGCGGTTTTTCTTGTGTTTTTCGGTTGGGTTTTTAGGGTTTTGGTTGGTAGTTTTTTCTTCGGTTTTTGGGTTTGGTTTCAGGTCTGTTTTTGGGGCTTTTTTCGATTAGTTTCTCTTTTTTGATTGCTGTGGTCTAAGGGTGTGTTTTACTCACTCATTTTTGACTTTCAGGACTGTTTTGGGGGGCTTCTGACTATTCCGGACTATACTGGGCCACTCATTCCGGAGTAAACTGGGCCACCAATTCCGGAGCAAACTGGGCCACTTTTAAGGCCTAATTTTTCTGGGTATTTGGCATTATTTCGGAGACTGACATTCCAGAGTAAACTGGGCCACTAAATTTGAGAATGTAAAAATGGTGACGAACTGCGAATTATTCGATTTGCTCCAGGGCTAAAATCTGAAACCAAGGAATTTGAATTATCGGAAAAGGATTTTATAGTGCGGACTTTTTAACCGGGATTTCGCGGATAATAGCAAAGTAATATAGACACCTATCCCGTTCTTAATGGCTATGCGGGACCAAAACCCCTTCTTTATCTGATAATCTGGCAATCTAATAATCTGTTTGTCTGGCAATCTTTTAGTCTGTCTGACCATCTCTCAATCTCGTAACCTCACCCTTAGCCGAGGTACGAGGCAAGGCGGAAACCTTACTCCTCGTTCAAAACCTGCCAAATGGTGTCTTTCAGCTTTTGGATATTGTATCCACTCACTGAAGAGATAAACATATGCAGTATGTCTGTTGGCAATGTGGCGCGCATTTCTTCCATGAGCTCATTATCAAGCATATCCGCTTTGGTAATGGCTAGAATACGTTGTTTATGAAGTAATTCTGGATTGTATTTCTCCAGTTCATGGTATAAAATCTCAAACTCTTTTTTCAGGTCTTGCGCATCGGCAGGCACCATAAATAAGAGTAAAGAGTTACGTTCAATATGTTTTAAGAAGCGAACTCCGAGTCCTTTGCCTTCTGCAGCACCTTCAATAATGCCGGGGATATCAGCCATTACGAACGACTTATAATCATGGTAAGGCACAATGCCGAGGTTCGGAACCATGGTGGTGAAAGGGTAGTCGGCAATTTCTGGTTTGGCAGCAGAGACCACGGAGAGCAAGGTGCTTTTTCCTGCATTTGGGAAACCTACCAAACCTACGTCGGCCAAGACTTTTAATTCCAAGATCATCCACACCTCTTTGCCCGATTCGCCGGGTTGGGCATAGCGAGGAGTTTGTTTAGTTGGGGTTTTGAAATGGTTGTTTCCTAATCCACCGCGACCGCCGGAAAGAAGAATTTTTTCTTCGCCGTCTTCCGTAATTTCAAAGAGAATTTCCTTGGTTTCAGAGTGCCGAGCTACGGTTCCAAGAGGAACTTCCAATATCTCATCTTTCCCGAAAGATCCAGAGCGTAATCCGCCTTCACCTGGATTTCCATCAGCCGCAATAATATGCTTGCGGTATTTTAGATGGAGTAAAGTCCATAATTGCTTATTGCCGCGGAGCACGATATTTCCACCACGACCGCCATCGCCACCATCAGGACCGCCCATCGATGTATGTTTATCACGATGCAAATGGGAGGAACCTGCGCCCCCTTTTCCGGTACGGCAACAGACTTTGACGTAGTCAACAAAATTAGATTCAGCCACTGGTTATGCGTTAGAGCTTAGAGAGTCAATCACTTGGCATAGTCTTGCGAAAATTTCATCGACATTTCCTACTCCGTTGATGGAGGAGAATTTTTCTTGGGCCGAATAAAAATCAGCTACTACAGCCGTTTGATCATTATATACTTGGATGCGATTACTGATTATGCTTTCGTCTTTGTCATCCGGACGATCACTTTGTTCTCCGCGAAGGAGCAAGCGTTTTACCAACTCTTCCTGAGCTACGTTCAGGGCGAGCATTTGATGAATGGTAGTATTTCTTTCTTTTAGAAAGGTATGAAGTGCTTCTGCTTGTGGAGTTGTGCGTGGAAAACCATCGAAAATAAATCCGGTAGCATTTGGGTTTTTGTTCACTTCGCTTTCTAGTATTTGTATGGTTACTTCATCAGGAACCAAATTCCCAGCATCCATATAACTTTTGGCCAATTTACCGAGTTCTGTATTGCCTTTGATATTTGCGCGGAAAATGTCTCCAGTCGATAAATGTGCTAATCCGTATTTTTCTATGAGCTTAGCAGATTGGGTTCCTTTTCCTGCCCCAGGAGGGCCAAAGAGTACAATATTCAACATGATTGGTTGTTTAAAATTTTAACGAACTGCGAAGATAGGCATTCGTGGGGTAGAAACTATTAGACTTGATGACTGATTGAGTTTGCGATGTTACCACATTTCGCATTTTTCCTCCGTACCATCCTCCGAAGGTATAGGGGTGTGTGAGGGGGAGAAGGACAGGCAAAAGGGTTTATAGGCGTTCGCTATCGCTCACAAGTACATTACTCAGGCAAGCTGAGAGATAAGGCATTCCGCTGCGCTCCATAGTAACGCAAAAGACCGGCTTTTTCAGCCGGTCTTTTGACAGCTGTATCGCTGTTGCGTTACATTCGACATTGGTACATGCACCATGAAACGTTTTAAAAATAAAAGTTGAAGAACTTGATTTTCAACTTTTTTAGATTATCGATTCAAATCAAAATTATTGACGAAACACAATGGTAAATGTATCGCGTGGTGTAACGAGATCCTGTTCCAGTGCGGTAAAAAATACCGAGACTTCGTTCGAACCCATATACTTTTTTGCAGAAAAATTCGCGTATTGGAATTTATTACCACAAATACCTTCTGAGAAATCGAAAGACACTATCATGTATTCATCTTGAACCAATTCATACTCGATAAAATTATAATACCGCGCATCCGATGTTTGAACTACAAAACCATCAGGAAAAGAAATGGAGAAACCAGCGTTAATATAGTTTTCTTTACTATATGAAGGCATAGTTAATATTCCTGATTCTTTGCAGGAGAATGGTGTATTTGAAAGATCTGCGGAAAAATCATTTGAATCTTTTTCCTCGCACCAATCGCCTATTTTGTAACTACCAATTGGACAATGACATGTATTGTTAACACAAACCATTTTCTTGTCAGGACATACACCACACGGCATATCTTGCGATATCTCCTTTTCTTTCGAACATTTACAGGCGGATAGACTTAGGAGTATTAATATAACTAAGACGAACTTATTCATATTGACTATTTATTTACAATGTATAATTTATCATGACTATCCGTTATTTTACCACTAAGCTGGAATTTTACGATCTGAGGACTTGATAATCAAGTCGGTTTTTCATTTTTCCTCGGGATTAGGCGGTTATTTCCTGACCATTGCTCGTAGAAATAAAAGCCTCGTTTCAACCCGGTTGTTCTCCGTTCTTTTTTGCTTGTTCAAATGCTTTTCGCATTCAGCGAATACCTTTGAAAAGCAGACTCTAGACATGAGCTAAAAAAGAACCAAAAAAAGACAGTTTCCCTCTAGGCGCTTTTCCATCGCTCAAGGCCAACCCGCATCAAAAGAACCCCATCGCTTGGATCCTTTTCTCCGCTGCGCACCCGCTAGGCCTACCCTTCTGAAAAATATCCTAGGCGATCTGCCGCACAAGGCCAGCGCTTTCTTTTGATGCTGCACGCGCTTGATGGAAACGAATGGAGTGATTATCCAAAGGGCGCAGGGCGAAGAGAAAAAGGTAACAGGCAATTGGCCAATAGATATTCAAGTACTTTTTGCGTCTCCTACTCTCTTGCCAGCCCCACTATTGCGGCTCCGCGCCTCCTTTTTTACGCCGAGCAAAATCAGCTTAGTGGTAAGAAAGCGGTGACTCATGATAATTTATCATGTGTATCCGTAATCTTTCCACCAATTCTAAAAATTCCAAGCTCCTCCCGATACATCTATCGGGAGGAACTTTAATATTGGAGCTTTAAACGGATAGTGGCATTTAAACGGATAGTCATGAATAATTTAGTGATGCGATTGATTAAAAAGACCGACTGAAAAAGCCGGTCTTTTGACTGCTGTATCACTGTTGCGATACGTTTTGCGATTGAATGGACGAACCGTCACACGTAAGCGCCGTAACACAAGGCCGCTTTATAGGTGAAATAGCGAATCGCCATAAGGGCAGCGATGGATTGTTTTTGCTCAGGCACATCGAGCTGGTCAAGCCCACAATTTTTGGACTTGATCCGAAACCTATGTCGTAAAGTCGCTATGTCGCTAAGTCGACCACAGCACGATACACTTCGGGAAGGTTTCGGCCTAATCCATTATAATCCAATCCATAGCCTACCACAAAGTCGTTTGCAATTTCAAAGCCTACATAATCTGGCTTAACCGCATGGCGCAGGGCTTTGGGTTTATAGAGTAGGGTAACCACACGCAAACTCAAGGGTTCGAGGGCTTCCAGTTCTTCAAAGATGCCGGCTACGGTGAGTCCGCTGTCCACGATATCTTCAATCAATATTACATGGCGACCGAAGATATTCTCTTGCATGCCAAGCAAGCGATTCAGCTTTCCGGTGCTTTTGACGCCTTGGTAGGAGGTATACTTTACAAAGCTGAGTTCGCATTTATCGTGAAAATGACGCGTAAGATCTGATGCAAAATGAATGGACCCGTTGAGTACTGCTACAAAAATCGGACGTTTTCCCAAATAGTCTTTTTGCAATTGTTTACCCAACTCATCGACCCGCTGAGCAATTTGATCTACCTCCAAGAATAACTCAAAGTACTTGTCCCAAAGCTTAACCCTTCGTTTCATTTACGGACATTGGAGATAAAACGCAGACTTGCAACATATTTGAGCCCAAGCCAGAAGGTATTGAGCAGGGCTGGGATTTTGCCATAATAATGCTGCTGAACGGCATAACGTTCTTTCAGCCCGAGACTTCTATGCTGAGTGGAAATTCCACCTTGCATAAAACGAATCAAGGGTGCTTGATAGAAATGGAAACTCTTGGCATTTTTAGTCAGGCGAATGGCCCAGTCGATATCGGCGGCTACGCGGTAGTTCAGGTCGTAGAAGGGGACGATATCGCGGTTGGCTAAAATGGCTTGATGACAAACCACCATACCTTTTTTAAAGCTTTTCCAATTTAAATCACTAGGCGGTCGCATATGGCGCATACCCACATACTCGTAATTGGTATCGATGATGGCTGTATCTCCGTAAAATATGTCTTCGTTATTTGCTTCTGCAAACAGCTTAGTTAGCGAATTTTCATCATAAAATAAGTCGCCGGCATTCAAGAACATGATATAATCGCCTTTAGCTAAACGAATAGCCTTGTTCATTGCATCGTATAAACCAGCATCTTTTTCACTGATAAAATGACTTACAATAGCACTATGTTTTTCTAAGATGGGTACAGTATCATCTTTTGATAAGCCATCCACCACAATGAATTCACGGTCAGTGAAAGTCTGAGCGCCAATAGAAAGGATAGTGGGTTCAATGAATTGTGCGGCGTTATACGTAACGGTGATGATGCTAAGCTTCGGTGCCATTCTGTGCAAAGAACGGAAAGCGGACGCGAATCTGCAACCACTGTTAGCAACAAATTCCCTTCATTTTCAGTCGTCTGAAGCTAATTCATTGTATAGATGCCTTTTTTAACTTTTAATCTTTTAGTTTTGATTCCATGGTTGAATCAATCAGAAGACTTTTAGAGAATAATGAAGAGTGGGTGGAAGAGATGACGGCACAAGACCCAGAATACTTTTCTACCAGAGCTGAAGGCCAAGCCCCAGGCTTTTTATGGATAGGCTGTTCGGATAGTCGCGTTCCTCCGAATGAAATCACCAAAACGAATCCGGGTGAAATATTTGTTCATCGGAATATTGCCAATTTGGTGGTGCAAACTGACATGAATATTTTGTCGGTTATTCAGTATGCGGTCGACATTCTTCGCGTGCGCCATGTAATTATCTGCGGTCATTATGGCTGTGGCGGGGTCAAGACGGCCATGACCAACTCCGATCACGGTTTGATTGATAATTGGCTCAGAACTATCAAGGATACTCAAAATTACTATTGGCAGCAGCTGAAAGAGCTCAAGGGAGAAGACCGAGAAAATCGTTTGGTGGAGCTTAATGTAATAGAGCAAGTGTATAATTTGGGTAAAACAAATATCATCCAAAATGCTTGGAAAAAAGGGAATAACCCGTACTTGCATGGATGGGTTTATGATTTGAAGTCAGGTAAGATTAAAACCCAAACAACCATGATAAACAGTGAAATGGGGCTTAAAGAGGTATGTAAGTTTGAAATGGGGATAATCGGAAGCTGATGCTAAATTCCTTTGCAGAAGATGTGCGAATAGGATTGAGTGCTTCCCCCAAAGCCCTTTCATCCAAATACTTTTATGATGAGCTTGGAAGTAAGATTTTTCAGGAAATCATGGCTATGCCCGAATACTATCCTACAAAATGTGAGACCCGTATTTTTCAGGCACATGCACAGGATATTGTAAATATAACCGCCAAGGAGGGCCTTTCAATTGTTGAATTAGGCGCTGGCGACGCTTCTAAAACCTATTATTTATTAAAAGCATGGTTGGCTTCGGGTAAAAAATTCAACTATAACCCACTCGATATATCTATAGAAGCTTTAAATCAGGCGAAAAATTCATTAGCCGAACGCTTGCCAAATTTGGAGGTAAACCCAATACAGGGCGAATATTTTGAGGTATTAGAGCGTTTGTCGAACGATTCAAGTGCGGAAAATAAGCTGGTTTTATTCCTTGGCTCTAATTTGGGCAATTTCAATTATGAAGGGGCATTATCCTTTTTAAAACAACTCTACGTTTCTTTGAAATCGGGAGATCAGCTATTAATAGGCATCGATCTGAAGAAGTCGCCTGCCGTTATTTTACCCGCTTACTCTGATCCAGCAGGAATTACAGCCCGATTTAATTTAAATCTCCTAGCGCGTATGAACCGTGAATTGGGCGCCGATTTTAATATCAAGCAGTTCAAGCATTATGCGAGTTATGAGGCAGAAACAGGAGAAGTACGCAGTTTTCTTATCTCTCAAAAAGAGCAAGAAGTGCACCTTGAAGCTTTAAATCAACACTTTCACTTTGCGGCCATGGAAAATATTCATACGGAGATATCTAAAAAGTACGGTCAGGAAGAATTCAAACAACTTATTCACCAAGCGGGCTTTATATGGAAGGAAGCTTTTTATGATACCAACCTCTATTTTATGGATGTATTGATGGAAAAATAAGGTTTGGATAGGAGTAAGGCTTATTGGTTTTTGAAAGCATTAAAGTTTGTCTAATTAATAGGACGAAATACATGGCAAGGAAAAAAATATCCACGCAGTTTTTTTTCAAAGATTAAATCCTACTTTTGCAGCGTAGTAAAACACATGATTTAAAACATGTCAAATCAAGGTAAAATAGCACAAATCATCGGACCAGTGGTCGATGTTAGCTTCGACCAAGAAGGAGCTAAACTTCCAGGTATTCTCGGCGCATTATACGTGGAGAAGGAAGATGGAACCCGCGTGGTTCTAGAGATTCAACAGCACTTAGGTGAAAACATGGCAAGAACAATTGCTATGGATTCTACTGAAGGTTTGCTTCGCGGCATGCCAGCTATAGACACAGGATTACCTATTCAGGTGCCTGTTGGAGAGCATATCAAAGGGCGTTTGTTGAATGTTGTTGGAGAAGCAATCGACGGTTTAGGGGAAATTGATAGAAAGGGAAGCCGCTCTATTCATAATACTCCACCGCGTTATGAAGATTTGTCAACCCAATCTGAACCACTATTCACAGGTATCAAGGTAATCGACCTGCTCGAGCCTTATGCTAAAGGAGGGAAAATTGGTTTATTCGGTGGTGCCGGTGTAGGTAAAACCGTTTTGATTCAGGAATTGATCAATAATATCGCGAAAGCATACGACGGGATGTCGGTTTTTGCGGGTGTAGGTGAGCGTACCCGTGAGGGGAATGACTTGCTTCGTGAGATGATCGAATCGGGTATCGTAAAATATGGCGACGAATTCATGAAGGCTCAAGAAGAGCATGGTGGTTGGAATATCGATAAAGTAAACAAAGCGGAATTGCTTAATTCACAAGCAACTTTCGTGTTTGGACAAATGAATGAACCTCCGGGTGCACGTGCTCGTGTGGCCTTAACTGGACTTTCTATTGCGGAGTATTTTCGCGATGGTGAAGGCGAAGGAAAAGGAAAAGACATTTTGTTCTTTATTGATAATATCTTCCGTTTTACCCAAGCGGGTTCTGAGGTATCTGCCCTTTTGGGACGTATGCCTTCAGCGGTAGGTTACCAACCAACTTTGGCAACAGAGATGGGAACCATGCAAGAGCGTATTACTTCGACTAAAAACGGATCTATTACTTCTGTTCAGGCGGTTTACGTACCTGCGGATGACTTGACAGATCCAGCGCCAGCAACCACGTTTGCGCATTTGGATGCAACAACCGTATTGTCTCGTAAAATTGCGGAGTTAGGTATCTATCCTGCGGTGGATCCTTTGGATTCTACCTCTCGTATCTTAACACGTGATATTTTGGGTGATGCCCATTATGACACTGCTCAAGCTGTTAAAATGCTTTTGCAACGGTATAAAGAATTGCAAGATATCATCGCGATCCTTGGTATGGACGAGCTTTCTGAAGACGATAAATTGGTGGTACACCGCGCACGTCGTGTACAACGTTTCTTGTCTCAGCCATTCTTTGTAGCCTCTCAGTTTACCGGTTTAGAAGGTAAATTGGTTTCTATTGAAGATACCATCAAAGGCTTTAATATGATCATGGACGGATTACTCGATCAATACCCTGAGGCTGCCTTCAACTTGAAAGGTACCATCGAAGAGGTGATTGAGGCAGGTGATAAAATGATTGCTGAAAACGCTTAATTAAAAGGACCAAGATGTATCTAGATATCATCACCCCCGATAAAGTACTATTCAGTGGAGAGGTAAGCGCTGTTCAACTTCCTGGAGCCCAAGGTTCATTTGAAGTATTGAACGGTCATGCTGCTTTGATTTCTAGCCTTGAAGAAGGTAAAATCAGAGTAAAAGATAGCGCCGGAACTCAGTTTATTGAGGTAACTGGTGGTATAGTGGAAGTGCTGAAAAACACAATCATTGTATTGACTTAATTCTCAAATAAAATATATAAAGGCCATTCCTATTTGGAGTGGCTTTTTTTTTAACCCATTTTTCAACGGTTCGTCGAATGAAGTACTAAATAGTTGTACGGAGCATTATTTTCGGGAATCCTTCTATGAAATCAAACCTACTAGTCTTCCTTTTCGGATTTCTATTTATTACTCAAACTACCTCTGCCCAAACCGGAGAAGTCCGTGGAGCCATCTTTGACTCTATTTCAGTTCCCGTTTCCTATGCATCGGTTGCTGTATTTGACTTGCGCGATTCAAGCGTTATTACCTTTGGCTTAAGCGACGATGAAGGAGGTTTTGAACTCAACCGACTGCCTCTTGGAATTCCACTACGCCTTCTGGTATCTCATGTACTCTACCATCCAATTCTAAAGAATTTTAAATTGGATACTGCGGGACAAATTCAGTTATTTGATTCCCTGATCTTGCAGTATAAGGCTAATGAATTCGCAGAGAGTGTAGTAACTTGGGAAGCACCACCTATTACCATTCGTAATGATACGGTTGAATTTAGTGCAGATGCCTTTGTTGGCCGACCGGGTTCTGCAGTAGAGGAGTTGCTGAAACGTATTCCAGGAGTTCAAGTGGATGATAATGGTGCCGTGACATATAATGGACGAACGGTAAAGAAAATAACAATCGATAGTAAACAGTTTTTTAGTGAGGACCCAGTCATTCTCATGAAGAATATACCTGCTAAGGCAATTGAAAAAGTACAGGTTACAGAAGAAAAGGATGAACGAGGTAGAGCAACAGAAAGCGGAGATATAACCATTAACCTGACCTTAAAGCCTTGGGCGAAAAAGAGCAATTTTGGGAAAGTATATGCGGGTTATGGAACAGATCATCGGTATGAAGCTGGAGGCATTTGGAGCTTCTTTCGTGATACCCTACAAGTGTCTGTTATAGGGTATGGAAATAACTTAAGTCAGACAGGTTTTAGCTTTGGCGAGCTCTATAAAATGGGAGGGTTTAACCGCTCAGGGGTGAATTGGATAAGCACGTCTAATAATTCAATGGAAGTGAATGGGATAAGTTTTGGCGGCGGAAAAGGCATCACAGAGAGTGGAGGTGGAGGCTTTAACTTGAACTATGACCTCCCCTTAAAATTCTCAATTTCGACTTCTTATTTTATTGGCTTTAGTAAGACAAATTATTTAGAAGAGGGAAATAGCGAGCGTTATTTTGGGGATACAACCTTGAGTTCACAGAGTTTAACAAAAGAATTATTTAAAAGCAGCAATCATACTTTTAATGCGAAAATTCAATGGACACCTGATACCGTGCATCTTTTTTACTGGAAGCCTCAGGTCTTATATAATGGAAGCAATGCAACGAATACCGATATTAATGATAATTCGTATTCCTCTTTTTCTGCTGGGAATTATATAGGGAATCAATTAACGAATCAGTTTCAAGGTCTTAAAGTCAATAATGAGTTGAATTGGGACATGCGCCTGAAAAAATGGGGCTATGGCGTGTATGCGCAACAGAACATCTCTAATAATACTGGCAATGGTACCAATGATATTCTTCTGACAGTTTATTCAGATACAGGTACAAATAGTAGCATTCAAAATCAAATACGAACAGATAAAAACAAGGGCCAGCAATTCAATCAACGAGGCTTTATAAGGTATCGTCCGCATGATTCATTAACCATAACGCTAACCGCTGCATACGACTGGGAAAACTCCCAGAAAAAGGTGACGGTTTATGAGCACGACTCATTAGGCTTGATCAATGTCTTTCTCCCTGGACTTAGCACTGATTTTAATGAGCAACGCAGCTCGAAGGAATTGTCTTTTCAAGCATTTAAACGTTTGAGTAAACACCGCTTTAATTTAGAGCTGACACTCAACCAGACCTTATTGGATTTAAGGAATGCCTTAACAGGCAATCAGGTCAACCGTGATTTTTTGTATTGGACTGCTGAGTTTGCATACTCTACGCGCTCTCCTCAAGGCTATATCTATAGTGAATATTCCTATTCTACTGAACTCCCTAACTCATCCAACTTGCTTGATTTGGTAGATAATACAAACCCGAATCGCATTCGCAAGGGTAATTCAGACTTGAGCCCGAGTAAAAAACATGAAATAAGCTTTTGGGGTAGACGAACAGATAAGAATGGAAAATATGGCCTTTCCGGAAGTATTAGACTAGGTATTACCCAGTTTGACGCGGTTTCTGAGACCTATTATGATGAATCTGGTCGCAGTGTATCGAGACCAATTAACTTAGACCTAGGAAAGAATCGGTATTACTTCAGTAGCTATTCCAGGTATTTCATGAATATTAAAGGAAAGAAAAAATGGACCTATGTGCCTTCGCTTTATTTGTCTGGAAATATGAACCAGTCATGGCAATATATTAACCTATCTCCTTATCAAGTGAATGGTTTTTATCTGTCTACGGGCTTGTCGTTCAACTTTGTGAAGAAGGACTATTTGGACGTGAAGCTGAGCTATGGTCCGGGTTGGAACGGAAATCAGACTATTGAATTAAGTCCTTGGAATTTAGGCAACCGTCAATCAGCAACGGTAGATATTTGGTGGGCCCCATTTGAAAAATATTGGTTTGAAATAAAGAGTACCTATTCTAAGCAGAGTTCCAGAAATACCGCCATACAAACCCAAGAGTATACCTTAGTGAACCTGGCCTTTACCCGCTTGGTATTAAAGGAGAATCGCGGACAAATTCGCGTGAGTATCTTTGATTTACTCAAGCAGAACAGAAACATCAATCAATACACAGAAAGCAATTTTATTAGCACCTCCACGTCCAATGCAGTAACGCGCTATGTGATGTTCAGCTTTGTGTATAATTTCAATTCTTTCCAAACAAAAGGCCGGCAAACAAGAGGCTTCTCATTCTGGTAGCCTTAATTACTCACCTCATGAAAGGGAAAACGCAAGTCCATTTTAAAGCCTTGGTTTGGTGCGCTATGAATCTTTGTTTGTCCGTTTAACGCCTGAACACGCTGCTGGATATTGCTTAGACCAAGACCGGGTTTTATGTTATTCGGGTTAAAGCCTTTTCCATTGTCCGTATAGGTCATCGTAATATAATATCCTTCCTTATTTATGGATAGAGAAATATACTGTGCTTCCCCATGTTTATAGCTATTCGAAATGGCTTCTTGAATGATGCGGTATAAGGTATGCTGTACTTCTTTCTTCAATTGGATACCAGGGTCCATTTGGTTGTCAATCTTCCAATCAATATTAACCCCTTGATACTCCCTATTGATTAGTCCGTTTATAGCTTGTAGGAAGTCGCCATGCACTAAGATGGCAGGCATCATCGCATGAGAAATAGAGCGTAAATCTTCGCTAAGCTGACCAATTTCTTCTTGTAAACTCACTCAACATATAGCCCGCATGAAAATGATGCGGCTGACGTTCTTTTGGATTATGCTTTAAACTCAATAAACAATACTTGATCGTACTGTCGGGTTGATTCGATCGACCAGCATCCATGAGTTTGAAAATGATTTTTTGGTAGGTGTCAGACCCGGGTTCAGCGGCATAGAGCTGCGGGTATAAGGTGTCTGTACTGACATAGGAATAGGATTGACCCAAGCCATTTTTACCAACAAAGCAGAGTAGGAAAATAAGCAGAACGTAGTGAATAGAGTAAACTTTGGGAGACAGCATACGGTAGATTTAAAAGAACAAAATACTTTATTGTTCTCTAATTCCATAGGCTATACGCTTGAAATTCATGTTTTTGAAGCTAAAACCGATACTCTGATAGAATTACCTATATAGAAAATTCGCCGTATGATTGGGGGACTTAGACGTATTTCCGAAACAAACTATTCAGCTTAATCTGTATCACGCCCATAAGCGCTTCCTTGAAAATGCCACGGCTCATTTTTGATTCTCCTTCCGAACGATCGGTAAAGATGATGGGCACTTCGGCCAGTTTAAAGCCGTATTTCCAAGCAGTGAACTTCATTTCAATCTGGAAGGCATAGCCCTTAAATTTGATTCGATCAAGTGGGATTTTATCCAATACAGCTCTGCGGTAGCAAACAAAACCGGCCGTGGTATCCTGAATTTTTAGTCCGGTTACAAAACGTACATAGACCGAGGCAAAATACGACATCAATACGCGTCCAATCGGCCAGTTCACCACATTAACTCCCGTCACATAACGCGAACCAATGGTCATATCTACCCCTTTTTTACAGGATTCGTATAAAGAGTTGAGGTCAGCTGGGTTATGCGAAAAATCGGCATCCATCTCAAATATGAAGTCATAGTCTTTTTTCAATGCCCATTGAAAGCCTGCAATATAGGCGCGACCCAATCCGTCTTTGACCTTTCTTTCAAATAAGTGAATTTGTCCCGGATGCCTTTCAATACAGCCTCTAACGATATCTGCAGTGCCATCTGGGGAACTATCATCTACCACCAAAACATGGATGTCTTGCTCGAGCGCCATGACGGCAGTGAGCATCTTTTCGATGTTTTCCTTTTCGTTATAGGTCGGTATGATGACTAGTTTCTCTGGCACAGTTTGATGAAATTATCGCCGAAAATAGCCTTATTGCGGGGAATTTTCAATAAGAAGTATAAATTTACGTTTTTGAAAAAAGCAGGATGAATAGAGCGGTATTTTTAGATAGAGACGGAATCATCAATAAGGAAATCGGCGATTATGTATACCGCCTCGAAGATTTTGAAATCAATGACGGTGTTATAGATGCTCTAAAACACTGGCGTTCTCTCGGGTTTAAATTGATAGTTATAACCAATCAAGGCGGAATTGCGAAGGGTTTATACGGACATGCAGAAGTACATCGGGTGCACGATTATCTCAATTCAGCCCTCAATCAAGAAGGCATACATTTCGATGAAATTTACTATTCGCCCCATCATCATGACTATGGAAATAGTCTCAGCCGCAAACCTGGTTCTTTGATGATTGAAAGAGGATTGGCCCGTTTTAATATCGATCCTTCTAAATCTTTTATGATCGGCGACCGCCCAAGAGACATTGAAGCAGCAGAAGCAGTAGGAGTGAAGGGATACCTTATTGAAGCAAACACGGATTTAAGAACCTTATTTGACCGCGTTAACTAAGTAGAGTCTGTCTATAAAGTCCGCTAGCGGCGTTGCGCGCCTCCCTTCGGCAGACTCAGGACAGGTGCTATCGAACCCTCTAGCTCAGACTCCCGATATTATGGACAGACTCTAAGTAGCCATCCGCGACTCGTTAACCTGTAGACAGGTCAAAAAAAAGGACATCTTTCGATGTCCTATAAAAAATTTCAGAGGCCAATAGTTGGCTTATCCGTTTGATTTCTTATGGTCTGCCAAGAATTTCTCCAAACCACTATCGGTCAGAGGATGATGCATCAAGGCCAAGATTGCGCTCAAAGGAGAAGTGATCACATTTGCTCCCAAACGCGCACATTCTACAATATGCAATGGACTGCGAATAGAAGCAGCAAGGATTTGTGATTGGTATCCTTGAACCGCAAAAATATGCGCCATGCTTGCGATGAGTTCTAGTCCGTTTTGAGAAAGGTCATCCAAACGCCCAATAAACGGAGAGATATAAGTAGCACCCGCTTTAGCAGCAAGGATGGCTTGTCCGGTTCCGAATACCAAAGTGCAATTGGTCTTTACTCCATTTTGTGTCAAATAATTGATGGCTTTGATACCGTCTTTGATCATCGGCACTTTTACCACAATTTTCTCATCGAGTGCAGCCAATACTTCCGCTTCACGGAGCATGCCTTCGTAATCGGTAGAGATTACCTCAGCACTTACATCGCCATCTACGATTTCGCAGATTGCTTTATAATGAGCGATTACATTAGCTTGTCCACTAATGCCTTCTTTAGCCATCAATGATGGGTTGGTAGTCACCCCGTCGAGGATGCCCAAGTCTTGAGCTTCACGAATCTGATCGAGGTTGGCGGTATCGATGAAAAATTTCATTCTGCAAATTTGCGCCTTTGCTTTGAGTTAGGCAAGATGATAATAGGAGGTGCTTGATTGTCGAGGTTTCGAGGTTTCGAGTTTTCGGCCGTGGCTAACCTGGTCTAGCCCCCATGTTTTCAGACAAACTTAAAATCCGCACTTGTACGTTTAAAAATAGTGTATTTGTACGTATAGCTATTGAACAGGGATACCAAGTTGACTTTACGGCTTATAATGGTCGTATCTCCAATCTCATTTGCCATTGTAAACTACTTTCTTACAAAATATGAAAGCAACCAAATAGCCCGAGAAAAACTCCGGAAATTCAAGATTTTATGTGAGGTATGTGCTTTGAATGATCAATCAATTGAAAAAGGACTGAATTCCTCGATAAAGGATTTTGAAGATGCCTTGCAGTATCATGGCGCTACCCAATCCGAATGCGATATAATCATTACCAGAAAGGGAAAGGATTTTAAACAATCTTTACTTCCTGTAATGTCTGCGAATGAGTTTTTACAAAGCTTGACAGTCTAAAAATCTGACGGTCCAGGGGTTGATTTGAAATTTGTAATTTAGGTATTGGAAATTCCGTTCAGGGACTTACTTTTGCAGCGGCAAGGACAAACGATCAGCTCCTGCTGAATCCCCCAGGTCTTGACAGAAGCAAGGGTAGGCGGTCGAAGCGATGCGATTTGGACTTGCCATTTTTTTTCCTCGTTTTTACGTAGAGTCGACGAATCTCTTATATTTGTCGCGATGATCGAGAAAATCAACTGGTATAAGAATTGGTTCAATTCACCCTTTTATCCTATCCTTTATCATAACCGGGATGCCAGAGATGCTCGTCTCTTTTTAGATAATCTCCTCGAACATTTAGCCGTTCATCCTGATTCAAAAATCCTTGATTTAGCCTGTGGTAGAGGGCGTCATTCGATTTATATGAATAGGAAAGGCTATGATGTAAGTGGACTGGATATGAGCAAGTCGAGCATCCTTGAAGCTTCTCAAAACATCAATTCCAAACTTCGCTTCTTGGTGGGTGATATGCGCTTCATTCCTTTTGATGCTCAGTTTGATTATGTACTCAATCTCTTTACTAGCTTCGGATATTTTGAAGACAATGCCGATCACCTTCGCACCCTCCAATCCATCAAAAAAGCCCTAAAACCAGGCGGCCGCTTTGTGCTCGATTTCTTTAATGCGCATAAACTAGCGAAAAACCTCGTGGAGCAGGAAACCAAAGAAGTTCAAGGCATCCAGTTTCAAATTACCCGCAATTTGGTGGACCATAAAATCCGTAAACAGATAGAATTTGAGTATGATGGCTCAGATTATTATTTCGAAGAATGTGTGGAGGCTTTCACCTTGGATGACTTTAAAAGTCTCTTTAAGGATATAGGGTTCGAAATTCAATCCTGTTTTGGTGATTATGAACTCAATCCATACAATGAGGAAGAGTCTGAACGTATTATTATAGTAGCTCAGTCATGATAACGCAGCTAGCGGCTCTGGATCACGAACTCTTTTTCTTCATCAATCGTAGTCTAGATAATGTCCTTTTTAATTGGCTGATGCCTTGGATGCGGGAGCCAAAACTATGGATTCCGCTTTATGTCTTCTTTCTCTATTTGCTTATCAAGAAGAAGAAAAAGAAGAGCTGGTTATGGATAATTGGCTTGGCCTTAACAATAGGTACTTCCGATTATCTTGCATCAGGAATATTCAAACCGAACTTCGAGCGTCCTCGTCCTTGTTGGCATACAAACCTGAATCAAGAAGTCATCATACGAAAACACGATGGCAGCTGTGGAGGAAAATATGGTTTTGCCTCTTCCCATGCGTCCAATCATTTTGCGCTAGCACTCTTTTTAAGTCTTGCGCTAATGTGGACAAACAAGTCGCTCTGGCGCTGGCTGCTTTTTCTTTGGGCAGGAATCATTGCCTTTGCGCAAGTGTATGTGGGCGTACATTTTCCTGGAGATGTGCTGGTCGGGGCAATTTTAGGAATCATTGCTGCTCAAGTCTTTTATCGAATCACTTTCTTTGTAGAACAAAAAATCTATCCATGAGTAATCAATTTATCATCGTCAACGAGCAAATCGCTGAACATATCGCCTTGATTCAATTGAATCGTCCGAAAGAACTAAATGCCCTCAACCTGGAATTAATGGGGGAGGTACGCGACGCATTGAAGGCTTTGGATGCCAATGATTCCGTTCGTGTTATTATCATCACCGGTAATGATCGGGCCTTCGCGGCCGGAGCAGACATCAAGCAGATGGGCAATAAAAACGCCATCGATATGCTGAAAATTGATCAGTTCACTACCTGGGATCAAATCAAAAAAACTAAAAAACCAATTATCGCTGCAGTTTCTGGCTTCGCGCTTGGTGGAGGCTGTGAGTTGGTGATGCATTGCGATTGTGTGGTAGCCAGTGAGACCGCGCAATTCGGACAACCAGAAATAAAAATTGGCGTAATGCCAGGTGCAGGAGGTACCCAACGTTTACCAAGTGCAGTAGGAAAAGCATTGGCCATGGAAATGGTGCTTACAGGGGAGTTTATTGGCGCTGAACGTGCCTTGCAAGCCGGACTCATTAATAAAATTGTGCCCGTTGAATTATTGATGGATGAAACCATTAAGATGGCCAAGAACATGGCGCGAAATTCACCAATTGCCCTACAAATGGCCAAAGAGGCTGTCTTAAAATCTTTTGAGTCGAGCTTGGCTGAAGGGCTTTCTTTCGAAAGGAAGAATTTCTATATGCTCTTTGCTACGGAAGATCAGAAAGAAGGCATGGCCGCTTTTGTAGAAAAACGCAAACCTATTTTTCACGGAAAATAGTAATGGATTTTGAATCATTTCCATCTATTTTCAGAACTAAATCCTGCCTATGAAAAAGCTCCTTTTTGTTATACTAATTTGTCTCCCAATTTCGCTTTTAGCTCAAATTAAAGAAATACGCACCGGCTGGCGAATCGGTTTTGGTAGTACGACTTTTGAGACGGATAATTTTACAGAAACCCCTTCTCCTAAACTCTATATCCAAGGAGGAGGAATGTTGGTATACCGCATGACGAATTGGGGATTAATACGCGCCGATTTGCAGATGGGATATACCAGTGCTAAAGGCAAAGGCATCGAGCGAAATTCGTCAAGTTGGTTAAATTCGTATGAAGCGTATACCGACACGTATCAAAACCTTTCGCTTTCCTTGCCCTTGGCCATTCGAATTGGGCCTCCATTGAAGAAATTACGTCCTTATATCGAGTTTGGAGCAATGGCCCAAGCCAACCTACTAAATACCGAGGAACGCGTTTATGAATCGAATAGCTATAACGACAAATACGGTTATGCGGCGCGCAAGATGGAAGAGGCAAGTCCGATTTGTTCCTTTGGTATAGCTACCGGAGGGCTAGAATTGCATACGGAAGAAAAAGGTGATTTTTTTCTTGAATTCCGCTATTTATTGCCACTTTCCGAGATGGGCAGAAGTGATGGTCAATCAATTCGTATGAAAGGGTTCACGATTGGCGGGGGCATTATCTTTTAAAACCACAGAGCGTGAGTTGTTAGTAGCAATGCCTTTGCAAGGGTGATGAAATACGGAATTGAAGATTAGTTTAGTATCCGTGCAGATTTGCAGTTGACTTTCAGTAATGGAAAAGGAACTGGGCTTACTCAGCCAGCAGGTAGCTTTGCTGAAATTCAACGATTTAGTGATACCTATTCAAATATTGGTTTGGCCCTGCCTATTTTGGCACAGTTTAATTTTCCTTTTCGAAGAATTCGCCCCTATGTCGCTGGTGGTACAGTAATTCAATACAATATAAAGAATACAGAAGAAAGAACGTATCAATTGGTGACCGTTAATAATGAATATGGATACGCCACCCGTGAAATGAAGGATTTTACTCCAGCTAGCATTGGGATGCAGGTAAATGTGGGTTTTGAAATCCCGTTTGGTAGTAAATTGTCTCATTTTTACGAGATAAAATGGCAACCCTATTTTACCCAAATTGGCCAATCCAGTGGCGCGGATATTTCCTTTAAGGCATTAACACTAAGCGCGGGTGTCTTATTTTAAGCTTTTATGAACTAATATGTAAGCCCAAATAAAAGGCTTACCTTTGCGGACCTTTTAAAAACAATGCTGAATATCCGCAATATTGCCATCATCGCCCACGTCGACCATGGTAAGACTACTTTAGTAGACAAAATTCTTCATCAAACCAATCAGTTTCGCGATAACGAGGAGACTGGAGATCTAATTCTTGATAGCAATGATTTGGAGCGTGAAAGAGGGATTACCATCTTCTCTAAAAACGTTTCGGTTCAATACAAAGGAACCAAAATCAATATCATCGATACCCCTGGTCACAGTGACTTTGGAGGAGAGGTTGAGCGCGTATTGAAAATGGCTGATGGGGTACTTTTATTGGTAGATGCCTTTGAAGGCCCGATGCCACAAACACGTTTCGTTTTGCATAAAGCCCTTGCTTTAGGCTTAAGACCAATTGTTGTTGTGAACAAAGTTGATAAACCAAACTGTCGCCCAGACGAGGTGCATGAAGCGGTTTTTGAATTATTCTTCCACCTAGATGCAAGCGATGAACAACTCGATTTTGCAACTGTTTATGGATCATCCAAACAAGGTTGGTTCAGTGCAGACTGGAAAGAGCCTCAAACAGACATTACCTATTTACTAGATACAATCCTTGAAAAAGTTCCTGCACCTAATCCACCAGCAGGAAACTTGCAAATGCAAATCACTTCTTTGGACTACTCCAATTTCGTTGGACGTATTGCCATTGGAAAAGTTCACCGTGGCGTAATCAAAACAGGTGATCCAATCAAACTGGTGCGCAATGAAGGCGGAATCGTTCAATCACGTATCAAAGAACTTCATACATTCGAAGGACTCGGTCGTAAGAAAGCCGACCAAGTTGCTGCGGGAGATATTGCTGCGGTAGTAGGTCTAGAAGATTTTCAAATTGGAGATACTATCTGTGATTTCACCGCACCAGAAGGTTTAGCACCTATCACGGTAGATGAGCCAACCATGAGCATGATGTTCTCAGTGAACAACTCGCCATTCTTTGGCAAAGAAGGAAAATTTGTGACTTCCCGTCAATTGCGTGATCGTTTGTTCAAAGAAACTGAGAAAAACTTGGCGCTTCGTGTTGAAGAAACTGATTCTGCAGATTCATTCTTGGTATTCGGACGTGGAATTCTCCATTTATCCATTTTGATTGAGACCATGCGTCGCGAAGGGTTTGAGTTGACAGTAGGTCAGCCTCGTGTAATTGTTAAAATTATTGACGGAGTTAAATCCGAACCATACGAATCTTTGGTGATTGATGTTCCAGACCAATTTTCAGGAAAAGCCATCGATTTATTGACTTTCCGTAAAGGAGAGATGGTGAATATGGAAACCAAAGGCGACCGCAAGCAAATCGAATTCAACGTGCCTTCACGTGGATTGATCGGATTGCGTTCTCAGATGCTTACTCAAACAGCAGGTGAGGCCATTATGGCACATCGTTTCAGCGAATACAGACCATGGAAAGGAGTTATTCCAGGCCGTATCAATGGCGTGATGTACTCTTTAGATAAAGGAACCGTAAAAGCCTATTCATTGGATAAACTCCAAGAACGCGGACGTTTTTTCCTTGATCCAGGTGAAGAAGTATATCCAGGAATGATCGTTGGTGAGAATAGCCGACCGGATGATTTGGGCGTAAACTTGGTGAAAGCCAAACAGATGTCGAATATGCGTGCCTCTGGAAAAGACGATTCATCCCGTATTTCCCCAAAAATTCAATTCTCTTTAGAAGAGGCGATGGAATATATCGAATCAGACGAGTGTATCGAGCTCACTCCGCAAAGCATTCGTTTAAGAAAAGTAGTCTTAGACGAAATGGAACGCAAACGCAGAGAAAAATCGATTCCAATTTCTTAATTTACACCCATGGAACTCTTAGACGGAAAATTTCTTGCCAAAACCATCAAAGCAGAACTAAAAGAAAAAGTGGCTGAATACAAGGCCAAAGGCTGGAGAGCGCCGCATCTCTGTGCTATTTTAGTTGGAGAGGATGGCGCTTCACAAACCTATGTAGCCAGCAAGGCTAGAGACTGTGAAGAACTGGGAATGGAATCTTCCGTCTTGCGTTTTCCTAATTATATCACCGAAAACGAGCTTTTGGGTGAAATCGAAAAGGTGAATATCAATAAAAACATTGATGGCCTAATCGTCCAAATGCCTGTGCCGGAGCAAATCAATGCCTTGAATGTGATGAATAATATCGATGCTTCGAAAGACGTCGATGGCTTTCATCCAGTGAATGTAGGGAAGATGTTCAAAGGCTTAGATACCTTCCTTCCAGCCACACCCTATGGCATCATGACGATGCTTGAACGCTATAAGATTGAAACATCAGGAAAACATTGTGTGGTAATCGGACGTAGTGATATCGTTGGAAAACCCATGGCTGCCTTATTGATGCAAAATACCTATCCAGGCAATTGTACGGTAACAGTTTGTCATAGCCGCACCAAAAACCTGACGGACTTTACCTTAAAAGCCGATATTATCATTGCCGCGCTTGGAAAACCTGAATTTCTCAAAGCAAATATGGTGAAAGAAGGCGCTGTAATCATCGACGTAGGTATCACCCGTGTGGATGCCGACAATGAACGGGGTTATGTAATTCGTGGTGACGTAGCTTTTGATGAAGTTGCTGCCAAAGCTTCTTTTATCACCCCAGTTCCGGGAGGGGTTGGATTAATGACTCGCATAGGGCTTCTTCAAAACACATTGAAGGCCTATGAAGGGCATATGAAAGCAGGAGTCTAATTCTGTATATTCTTATGATATAAGTTGACCTGGGTCATGTTTGAGGCTTTTTACCTGTCGTACCTTTGTGCGCCGGCTAAAATTAATCTCAGCGGCAGGTTTGCTATGATAAAAGCACATTCATTTCATATCCCAGTTATGGGAATTGCCTTTACGCTCGATACCCCTCTTAAAGTTGCTCCCTTTGGTATTGATTCTGTTATTTCTCTTATAGATGATATCCTTATGGAGCAGATGAGAAAAAAATACTGCCAGGAATTCAATCTGGACTACTATGAAATTTCATCTAAAACCGAAGACTTCCGCGCTGAACGTATAACGGCTTATCTCAACCTGATTAATGATCTGGCACAAATGAAATTTGAAAGCATCCGGATGGCGGGTATCGAAACCGGAAATGAAATCAAAAAATACCTAAAAATGTTACCGGATACTTCGGCAATCCTCAAAGCCATGCAAAAGCTGAGTGGTGATGAGCAAATTCAATGCTTGAAGGAAAACATGCAAATGGGCAGCATCGATGTCAATATCATGACCAAAGTAGACAAGGAAAATTACCAGAATAAGATAAAACTCCCCGCTGAATTTAATGATGCTCATGCAGCATTGCGCGGTTATGCCAAAAGTAATTTGACTTCTTCTTTGGTATTTTCTGCAGGATTAAACCCGCGTTTATACAGTTATATTGAACAGTTTGATGATTTTTTCCCAAACAGAAAAGGGGAGATCAGAAAAAAAATTATTTTGAAAGTGAGTGATTATCGCTCTGCCTTTATTCAGGGTAAATTTTTAGCCAATAAAGGAATTTGGGTATCGGAGTTCCGAATCGAATCCGGATTAAATTGTGGTGGACATGCCTTTGCAACAGATGGGTATCTGATGGGACCTATCCTGGCTGAGTTTCGCGATAAAAGAGAAGAACTAAGAGATGCTTTATATGAAATCTGCTCCAAAGCATTAATTGCCAAAAACCGTGAACTTCCTGATAATACATTAAATATGCGCGTTACCGCTCAGGGTGGAGTAGGTACAGCCGAAGAACATGAATTTTTACTGGAACATTATAAACTGGATTCAATCGGTTGGGGAACCCCCTTTTTATTGGTTCCGGAAGCTACTACGGTAGATCAGGAGACCAGAAATCAACTGCTTGCTGCCAAAGAAAAGGATCTTTATGTGAGCAATATTTCTCCATTAGGGGTTCCTTTTAATACGCTGAAAGGAAATACCAAGGATATTGAAAAACAAAGCTTGATTGATAAAGGAAGACCTGGAAGTTCCTGCCAGAAAAAATTTGTGTCTTTGAATAAAGAATTTGGTGATAAAAGTATTTGTACGGCTTCCCGTGTCTACCAGCATTTAAAAATTACTGAGTTAAAAGAACAAGATCTCCCGCTCGATAAACATAATCTTGCCTACAATAAAATTGTTGAAAAGGCCTGCATTTGTGTTGGATTGGGTACTTCCTCCTTACTTGTTAATGATTTGGAAACCAGAGGTCTAGGAACAGGAGTATCTATTTGTCCCGGACCGAATATGGCCTATTTTTCTAAAGAATTGAGTCTGGAAGAAATGCTAGAACATATTTATGGTAAATCCAATTCCATGCTTCGGAAAGACCGCCCTAATTTTTTGATGAAGGAACTAAAACTCTACCTGATCTTCCTCAAAAACAAACTCGCAGAAGTAGATGATTCATCCAATGCAAAGCAAGTCAAATACCTCACTACTTTTATTCTGACGATGAATAATGGGGTCGATTATTATACTTCCCTTTTTGAGAACCTAAATGACGCCTTCGCTTCTTCAAAGAATATGATTCTGGAGGACTTGAGAAATGCCAGACAACAACTGGAAGTTTTTGCCAATCAACTTCAAGCCCAACCTGTAGAAATGTAAATCTTCTTGCATGTCCTTGTCAAGCACTATTTAGGAACGCTATTTGTCCTAGATAATCAAATGTCTATACAATCAAATACAGAAATACTTTATTTCTATGATGCCCTATGTGGGTGGTGTTATGGATTTTCCCCTGTGATTCTTGAATTGCAGGAGAAATATGGACTAGAAATTAAATTCCGTGTATTCTCTGGAGGAATGATGATGGGCGACCGCCGAGGTTCCATCAATGATGTGGCGCCCTATATCAAAGAAGGGGCTTATAAAGACGTTGAAGAACGTGCAGGAGTGAAGTTTGGGGAGAAGTTTATCAATGAAATCCTCGAACCAGGAACGGCCGTTCTGTCGTCATTGGAACCCGCTATAGCCATGTCGGTTTTTAAAAGTTTTGAAACTGTTAAAGACGTGCATTATGCCGCCGCCTTGCAACGCGCCATTTATTATGATGGGGTTTTGTCTACTGACCTCAAAGCATTCATTCCTTATGCCGTTGAATTAGGTATCGATGAGCAAGAATTCCGCATTCGCCTCAACGATCCCGTTTACCACGACCGCGCATTTGATGATATCCGGACGACCCAAAAATTTGGTATACAAGGATTTCCTAGTACCGTGCTTTTGCATGAAGATAAATATTACCTCATCGGACATGGTTATTCAGATTTTAAAACGGTGGAGGAGAGATTGCTGAATGCCTTGGAAGGGGAGACAGCTTAGTGCTGGCTATCCTTCATAGTTTAGATACCAATCAAAATGAGTTTCTTGTATGTTTCGCTTTTCCATTTTTAGGTAATTGAGAAAAGCCAAGCTAACAGGGGATAGCTTTTTACCCTTCGTCCAGATGAGTCGCCAATTTGTAATGATAGGCAGATTAGGGGATGGAAGCACGTGAAGCTGTCCATTTAATAATTCATTTCTAATTCCAATTAATGGCATGATGGAAGCCCCAAGCCCAGCAATAACGGCTTGTTTAACTGCCTCATTGGAGGTTAGCTCCATTCGCTTTCTTTGAGCGCCTTGGGTTGATTCGAAATAGTCTTCCATCGCCATCCGAGTTGCAGATCCTTCTTCACGGTATATAAGGGCGGTATTTTCCGAACGGTCAATATGCTTTCCTACTAGATACAGTTTGTTTTCAATGAGTAGTTCTTCTTCGATGCTGAGTTTTTCAGGAAGAACAGATACCAAGGCAAAATCCGCCTCATTATTTTTTAAGCTCTCGATTACTTTGCTCTTATTGGTTACGTCAAGAATCAAATCTATCCCAGTATTCTTTTCTAAAAAACCGGATAAGAAATAGGGAATCACATATTTTCCTGTTGAAGCCGCTGAAATCCGGAGTTTGCCAGTCATGATTCCTTCATATGCCTTGGTCTTGTAGTTGATATTTTCTATTTCTAAGAGTACCTGCTCTGCAATACGTCCTATTTCTTGTCCAAAATCCGTGATATAAAGCTGTCTGCCAATGACTTCCGTTAACGGAATACCGAACTGATCCTGAAAGTTTTTCAGTTGAATAGATACGGCTGGTTGGCTCAAGAACAATTCCTCAGATGCCCTAGTTATACTCCGCGTTTGAATCACCTTTAGAAAGATCTGTAATTGGTGTAGGGTGTAATTCATAAATTATTTTTATGCAATATATAATAAACATATATAAAATTATATAGATGTGTTTTATCAACTTTGCGGCACAATCAAATTAGTTATGAATTCTGAACTTATTGCAAGCATCCTCTTATTCGCACCAACGGTATTTGCGATTACGTCAATTGCTTCTTGGTATCAACCGGGTCTTCGCCCAAGTTTTATTAAGGCGGCGGGAATAGCATCTTCTCTTATTAGTATTATTGCGGCCGCCATTAGCGGCTTTTTTATTGCTCAAAATGGACATACTGAGTTCGCTGCATTTGGACTCGGAATTCGACTAGATTCACTGAGTATAGTGATGTTTTCCATGATTGCGCTGATTGGATTTGTGGTGGTGAGGTTTAGTTCAAATTATTTGGATGGAGACGCACGACAGGGAAGGTTCTTAGGACGCATGGCCGCAACCATAGCCTCCGTCCAATTATTGGTTTTATCGGGAACACTCAGCTTATTGCTGATTTCTTGGATTTTAGCGAGCATGTCGCTACATCGCTTGCTGGTCTTTTATACGGATAGAATAGTAGCCCAGATTGCAGCCCGAAAGAAATTTATTGTGGCACGAATCGGAGATATCTGTCTTTTAGGTGCTTCACTTCTTCTTTATTTTGAATTCGGTACCGGGAATTTGGAGATGATTTTTCAAGCAATTGATGATAATCTCTTGAATGGAATGGTTTCAACCCGTTTTGAGATGGCTGCCTTACTCATCGCGTTGGCTGCACTACTGAAATCGGCCCAATTTCCAACCCATGGCTGGTTGATTGAAGTAATGGAAACACCCACACCAGTCTCGGCCTTATTGCATGCAGGTTTATTAAATGCGGGTCCTTTTTTACTAATAAGGATGGCATTTATCTTAGAAGCCAGCACATATGCTCCCTTAGTGATAATCGTAATTGGTGGATTTACTGCCCTCTTCGCTTCTGTCGTTTTCTTAACCCAAACATCCATAAAAACAGCCTTAGGATACTCCAGTGTAGCACATATGGGATTCAGCTTAATGCTCTGTGGCTTAGGTTTATATCCCGCTGCGCTTTTACATCTCGTTGCACATTCCTTTTATAAAGCACATTCCTTCCTGTCATCAGGCAGTGTCATTGACTTGAAAAGAGCGTCAAAGGTGGAAAAGACCAAAAGAACGGGGAATCCATATCGGATTTTATTGGGTATCGTTTTAGCAATGCTGGTTTATCTCGCTTTTGCCTTCCTATGGGGGGTGAATTTAACAGACGAGCTTGCCCTGGTAGCCATCGGAGGAATCATCGTGATGGGACTTTCAACGCTCTTTACTTCAGCGATTGATTCCAATGGAAGTATGGCCTTAGTTTTTCGCGCATCACTGCTGGCAATGATTGTTGCAGCGGCCTTTTTTACCCTTGAATCTGGAACGCATCATTTGTTATTTGCTGAGTTACCTAGAGCAACAATTCCCTCTTTAGTGACACGTATTTTGATAAGCCTTATCCTTTTATCCTTCGGGGCAATTTCTTTCATTCAAATTCTCGCACCCACATTTAATTCCAATCCTAAATACCGAGCCATAGCCGTGCATTTAAGAAATGGACTTTATGCAAATGCCCTCTTTGATCGTTGGGTGGGCGCTTTGAAATACGGAATATCGCAAAAAGGTCAGGTAGAAACAGATTAAAAAAAACAAAAATGACTGAATACATAATGAATGAAACCAAGCTTCCAAGTGCAACGGAATATAAGAATCCTTCCCTTGAATCCATAGTACGAAAAGCAAGTAAGAAAATTGCACCCGTTTGGCCTTTGGAAAGTTTTGTTGCAGTAAATCCATACTTCGGACTGGCTGACAAAACTTTTGAGAATGCCGCCTTAGAATTGGCAGTTGCTGGAGACATTCAAATGACCATGCCGCATTCCTTCTATTTTCAAAAAATGGATGATGGAAAATTGAAAAAGGAACACCTTATACAGGTGCTAAAGAAAAAAGGTATAGACATGAAGGTCGATGAATTTTTAGGAAGCCTTCGAAAAAAGGATGAATTACCTGCCGAGCATGCTAGGATTTCCCTTGTGGTGGATATTGCTGGTCGATTTACAAATAAGGATTTGAATCGTCTTATGCTTGGTCGGATTTCTGCATGGGCGGCTTCCTATTTCGATAATGGCCAAGCAATTTGGAACACGAGTAATTCGAATCTTAGTCCATTTGCCGCATGGAAAGAAGAAGCAGCGGTGGATCGTACGCCAGAATTAAGTGGTTTGAAAGGGTTTAGAAACAAAATAAAAGCGCTTCCAGCTATTCCCTTGGAAGCAGCGAATGTGGCCTTAAGCAAGTTGGGCATCCATGAAGAGAGTATGGATATTTACCTTCATAGCCTATTGATCCGCGTTGGTGGATGGTCGGCCTATGCGGCACGACTTGATTGGGACAGTGAATTATATGGAGGGAAGGATGGAGTAGTCATTGAATTCCTTGCAATCCTCCTCTGCTGGGAACTTTGTCTGTTCGAATGTCTAGAAGATCAGGTTGATTTTACGCTTCTCTGGCAACAAGCCAAGACACACTTTATAAGCGGGAAATTTCAAAAAGAATTGAATAAAAAGATCTCACAAAACCTGATCCTGCAAGAAGCATTTGATTTATCCGTCCAACAAAACATCCTTCAAAAATTTAAGGGAATAGAGTCTAATCCTAAGCAGCGCTATTCTCAAGCTAAGACGCAGGCAATTTTTTGTATCGACGTGCGCTCAGAAGTCTTCCGAAGAAACCTAGAATTGGTTGATAATTCAATCGAGACTCTTGGTTTTGCTGGATTTTTTGCCTTCCCAATAAACTATGTTCCGCTCGGTCATGATAGTGGTGAAGCACAGTGTCCGGTATTATTAAAAACGGGACCGACCATACTAGAAGAGATACCCGATAGGGAAGCCAATAATCAGGCTGTTAAAAGTAGAGTACTTCATCGTCACGTTAATCAAGTATGGAAATCCTTTAAATCGGGGGCAGTAAGCTGCTTCAGTTTTGTGAGCCCAATGGGTCTGTCGTACCTACCCAAGTTATTCACAGATAGTTTCGGACTGACGCGAACAGTGCCTCATCCGAATGATGCAGGTATGAGTAAAAAGCTTTCCAAACAAAAAAGAGTAAGCCTACTGGCAACAAACCAGGCCAATTCAGTGACAGGTATTCCCCTCGAGCAACAGATAGTAATGGCCAAAAATGCATTAAAGGCGATGTCATTGACGGATGATTTCGCGGAGCTAATACTGATTGTTGGTCATGGAGCTTCAACGGTTAATAATCCCCATGCAACAAGTTATGATTGTGGCGCTTGTGGCGGACATAGTGGTGAAGCGAATGCCAAAGTAGCTGCTGCTGTGCTTAATAATAAGGCAGTTAGAGACCAGCTACAAAAACAAAATGGAGCGATTCCTACCAATACCGTTTTTCTAGCATGCCTGCATGATACAACGACCGATGAGGTCACAATTTTCAACGAATATGATATACCGAAGGAGAGGAGTAAATCATTAGACGGCTTAAAAGAAGCATTACAAATGGCGGGAAACGGAGCAAGAACTGAACGTTTGCTCAGATTTTCTGGAGAGAAAAATTCGAATAGAAATAATTCACTACTAGCTAGGAGTAAAGATTGGTCACAAACACGTCCGGAATGGGGCTTAGCTGGGTGCGACGCCTTTGTTGTCGCCCCGAGAGAAATTACCCAAAATATGGACTTTGGTGGAAAGTCGTTCTTGCATTCCTATGATTTTAAAAAGGATGAGAATTTTGGGGTGCTAGAACTCATCATGACAGCTCCAATGGTAGTTACCAGTTGGATTAGTCTGCAGTATTTTGCTTCAACGGTAGACAATAGGGTATATGGTTCTGGAAATAAAACACTTCATAATGTGACCTCTGGAATTGGGGTATTGGAAGGCTTTTCAGGCGATTTGCGCGTCGGGCTTCCTTTTCAAGCCATTCATGATGGCGAAACTTACCAACATGATCCAGTAAAGCTGAATGTTATTATTCAGGCACCCATGGAGGCGATGAATGGAGTCCTCCAAAAACACAAGCTGGTGAAAGACTTATGCGATAACAGATGGCTGAATTTGCTAGCTATGGATGAGCTGGGTAAAGTGACTCATAATTATTCTGGTAATTGCAGCTGGGAGAGATTGGAGCAAATTGTCGCTTAGATTGTCTGGAATAGAGCATGGACCATCGTGGCTCTTTTGGTTTTCGTTTTCAAACGTATTCCGATTATCGGGCTTTTGTAATAAGCTAGCCATGGGGAAATAAGCAGAAACGCTCGGTAATATGCTCGAAAAAAAAGGTGACCTGGCGGCATCAGCCACGGTGCAATCCACTGAATATACCAGTTCTATTGCTGGAGATTTCGCTTATGCTGTAGACAATAAACTCTTTATTAATGCAAATTATCAGAAATTTGATAACTCTTCAGATAACAGAGCAAGATTTTTTGAGCTTGGAATGGGCTATTATTCAAAAGTGGGAAGATTTGGTTTTTTTGAATCATCGCTTTTATATGGGAACGTAAAAGGAATTATTGAATTGGAACCGAATCAGAGTATGAATTTTTCCATGCATGCACCTTCACTTTCCAGTATTATCGGAGTTAAAAATAAACACCTCTTTGGCGCCCTTGGTTTAAAAGGCGGGCTGCTCTGCAGAATTCACACAAGTTATTTTAACATAAGCGATAATTCAACTTCTCCATGGTACGCGAATGATCCGGGTGTTCAGGCATTAGAATTTATGCGCCATGCCGCCTTTATTCAGTTCTCTGCCACAGTTGGAGTGAAATATAAAGCCATTTCTATTTCTATTTTTAATTCATTTCTTGCAGGGCCCAAAGCGTATGGAACAAGTCAAAATTTCCCGGCAGATAAGTTTGCTGTCGGATTGCGCATACAGTTCAATCTGAGCACTTTTCCATGTCAAGGGAAATGAAGGGAGCGAAACCACGGTTATGGTATTTATGATTTGTTTTAAGTCTTCCGCTCACTGAAAAAAATCGGCTCCATTAACGTACTTTTGCAGCCCCATGGAGCATATCCGAAATTTTTGCATCATTGCCCATATCGATCACGGGAAAAGTACTCTTGCCGATCGATTATTAGAAATCACCCGAACGGTGGACGCGCGTAAAATGAAAGCGCAGACTTTGGATGATATGGATCTTGAAAGAGAACGTGGTATCACTATAAAAAGTCACGCGATTCAGATGAGCTATCAGGAAGATGGCAAAGACTATATTCTTAACCTTATTGACACCCCAGGACATGTTGACTTCTCCTATGAAGTATCACGTTCTATCGCAGCCTGTGAAGGGGCTTTATTGATTGTTGATGCGGCCCAAGGCATTCAGGCGCAGACCATTTCAAATCTTTATTTAGCTATTGACCAAGGATTGGAAATTATTCCGATTCTCAATAAAATGGACCTTCCTGGTGCAATGCCGGAAGACGTGAAGGATCAAATCGTTGAATTGATTGGCTGCAAACGCGAAGAAATCATTCCTGCCAGTGGAAAAACAGGCTTGGGAGTTGATAAAATATTAGAGGCCATCATAAGTCGAGTTCCTTCTCCAAAGGGAGATCCGAACAAACCATTGAAAGCCTTGATTTTTGACTCGGTATATAATTCATACCGCGGAATCATTGCTTATTTCAAAGTGGTGGATGGTGAAATTAAGGTGGGCGACAATATCAAGTTTATGGCCACGGAGCGGAAGTATATAGCGGAGGAAATTGGTACGCTATACCTCGAAAAAATGGCCAAGAAGGTCATTAAAACAGGGGATGTAGGCTACGTGATTTCCGGAATTAAAGAAGCGCGTGAAGTAAAGGTGGGCGATACGCTGACTTTGATTGACAATCCTACCACCGCGGCAATCAAAGGGTTCGAAGACGTGAAACCAATGGTTTTTGCGGGAATCTATCCAGTAGATACCGAAGATTTTGAAGAACTCCGTGAGGCGATGTTTAAGCTTCAATTAAATGATGCTTCCTTGGTTTTCGAACCGGAATCCTCCGCAGCTTTAGGGTTTGGTTTCCGTTGTGGATTCTTGGGAATGCTTCATATGGAGATTATCCAAGAACGTTTGGAGCGTGAGTTCAATATGACCGTTATCACTACGGTTCCCAATGTTTCGTATCATGCGTATACCACCAAGGATGAAATGTTGATTGTGAATAATCCGAGTGATTTACCTGATCCATCCAGAACAAAATACGTGGAAGAGCCTTTTATCAGTGCTTCCATCATTACCTCAACCGATTATGTGGGGAATATCATGTCGCTTTGTATGGGGCGACGTGGGATTTTAAAAAATCAGCATTACCTCACACCAACACGGGTTGAATTGAACTTTGAGATGCCAATGGCCGAGGTGGTTTTTGATTTCTATGATAAACTAAAGAGCTTCTCGAAAGGCTATGCTTCCTTCGATTATTCTCCTGCGGGATACCGCCAGTCTACCTTGGTAAAACTGGATATCTATATCAATAAAAGTGTGGTTGATGCTTTATCGGCTGTTATCCATAGAGACCGTGCACAAGAATGGGGTAAAAAAATCTGCGAGAAGCTAAAAGAACTCATCCCCAAGCAACAGTTCGAAATCGTTATCCAAGCGGGAATTGGTGCGAAGATTATTGCCAGAGAATCTCTTTCAGCCTTGCGTAAAGACGTAACCGCCAAATGTTATGGTGGTGATATTTCGCGTAAAAGAAAGCTGCTTGAAAAGCAGAAAAAAGGAAAGAAACGGATGCGTCAAATCGGAAATGTAGAAATTCCACAATCAGCCTTTATGGCGGTATTGAAGATCAACGATTAGATTTATTTAGGAGCTTCAACTAGCTCATCATACACGCATAAAAAAGCCCGACTAGATAGCCGGGCTTTTTCTTTATATAGGCGGTTCTTAGCGAACAATTACCTTTTGATTGTAAGTAGAGGTGCCGTCGTTTACTTTGATTAAATAAACGCCTGCGCTGAGTCCATTCACGGATACTTGATTGCCTTCGAAGCTTGGCTCCAAAACAATTTTGCCTTGCATATCGAATAATTGTACCTGCATGTTCGTGCCAGATACGTTTTCATTGAGCAGGAGAGTAAAGCTTCCATTATTAGGATTTGGGAAAACGTTCAATAGGCTATTAAGCGCTACTTGCTTTACGCCCAAAGGATCAACCTGAATATAATTGGTTTTGGATTTATTATCCGAGCCGTTTGCATTGGTTGCTTTGAGAATAACGGTATAGGTTCCAATACCAGTGAATTTCACTTGTGGGTTCTGAGAAAATTTATCCGTTGCATTTTCGTATTGATGCGTAATTGGGATAATGGCCCATTCCCATTGGCTTGGTGTATTCGCAGATTCGTCGGTGAAAACTACCACATCGCCCACCATAACAAACGAGTCGCTGGCTATAAAGTCCGCAACAGGAGGGTCGGTGGTATTGATATTCGAAATATTGATATAGTTATTCCATGTTGTATCACCTGAACCATAGCTATTTGTTACTGTTAGCTTTACTTTATAGGTATTGGCTGTGGTAAACTTAAACTTTGGATTTTCAGAGCTCAGCGTCGTACCATTTTCTAGTGTAAAACCAGTGGCAGGAGTTAATTGCCAGGTCCAGGCAGTTGGATTATTATAGGATTGGCTAGTTAATTGAACGGGCACTCCAACGTTGGTAGCACTTGGCGATGCGAAGAAACGCGCCTTTGGTGTCATGTCAATTTCACGTATTGTATTATTATATGAATCACATACATAAAGAATGTTCTTCGCATTATTGAAAGCCATATGTTGAGGCTTCAAGAAGCGAGAATCAGTTCCTTGTCCGTCGGCATATTCAGTGGTGCTCTGGTATTCTCCGCAAATGGTGCTCACGTTTCCGCTTCCATTAATTCTTCGGATCACGTTGGATTGTGATCCACCGCCTTCGCTCACATACACATTTCCAAGGGCATCAACGGCGAGCCCAGAGGGTGTATTAAATTTAGCTGTGGTAGCACTTCCATCTACATTCCCTGTAGCTCCAGAACCTGCGTAGGTTGTTACTTCACCGGTATTGATATTGACTTTACGGATTTTATTATTCCATCCATCAGCTACTAATAGGTAGGTATTATCGAGCATTTCTACAGCCAGGATATTATTAAAACGTGCGGTATCGCCCGTTGCGTCTACATCGCCAGACTGACCCGCTTTACCGGCCAATGTTGTTACCACTCCAGCAGGGGTAATTTTACGAATCACTTCATTATAGTTATCTGCTACATAGAAGTTTCCATTTGCATCAACAGCAATATCTATTGGAGCATTAAATCGTGCTGCTGTTCCGGTTCCATCGAGGTAATCTCCACCGCTATTAACGCCGGCAGCCTCTCCAGCAAAGCTTGATACTTGCTGGGTTTCAGTTACAAATGAAATACCATTCATCACACGAATAGTATTGTTGTTTTGGTCGCATACGTACAGTTTCCCGTCTTTGCCAAATACCATGCCTTTGGGAGTATTATAACGAGCTACACTTGCGGATCCATTAATATAAGATGCACCACCTAAAGTTGGATCGCCAATAGTTCCAGTTTTATTGTACACATCGGTTGGCACATAAACACTGATGCGGTGATTGGTTGCATCGGAGAAAAAGATGCGGTCGTTTGCATCAATAGCAATACCAAAGGGCTGAGCAATAGGCACAGAAGAAGCTGAGCCGTTATACGGCATAAATCCGTCACTTCCTTTTGTTCCTGCAATGGTTCCAACAGTTTGCGCATTTGCAATACTAAGAAGGCCAATACTTGTTAATGTTAGGATGATTCTTTTCATAAGTATTTTTTAGGATTATTTGGATTAAAATGCACCTGCTTCCAGGTACCGATTCACATTGTTTTCAATTTGTGTATCAACGTCGTCGTAACTACGATGGACAAATGCCTCGCCAGTTACTTTTTCATACAATTCAATATAACGGTCAGTTACAGATTCCACAAATTCGTCGGTCATCTCGGGGACTTTCTGGTCTTTTTGTCCAGAGAAATTGTTCTCTAGTAACCATTGACGCACGAACTCCTTGGAAAGTTGTTTTTGTGCCTTGCCTGATTTCTGATTCGCTTCGTATTCTCCTTTATAGAAATAGCGCGAAGAGTCTGGTGTATGTACTTCATCCATCAAAAGGATTTTCCCTTCGAGGTTATGTCCGAATTCATATTTCGTGTCCACAAGGATGAGACCCTGTTCGTCGGCGATTTGTGTCCCGGCCTTAAAAAGTTTCCGCGTATAGCTTTCCATTTGCTCCAAGTCCTTTTTACGAACAAGTTTCTGCTCGAGGATATCGTGCATAGAAATATCACTATCATGACCACTGCTCGCTTTTACAGTAGGAGTGATGATAGGCACTTCAAAACGGTCGTTTTCCTTCATTCCTTCTGGCATAGGTGCACCGCAAACTTCGCGTTTGCCATCGCGGTATTCGCGCCAAGCATGCCCAGCCAAATAACCACGAATCACCATTTCAATCAGGATGGGTTTGCATTTATGGCCAAAAGTGACGTTTGGATCTGGGGTTGCAATTTTCCAGTTTGGAACTACAGAAGCTGTTTTATCGAGCATGATGGCCGCAATCTGATTCAAGATTTGTCCCTTGAATGGAATGGGTTTCGGCATCACATGATCAAAGGCAGAAATGCGGTCACAGGATACAATGGCGAGGTATTCGTTGTTGATATTATACACATCACGGACTTTCCCTCTATGGAAATCCTTCTGGTGTTTAAAGAAGAAATTGGTTGCTATCAATGAGTTTGTCATATCACTCTTCTATTTGATCCTTTTCGTACGCTTGAATAATTTCTTTCACTAATTTATGTCTTACGACATCATTTACCGTTAATTCGGCAATTTTTATCCCTTTTATCTTTTTCAGGATTCTTACAGCCCGCAATAAACCGGATTGATTCTTTCTAGGCAAATCAATTTGGGTTAAATCACCTGTTACAATCACCTTGGCACTCGGCCCCATGCGGGTTAGGAACATTTTTAACTGCATGTCCGTTGCATTCTGTGCTTCGTCTAAAATCACAAAACAATTGTCCAAGGTTCTCCCGCGCATGAAGGCCATCGGGGCAATTTCTATAATGCGGCTATCTATCAATGCTTTGAGCTTGTCGGCCTGAATCATATCATCCAAAGCATCATACAAAGGCCGTAAATAGGGATCCACCTTTTCTTTTAAGTCGCCAGGTAAGAAACCTAGATTTTCGCCAGCCTCAACAGCCGGACGTGCCAAAATGATGCGTTTGATTTCTTTATTCTTCAATGCTCTTACTGCAAGAGCCACCGCGGTATAAGTCTTTCCCGTTCCAGCTGGTCCTAGTGCAAAAACGATATCGTTCTTCTCGACGTATTCAACCATCTTGCGTTGATTATCGGTTCGAGCCCGCACTGCACGTCCGTTCGGACCATGCACGATAACAGGATCGTCGCCCATTTTTTTACGAACAGGGGAGAGAATCGCTTTTGCTGCCTTTTCTTCCGCTATAGTTTCTTCATCGAAAAAGGTGCTTACTTCAATCGTATTGAGGAGTTCATGGAACTTTTGCTCGGTCAATCTACCCACCTCACGCACGTATTCCACGAGCAGCGATAGGTCTTCACTGAATTTATCAAGCTCTTTTTCGTCTCCTTGTGCCTTAACAACATTTCCTCTGCTAATTATTTTTAACTTTGGAAACCGCTGCTGCAGTAGCTTCTGGTGGTGATTATTAGTACCCCAAAGGTCTACCGGACTCACTTCATCTAAAATGATGCTTTTTTCCTTCAATGATTTCTGTGCAAATTTGTGCTTCAAAAATAGACTAATTCTCCTAACAAATTGGCGACTGTAACCCTGATATCCGACCTTGGTGTAGATAACTATGATCTAGCACGCTTTCGGCATCGACTTAAAAAAGAGATGTCGGGTGTCGACTTCGAAATGATTACGGCTTCGGTGGCGCGTCATGATGTGGTGGAAGCTGCTTATGTGCTCGACGCGGTGCTGCCTGATTTTGAAGCTGACACCATTCATATTATTGATGTAGAATCAGATATGGAAGTGTTTGGCCCTGCCTTAGTAGCACGTATACAGAATCAGTGGGTCATCTCTGCTAATAACGGATTGTTGAGTTTATTGAAAGATGGATTGGATGCTGTTTTTGAGGAGAATGAAGGCTGGAGCAAACAAGGAGGAACCTTTACCTTGCTCAATACTTTTCTGCCACTTGCACAGCGTTTAGTCATGAAAGGCAGTGCCGGTTTAAAAAAGGCAGGCGATATACAAGAAAAGGCAGGATTAGCTCCCATCATCACAGAAAATGCGCTACGAGGAACCGTTATTTATGTGGATAATTTCGGCAATGCCATCACCAATATCACGCGGGAAGACATAGAACGAGCGGGGGCCGGACGAAAGATGCTCATTCATTTGTCGCGATCGGAGACATTGAGGAAAATCAGTCACCACTATGCAAGCACACAAGTGGGCGATGCAACCTGTGTATGGACGAATCATGGCTATTTGCAAGTGAGCATTTACCATGGCGATGCCCGACGATTGCTTGGCTTGGAAAAAGGAAAAATGATAACCATAGAATTCGAATGATTACACGTATAGTAAAAATGAGCTTCCGGGAGGAAGAGATCAATGCATTTAAAGAAATATTTGCCCGCTCAAAAAATGCCATCCGGAGTTTTCCAGGGAATATGCATGTGGAGATGTTGCATGATATAAATAATCCTTGTATTTGTTTTACTTATAGTTGGTGGGAGAGTGAGGAGGCCTTAAACGCCTATCGTCATTCGGAATTATTTGAAAAAACGTGGGCGGCTACGAAAGTGTTATTCAATGATAAACCCGAAGCTTGGAGTACGATAAAGCAAGGGGCAGGGGTTTTAAACAAATGAAAAGTCAGTGAGACAATTTGTGATTTGCCTGCCCGCCGGAGCTGACTTTAGGAAGCGCAGGAGGGTGATTTGCCTGCCCGCCGGAGCTGACGTTAGGAAGCGCAGGAGGGTGATTTGCCTTTCCGTTGGCCGTGTGCACCGACTGCGTGTGAGGTGAGAGAAGGTTATGGGGAGTGAGAGAATAATACTTCAGTCAGTTCGAGAGGTAATCTTTTCACTTTGCGAAAAGATCTGATAATAAGTGACATGACTGGTTTTTAGTCACTTCGACGGCGTACGCCGAAGCGTCCCGATAGCTATCAGGAGCGAAGGTGTAGCTTGTCGAGAAGCAGGAATCACACGGACTTCGGATGGCTAGGGTCTCGACAGACTCGACCTGACTGCTAATAGTGGAGCAGCTATAAACCAACTGTCACTGGTAGCCTGTCGAGAACCGCGAATCTTAGACTAATAAGCTTGTCGAAAAAATTTGAACCTAACTTAATCATACTTCCGCTCTCCAAAAATGGCACTTCCAACGCGAATGAGATTGCTGCCTTCTTCAATAGCAATGCGGTAATCGCCACTCATGCCCATAGAAAGGGTGTTTATGTCTAGTCGGTCATTTTTACTAAATTCTGACTGAACTTTATCATATAATGTTCTTAGTCCCCTGAATTCGCGGGCTATTTGTGTGGTGTTTTCAGTAAATGTGGCCATGCCCATTAAGCCATGAATTTTAACAAACGCTAGTGTTTTCAGTTCTTCAGATTCCAATAGCTGAAAAAGTTCGATTTCATCTAATCCGAACTTGGTATCCTCTTCGGCGATATGCATTTGCAAAAGAACGCCGATTTCTCTGCCTGCTTTTTCTCCTTCTTTATGGATTTCCTTGAGCAGTTTAAGGCTATCAATACTGTGAATTAAATGCACAAAAGGGGCGATGTATTTCACTTTATTCCTTTGCAAAGTACCTACCTGGTGCCAACGGATTTCCTTGGGTAGTTGTGCTTCTTTGTCGCACATTTCCTGCACTTTATTTTCGCCAAAATGAATTTGTCCGGCGGCCAATGCTTCTTCAATGGCACTTATTGGCTTGGTTTTAGAGATAGCGCATAACTGCACATGTGACGGGATTTCTTGAAGAATTTTTTCTAAGTTTTCTGCAACAGACATGATGCTTTGTATTAATATTGCTTGAAATGAGAAGGCTATTTACACTTGCAAGTATAGCGTTAATACTAGGTTCTTGCCAATCGAGCAGCGAGATTCCCAAAGATGTTTTGCCGCGTGAAACAGTCAAACAGATCTTGGTCGAAGCCAATGAGGTAGAGGGTGCACTAAAAGCGAATTTTATTCTAGGCGATTCAGCCAAGCAAATAGCACCAACCTTGTATGCGCAAATTTATGAGCGCCATCAAACCACCGCAGAGGAATTCAAAAAGAGCATTGATTGGTATTTTGAACATCCTGAAATTTTGGAAGATATTCAGAAGGATGTTGTTGCAAAGTTATTGGAAGAAGAGCGTTGATATTGACCATTGACCATAGACGATAGACCATGGAGGCTCTGTTGTACTCTGTGGTGTGGTTTTTAAAATCATACTTTGAACTAGTCAAGATGAGGTCCCGAGCTATCTGTAGAGGGCACAGGGCGCAGGGCACAGAGCGAAGAAGGGAAGGGGAGCAGAGGAGGTAGGGAGATGAGGGGATGAGGGGATGAGGAGATGAAGAGATGAGGAGATGAGGAGAAAGGGAGATGAGGGGATGAGGAGAAAGGGGTTTTGGGTTAGAGGTTACGGGTTAGCAAATGAAACTGGGGAGATGAGGAGCCTTTTAAGCTTAGCTTTTAGAATTTGGAGCTTGGAGCTTGGAACTTGGAATTTGGAACTTGGAGCTTGGAGCTTGGAGCTTGGAACTTGGAACTTGGAACTTGGAACTTGGAGCTTGAAACTTGGAGCTTGGAATTTGGAGCTTGGAATTTAACATCCACTGCATTAAAGTATTCGCCTGGAAGTGGCATCATTGCGGTGAGTCATGTTTTTTTTCAATGCACTACATTTAAATTTAGCGGAACAGAAAAATGCTGCCATCTGTATTCATCCGTCTGTAGTTTCCGTTGGAGTCAATATGCGAATAAGAAATCCTGTAGAAATAAAGTCCATCTGCTACCTTTTGCGATTTGAACGTTCCATCCCAGCCCTGATCTTTATCCTCGGTACGGAATATTTCTGCGCCCCAGCGGTTATAGATAACGAGTTCGTACTGTTCATTTCTAATACCCATCATTAAGGGTTTAAAAATTTCATTCATCCCATCATTATTCGGAGAAAAACTGTTTGGAATCCATATAACTGGTGAATACTTGATACAGTGAATATTACTTATACTTACCCAATCTGGATTTGCATTTGAATTAGCTGCAACCTGATAACAAACTGAATCAATGCCCGAGGTGAAAAATTCCAAATCTTCATAACTTGTTGCACTTAGTTTGGCTATTTGGGTGCTAAATCCAGTTATAGGGTCAATTTTTACTAGGGTAAAATCTCTCAAGCCATCCAACCAAAGGCTGTAAGTATTCCAGGTAAGTGAGCTGGAAATATTATCCCTATTCACTCCTTTAAGCACAATATTAGAACCTTCATTAGATAGAATAAATTGATCACAGGTATCGATGGCCGTTACTCTGTATTTGTACTGAAGTACAGGTTTAATGTCGTAATCAACAAATAGGGTGTCATAACCAATATAAACGCGTTTCCAGGTATTTGTGTTTTCTACCTTGCGATCTAAGGCATATCGTTTTGCATTATTTACCTGCAACCATTTCGTTTCAATTGCTGTATCCTTCAAAGAGGAATAGGCCAACTCGATTGAATCATTCGACGCAAATCCGTTAAGAACCGTAATACGTACAGTATCGCTGGTTATGCAGCCGGTACTGCCTAAAAGTTTTT
>Ga0335398_10001041_pt1 | contig 48709 bp, 43 predicted proteins | sample BON03_FD_205742 | JGI IMG/M metagenome (GOLD analysis project Ga0335398, IMG submission 205742) | Freshwater microbial communities from Lake Bonney liftoff mats and glacier meltwater in Antarctica - BON-03 (spades assembly) (version 2) | ecosystem: Environmental > Aquatic > Freshwater > Ice >... | reverse complement strand
TTGTTGCTTAGGGCTTTTGATGCCAACTACAAGCGTGCGCCTTAAGGCTTAGCTGAAGTTGGGAACGGCCAAGCCGCCTGTGGGGTCAATGTTGTCTTGGCAACAGAAACAGGCTTTTTAACTGTTACTTTTTTTTTTGCAACGACAGGCTTTTGGGCTGCAGTCTTTATTGCGGTTAGTGCCTTCGAAGCTAGCTTCTTAACAGCAACTTTTTTAACAGCAACTTTTTTAGCAATTGACGTCTTCGCTGCAACTTTTTTAGCTGCAGGTTTCTTAGCTGCAACTTTTTTGGCTGCTGGCTTTTTGGCCGCTACTTTTTTGGCTGCAGGTTTCTTAGCTGCAACTTTTTTGGCTGCTGGCTTTTTGGCCGCTACTTTTTTGGCTGCAGGTTTCTTAGCTGCAACTTTTTTGGCTGCTGGCTTTTTAGCTGCTGGCTTTTTAGCCGCTACTTTTTTGGCTGCAGGCTTTTTAGCTGCAACTTTTTTGGCCGCTACTTTCTTAGCAGGGGCTTTTTTTACAGCTGGTGCTTTAGCAGCAGGTACTTTTTTTACGGCGACTTTTTTAGCCGTGACTTTCTTAGCTGCGGCTTTTTTAGCCGGCGCTTTCTTTGCAGTTGCCATGATTTTCTCCTTATTGGATTTTCAAATAACACCTAGTGTGTTGAAGTCCACACTTGGCGACTCACAGGTATAACCTACATACCGCACCTGGTACGGCATGTAGGTGATACCAACGAATTCTGCGACAAAGCCCACCACTTTGTCGTTTGACGCAGTGGTGGGCTTTCAAAAGTTAGACGGCACGTAAACAGTTTAGTCCCAAGACAAGGCGCCGCCGGTTTGATACTCAATCACTCTTGTTTCGAAGAAGTTGCGCTCCTTCTTCAAGTCAATCATTTCGCTCATCCAAGGGAAAGGGTTTTCTTCACTTGGAAACATTGGTTCTAAACCAATTTGCTGTGCACGGCGGTTGGCGATGTAACGCAAGTAGCCTTTAAACATGGATGCATTCAAGCCCAACACGCCACGTGGCATGGTGTCTTCCGCATAGCGATACTCTAACTCAACAGCTTCTAAAAACAGAGCTTTTATTTCGGCTTTGAATTCAGCAGTCCACAGATGCGGATTTTCCAGCTTAATTTGGTTGATAACGTCGATGCCAAAGTTGCAGTGCATAGACTCGTCACGCAAGATGTACTGATACTGCTCAGCAGCACCAGTCATCTTGTTCTGCCTACCCAATGCCAAAATCTGTGTAAAGCCAACGTAGAAGAACATACCTTCCATCAGACAAGCAAATACGATCAAAGACTTGAGCAATGCTTGGTCGGTCTCTACGGTGCCAGTCTTAAATTCCGGATCGCACAACTGGTCAATAAATGGAATGAGGAATTGGTCTTTAGCCCGAATCGATTCGACTTCGTTGTAGGCGTTAAAAATCTCGGCCTCATCCAAGCCAAGAGACTCGGTGATGTACTGGTAAGCGTGCGTATGTATAGCTTCTTCAAAGGCTTGGCGCAGTAAAAACTGGCGGCACTCAGGGGCTGTGATGTGACGGTAGCTTCCCAGAACAATGTTGTTGGCTGCGAGTGAATCCGCAGTTACAAAAAAACCTAAGTTGCGCTTGATTAAACGACGCTCATCATCGGTTAAGCCATTGGGGTCTTTCCACAGCGCGATATCGCGGGTCATGTTGACTTCTTGCGGCATCCAGTGATTGGCGCACGATGCCAAGTACTTTTCCCAAGCCCACTTGTATTTGAAAGGTACCAGTTGGTTGACGTCTGTCTTACCGTTGATGATGCGTTTGTCTGAGGCTTTAACGCGACCCGCACTCATGGTGTGTGCGCTTGATGTGTTTGTAGCGCTTGCGCCCATAGCTGTAGAGCTTGGCGTGGTTGCAACAGTGGGGCTGGCAACAGCTGGCACTGGTGTTGGCGTGGCAGAAAACTGGTCTGCATGTGCCTGCGTTTGGTCAGGGCTTGTGGCGTCGTTATTCCAAGTCAACATAGGTATGAATAGTCCTGTTATTTAAATTATCAAAGCGAGTTGTGAAAACGCAAAGCGAAATAGATGATTAATTGCACAGTGTGTTGTGCGTATGCATCAAATACTTTCGCTTGTACGTTGTTAATTCGCAGGTCGCTGCTCAATCAGTTTCGTTTGTTGCGCTGTCTTACTGACATGCCTCGCAACCCGGATCGTCAATGGCGCAAAATTTCACATCGGTTGCAGCCACCATTGATGGGTCTTCAACCGCCTGTGTTGGTGCCAATGCACTTGCTCCAGAAGGACCGGACTCGTTGGACACAGCGTTGTGTTGTCCACTTAAACGGCCTGTTGATTTCTCAATACTGGTTGCTGCCATGGTGCGCAAATAGTAGGTTGTCTTCAAGCCACGCAGCCATGCGAGCTTATAAGTCTCATCCAATTTCTTGCCCGATGCGCCCGCCATGTAAATGTTGAGCGATTGCGCTTGGTCAATCCATTTTTGTCGACGTGCGCCAGCTTCGACCAGCCACTTGGTATCAACTTCAAATGCCGTTGCGTACAAGGTTTTGATTTCGTCAGGAATACGATCGATGGCGCGTAGCGAGCCGTCAAAGTGTTTTAAGTCCATGACCATGACGTCATCCCATAAGCCCAAGCGCTTCAAGTCACGAACCAAGTAGCCGTTGACTACTGTGAACTCGCCCGACAAGTTGGACTTGACCGACAGGTTGCCAAAGCAGGGCTCAATCGACGCATCAACACCAATGATATTGGAGATGGTTGCCGTCGGTGCAATGGCCACACAGTTTGAGTTGCGCATGCCATCGACTTTGATTTTGTCGCGCAAGCTGGTCCAGTCCAATGTAGAGGAGCGGTCAACTTCGACATAACCGCCGCGTGCGTCGGCCAACATGTCTATGGTGTCGATTGGCAAAATGCCTTGGTCCCACAAAGAGCCTGGGTATGAGGAGTAGCGCCCGCGTTCTTTAGCCAGCTCGCTAGATGCGAAGTAGGCGTTGTAACAAACAACCTCCATGGCACGGTCTGCAAAATCAACGGCTGCTTGCGAGCCGTAAGGCGTGCGCATTTCGTACAGCGTGTCTTGGAAGCCCATGATGCCCAATCCAACGGGGCGATGGCGCAAGTTAGAGTCACGTGCTTTTTTAACGGCGTAGTAGTTGATGTCAATCACGTTGTCCAGCATGCGCATGGCGATGGTGATCGTGCGTTTGAGTTTGTCGTGGTCTAGGTCTTTACTGGCGTTGCCGTTTGCATCAACACTGTCTTTCAGGTGGCGTACCAAGTTGATTGAGCCTAGGTTGCACACAGCTGTCTCGGTGTCGCTGGTGTTGAGTGTGATTTCCGTACACAGGTTGCTGGAGTGAACGACGCCGCAGTGTTGTTGCGGCGAGCGCACGTTACAAGCATCTTTGAAAGTGATCCATGGGTGGCCGGTTTCGAACAGCATCGTCAGCATTTTGCGCCACAGGTCGTTGGCTTCAATGCGGCGGAAGTGGGTGATTTCGCCTGCATCAGCTTTGGCCTCGTAAGCCACATAGGCTTTTTCGAATGCTGCACCAAACAAGTCGTGCAAATCTTCGGCATCAGCAGGTGAGAACAACGTCCACTGGCCTTTTTCCATCACGCGGCGCATGAACAGGTCTGGAATCCAGTTGGCTGTGTTCATGTCGTGGGTGCGGCGGCGATCGTCACCGGTGTTCTTACGCAACTCTACGTATTCTTCGATGTCCAAGTGCCACGTCTCTAAATAAGCACACACAGCACCTTTGCGCTTGCCGCCTTGGTTGACTGCCACGGCAGTATCGTTGACGACTTTTAGGAACGGTACAACGCCTTGTGATTCGCCGTTGGTGCCCTTGATGTGGGAACCCAATGCACGCACGCGTGTCCAGTCATTGCCCAAGCCACCTGCAAATTTAGACAGCAGGGCATTTTCTTTGATGGACTCGTAAATACCTTCTAGGTTGTCGGGCACGGTAGTGAGGTAGCACGACGACAACTGGCTGCGCAATGTGCCGCTGTTGAACAAGGTGGGTGTGCTAGACATAAAATCAAAGCTAGACAGAACTTCATAGAACTCTATGGCGCGTGCTTCGCGATCAACCTCGTCTAGGCTCAAACCCATTGCTACGCGCATGAAGAATGCTTGCGGCAATTCAATGCGTTGCTTGCCGATGTGCAAAAAGTAACGGTCGTACAGCGTTTGCATACCCAAGTAATCAAATTGCAGGTCGCGTTCTGGCTTTAAGGCTTGGCCCAAACGGACCAGGTCGTATTGACCTAAACGCTCGTCAAGCAGTTCAGCTTTGATGCCTTTTTGAATAAAGCCTGGGAAGTAGCCTGGGTAGGCGTCTACCAACTCAGATTGCGTGACCGGCTTACCCAGTACTTCTTTTGCAATGGTCTGCAGCAGCAACCGTGCTGTGGCGTAGGTGTAGTCCGGGTCTTTTTCAATCAGCGTGCGGGCCGCCAAAATGGAGGCTTTTTGCACTTCTATGAGCGGTACGCCGTCGTATAGATTGCGCACTGTTTCATTGAAGATGGGCTCTGGCTTGACGTCTGCGCTCAGGCCAGCACAAGCAGCTTCAATGTTGTGGCGCATGGCATCCATATCCATGGGGATGCGCTGCCCGTTGTCTATGACGTGTAAGCGATCGGCAGGCGCGGCCTGCGCAACGTGTTCTTTGGCGCTGGCACGCTCTTGCGTGCGACGTTCACGGTACAGCACGTAGGCGCGAGCCACCTCATGGTGACTGCCGCGCATCAGGCCCAACTCCACCTGGTCTTGGATGTCTTCAATATGGAAGGTTCCGCCTGCTGGGCGTGAACGCAACAAGGCCTTAACAACGCCTTGGGTCAGCTCATCTACCGTTTCACGCACGCTGGCTGAGGCGGCTCCTTGTGTGCCGTGTACAGCTAAAAAAGCCTTCATCATGGCGACAGCCACTTTGTTGGGCATAAAAGGCACAACTGCGCCATTGCGCCGAATAATTTGGTACTGGCTAAATGCGCTTGTGTCGTTCGAACGTGGCGCTGCTGCCTTGTCGTTGTATGCGGTGTGGCTGTTTGGGTCCGTAGCGACAGCGGTGTCTGTTTGCATGTTGTTTGTATCTCTGTGTGTGGGTTGCGAAGCGGTTGTTTGCATGGGGCTAGCCTATGGCGTAGCGACGATCCAGCGGGATTTACACCGAATGCACGCAAGACTTCTTTGCGGCAGAACTACACTATAGCTAGTGTTTGCGAATGCTTCAAGACACTAGGGGTAGTGTTTGTAAGTTTTTTTTTATCGGGCCAAAATAATTATTTTTTTGAAAACAAACGAATTATTTTTGAATGGGTATCGGCCAACTTAACTGGTTGGCGTCAGCCCCAAGCAACACAGCCAAGCGCTGCCATTCAAAGCCTGAGCCAGGGTCTCGCTTGCGACCCGGTGCAATGTGCTCATGCCCGGCAAAGCCTTCAATGTCAGGCAAGACCTTCAGCAATGCTGCGCTTAATGCAGACAATGTGTTGTATTGATAGGGCTCGAAACTGCCACCCTCGAGCCCTTCAAGCTCTATGCCAATGGAGAAGTCGTTGCAGTTGTTGGTGCCACACCAACTTGATTGACCTGCGTGCCAAGCCCTCTCGTGTATGGATACAAATTGTGTGAGTTCGCCCGATCTGGCAATGACGAAGTGGCTGGACACCTCTGTGCCGCGGATCTGCTGGAAGTAAGGGTGGGCATCCCAGTCAAGCGTGTTGGTAAACAATTGCTCAATGCAGCCGTTGGAGAACTCGCCTGGCGGCAAGCTAATAGAGTGCAACACAACCAAACGCAGCTTGGTGCCAGGTGGTCTCTGTCCAACATTGGGCGAAGGCAAGTGCTTGGCGTTTTCGAACCATCCATTCTGCCAAGCCTGCTGGACATTCACGGCTTGATGCGATCGCCGCTGAGTTGGCAGTGTGCTGCGCTGCAGTAAACGCCCAATTGCCCACGCACCATCTCGCGCGCATCCGTGTGTGTGCCGCAGTGGCTGCACGGCAATATGGGCAAAGCGCGAGCGGGTGCTGGTGTTTTACCAGATGTTGTCGGTTTGGTCGGGGGCGGCGGGCGGCGGTCTTTTTTGAACAACCAGATACCAAATAGGATCACAGCCACGACAAGCAGTATTTTCAGCATGATTGGTGTAGAAAGTTTAAGGGCGTGCCAACAACACTTCAAGAACAAAGCGTGAGCCAACATAGCCCATGAGCAATAGGCCAGCGCCTACATACAACATGCGTGCGGCCGTCTTGCCGCGCCAACCCAGTCGCCAACGCCCTACCAGCAGTGTGGCCAAAGTAGCCCAGGCCAGCATGGAAAATACCGTTTTATGGTCCCAGCGCCAGCCAATACCGCCGCTCATGGCCGCAAAGCCGGCACCCACTACCAGGGTGGCGCTGAGTAACACAAAGCCTACGCCTACAAATTGGAACATCAAGCGTTCAAGGGCCAGCAAGGGCGGATGGTCTTCTTGGGCTTGTGCGTGACGAATATCGAACTCTGTGCGTTTGACCAGCCAAGCGTGAAAAACGGCCACGGCAATTAGGCCATAAGAGGCCAAACCCAGCGCCAAATGAACAGGTAGCCAGACTGAGCTGGCTATGGGGTGCGCAGCGCCAGGGAAAATAACAGCCAAGGCCACGGCCAATGCGCCTAAAGCTGCCAACACCCAGCGTGCGCGAAGTTTGGGTTGCAACTGGGTTTCAATGCCGTAGATAGTCGAAACGATCCAAGCCGTAATGCTAAGTGCCACGGCAAAGCCAAAGTGGTTGGGGTGGCCCAACCAATAAGCGACCAAAGCCGAGCCGTGCAAAACCCATGTGCCAGCGAAGACAATTTGAGCCCAGCGTTGGCCCAATCGCTGGTGCGCAGTGGCCACCACCAAATAGCCCATCACTGCCGCTGCGGACAATGCAAGAAATAAGGAGCTGGCCGGTAGAATCATGACAACAGTTTAACGCCGCCACGCTTGCGCGTTGTGCCCACGATGCGTTTTTTGATTTATTTCAAACGCCCCTTACCCAATCGAGAGTTAAGCCATGGCCTCCGCTTTATCAGACCGTCTATCGCGCATTGTTAAAACCATGCGGGGTCAAGCCCGCATCACTGAAAGTAACGTCTCAGACATGTTGCGTGAAGTGCGCATGGCGCTGTTAGAGGCCGATGTTGCATTGCCTGTGGTGCGCGACTTTATTGCGCAGGTTAGAGAAAAAGCCCTTGGCGAAGCCGTGGTGGGCTCACTCACACCGGGTCAAGCCCTAGTCGGTGTGGTCAATAAAGAGTTGGTGGCACTGATGTCAGGCGGCGCAGGCGTGTCTGGCGGCCTCAACTTGGCGGCTCAACCTCCTGCCGTGGTGCTAATGGCTGGCTTGCAAGGCGCTGGTAAAACCACCACCACGGCCAAGTTGGCTAGGCACTTGGTGCAAAAGCAAAAGAAAAAAGTGCTGACAGTTAGCGCCGACGTGTACCGCCCAGCTGCAATTGAACAGCTGAAAACGGTCACCGCACAGGCTGGCGCCGAGTGGTTTCCCAGCTCACCAGAGCAAAAACCAATAGACATTGCCAACGCGGCTCTCGACTATGCGCGCAAACATTACTTTGATGTGCTGTTGGTCGATACCGCAGGTCGCTTGGCCATTGATGAACTGCTGATGCAAGAAATAAAAAGCTTGCATACAGCGCTAAAGCCTATTGAAACCTTGTTTGTCGTCGACGCCATGCAAGGTCAAGATGCCATCAATACTGCCAAGGCTTTTACGCAAGCCTTGCCGCTGACAGGCATTGTGCTGACCAAAACCGATGGTGATTCGAGGGGCGGCGCGGCCCTGTCGGTGCGCCATGTCACCGGTGTGCCCATAAAGTTTGCGGGGGTAAGCGAAAAAATTGACGGCTTAGAGGTATTTGATCCCGAGCGCCACGCCCAGCGGGTATTGGGCATGGGCGATATTGTGGCCTTGGTTGAGCAAGTCACCGCCGGTGTGGATATGGACGCGGCGCAAAAGTTGGCCAGTAAAGTTAAGAGCGGTGCCGGCTTTGACCTGAATGACTTTTTAGACCAGCTTCGTCAAATGAAAAACATGGGTGGCTTGTCTGGCCTTATGGACAAGTTGCCTGGTCAAATGGCGGCCAAAGCAGGTCAGATGGATATGGACAAGGTCGAGCGCGACTTGCGCCGTAAAGAGGGCATTGTCTGTAGCATGACCCTCACAGAACGCACCAAGCCTGAGCTTATTAAAGCGACGCGTAAGCGCCGCATTGCAGCGGGGGCTGGCGTTCAGGTGCAAGACGTCAACCGCTTGCTCAAAGAGTTTGAACAAATGCAGGGCATGATGAAAAAAATGAAAGGCGGTGGGATGATGAAAATGATGAAGCGCATGGGCGGTATGCGTGGCATGCCTGGCATGGGCTAGGCCGCATCAAACCATTGGTGGTCTAAGCGCTTAGCCTGCTGAACCCAACACTGCGCTGCCGTCCTGGCGCATCGCTACTGAGCACAACAAGCTGCAACCCCACACTTGATGCACGGTGTACGCTGGCACGACGGTTACGCAGTCAGCTGCAATCCCATGTTCAAGCAAGATGTTCGCCAGATGGCAGGCTGGCGAGACAGTTCAACGCTGGCTTATTTCAGCACCAACTCACCCCGCAGCGAATGGGGCAGAGCTTGGGTGATGTTTACGTCAAGCATGTGTCCTTTCAGACGCTCAGGGTTGGGGCCAGCGGGGAAGTTGACGATGCGATTGCATTCGGTTCGTCCCATCCATTCAGATTGGTCTTTTTTAGACGGGCCTTCAACCAAAATACGCTGAATGGTGTGCTCGCGCGTGGCGCTGATGGCGCGAACATTGTCTTCGATGGTGGCTTGCAAGTGTTGCAAGCGTTTTAATTTGACCGCGTGCGGGGTCTCATCAAGCAGGTTGGCTGCGGGTGTGCCGGGGCGAGGGCTGTAGATGAAACTAAAGCTGGTGTCAAAGCCCACATCGGTGATGAGTTTCATGAGCTTGGCAAAGTCCTCTTCCGTCTCGCCTGGAAAGCCTACGATAAAGTCTGAACTCATAGCAATATCTGGGCGAATAGCGCGGAGTTTGCGAACTGTGCTTTTAAATTCCAATGCGGTATAGCCTCGCTTCATAGCCATCAAGATGCGGTCACTGCCGTGTTGAACGGGTAGGTGTAAGTGGTTCACCAATTGAGGCACACGCTCGTATACGTCGACCAGGCGCTGGGTGAATTCTTTTGGGTGGCTGGTGGTAAAGCGTATGCGTTCTACGCCGGGCAAGGCCGCCACATATTCAATCAACAAGGCAAAGTCGGCAATGTCTGCGGTGTCGCCCATGACGCCGCGGTAGGCGTTGACGTTTTGTCCTAACAGCGTGATTTCTTTGACCCCTTGTTCGGTCAGGCCCGCAACCTCAGCCAGCACGTCGTCGAATGGCCTAGAGACTTCTTCGCCGCGTGTGTAAGGCACAACGCAGTAACTGCAGTACTTAGAGCAGCCTTCCATGATGGAGACAAAGGCACTGGCGCCATCAACTTTGGCGGGTGGCAAGTGGTCAAACTTTTCAATTTCAGGAAAGCTGATATCTACTTGAGGTTTGTTGGTGCGCTGCTGCTCACTGAGCATGGCTGGCAGACGGTGCAAGGTTTGCGGGCCAAATACGACGTCTACAAATGGTGCGCGTTCAATAATGGCAGCGCCTTCTTGGCTGGCCACACAACCGCCAACACCAATGAGCACACCTTTTTTCTTGAGGTGCTTGACGCGGCCTAGATCGCTAAATACTTTTTCTTGCGCTTTCTCGCGTACCGAGCAGGTGTTGAACAAGATCAAGTCTGCCTCATCGACATCGGTGGTGGGCTCATAACCTTGTGCCGCAGCCAAGACGTCTTTCATTTTGTCTGAGTCGTACACGTTCATTTGGCAACCAAATGTTTTGATAAAGACTTTTTTACTCATGGTGTGTGCTCGCGTATTCAATTGTGCATACGCCTCAACCATTGCACCGTTTGACGAGCTTGGGGCTGTCTGGCGGCGGTTCAATAGTCGGTGTTGCGTGGTGTAGATCCAGTGGCCGACCGGTGCTATGCGCACCGAATTACTGTCTATTGTAGTGGCGCTGGCAGCATCTCGACACGCAGCTTCTGTATGCGCCTTTTACAGTTAGGCATAGCGCTTGGCGCGAAGATTTTGTTTCATGTCCTTGAGCCTTGGCAGCAATTGGGCGCTGTCTAAGCGCAATGCCACTACCGTAGCGAGTACGTCAATGACGGTAAGGTGCATCAAGCGTGACGTCATGGGGCTGTATTTGTCAAAACCCTCAGGGTGATCGGCTGCCAAGTGAATGTGGGCCGCGCTTGCCAGTGGTGAGCCACTGCAAGTGATGGCAATGGTTGTCGCGCCGTGTTTGCGTGCAATATCAATGGCATCCATTAGATCGCGCGTACGTCCTGAGTTGGACACCACGACCAAGCTGTCGCCTGGCCCCATCATGGACGCACTCATCACTTGCATGTGACCATCGCTGTAGGCCACAGTAGATACACCAAGTCTGAAAAATTTATGCTGTGCGTCAAGCGCAACAATGCCTGAGTTGCCTGCACCAAAAAATTCAATGCGTTTGCCCAACACACAGGTGTTGATGAGTGCTGTGGTTGCTTTTTCAATGGCGTTGGTCGAGGCGTCGTTGCGGTATTTGAGAAATGCGGCAACGTTGTTGTCAATGACCTTTACCAACACATCGCCCACTTTGTCGTCTAAATCGACGCTGCGGTGAATAAAAGGTACACCCTCGCTCACTGTGCCTGCAAGCTTGAGTTTGAAGTCGCTAAGTCCGTCGTAGCCCATGCTTCGACAAAAACGAATCACGGTGGGTTTACTGACATGAGCGCGCTCGGCCAACTCAGTCACTGGCAGGCTCGCAAAGGCTCGCGGATCGACCAACACCAATTTGCCTACGCGTTGTTCGGCAGGTGCCAATGAGGGGAGAGAGGCGGTGATGCGGTCTAACATGGTGGTAACTCGTGTTTTTGTAAGCGGTCTAAAATAGAAACCGCATTGATTAAAGATAATGTAACTTTATTCCATACTTGGGGCAATATGAGATGAATCAGCTTGAAGCTTTAAAGCAATACACCACGGTTGTGGCCGACACCGGAGATTTCGCCCAGTTGGCCGCGTTTGAGCCGCAAGATGCCACCACCAACCCATCGCTTATCTTGAAAGCCGTGCATATGCCGGTTTACCAACCCTTGCTCAATGAGGTGGTGGCGCAGGTTAAGGGCACAGGGACAAGCTCTACAGAACAAGCAACTGAAGCAGTCATGGATGCACTGTTGGTGCGGTTTGGTTGCGAAATCTTGAGGCATGTGCCCGGGCGTGTCTCTACAGAAGTGGACGCTCGCTTGAGTTTCGACACCCAAGCCACGGTGGCGAAAGGCAAGCAGTTGGTCGCGTTGTACAACGCCCAAGGTATTGATACCAAGCGCTTGCTGATTAAGGTGGCTTCAACTTGGGAGGGTATTCAAGCCGCCGCATTGTTAGAAGCTGCAGGTATCAAAACCAACCTCACGTTGCTGTTTTCGTTCGCGCAGGCTGTGGCTTGTGCCAATGCCAATGTGCAACTTATTTCTCCGTTTGTGGGTCGCATTTACGATTGGTACAAGCGCCAGGCTGGCAGCAGTTGGGATGAGGCGGCTATGGCCGGTGTGAACGACCCCGGCGTGGTGTCAGTCACACGCATATACCGTTACTTTAAGCGCCACGGTATTGCCACGGAAGTGATGGGTGCAAGCTTCAGGAACGTAGGTCAAATTACAGCGCTGGCTGGATGCGATTTGCTGACCATCAGCCCTGAGTTGTTGGCGCAGTTGCAAGGTAGCGAAGAAGCCTTGCCGCGTTTGCTTGACCCTGCCGATAAAGCCAGCACCGATGATTTGTTGCAGCTCAATGAGGCGACGTTTCGCTTGATGCACAACGAAGACGCTATGGCCTCAGAAAAGTTGAGTGAGGGTATCAGGGCCTTTGTGAAGGACACTTACACCCTAGAGGCCTTGATTCACCCGTTGATCTAGATCCGCACAGATACGGTTTGGTCTGCAGGCGACTTCAACGAGGCTGTCACACCAGACTTGATCTGCACCTCCTCACGCTAATTTCTAGCATGGAAATCAAAAAAGCCCCGCAAGGCATTCACCTTGCGGGGCTTTTGGTTGTTGGCCGGGTGAGGGCTTAAACCCTCAGTCCAGACAGCGGGGCACTTACATGCCCATGCCGCCCATGCCACCCATGCCGCCCATGTCGCCGCCGCCCATGCTTGGTGCGTCGTCTTTGGCAGACTCACATACCATGCACTCGGTGGTCAACATCAGCGAGGCAACAGACGCTGCGTTTTGCAGCGCAGTGCGAGTCACTTTAGTTGGATCCAAAATACCCATCTCGATCATGTCGCCGTAGGTGTCGTTGGCAGCGTTGAAGCCGTAGTTGCCCTTGCCAGCCATCACGTTGTTGATCACAACTGAAGGCTCGCCACCGGCGTTGGCTACGATTTCGCGCAAAGGTGCTTCGATGGCCTTGAGTACCAGCTTGATGCCAGCGTCTTGGTCAGCGTTGTCGCCTTTGATCTCGCCAGCCGCTTGACGTGCACGCAACAGCGCTACGCCGCCGCCAGACACGATGCCTTCTTCTACGGCTGCACGGGTTGCGTGCAACGCATCTTCAACGCGGGCTTTCTTTTCTTTCATCTCGACTTCAGTGGCTGCGCCGACCTTGATCACTGCAACACCGCCGGCCAATTTGGCCACGCGCTCTTGCAATTTTTCACGGTCGTAGTCGCTTGAAGCTTCTTCGATTTGAACACGCACTTGCTTGACGCGGGCTTCGATGTCGCCTGTGTCGCCAGCGCCGTCGATGATGATGGTGGCTTCTTTGCCCACTTCAACACGCTTGGCTTGTCCCAAATCGGCCAAGGTGACCTTTTCGAGTGTCAGGCCAACTTCTTCAGCAATGACTTTGCCGCCAGTCAATATGGCGATGTCTTCCAACATAGCCTTACGACGGTCACCAAAACCAGGTGCTTTAACAGCCACTACTTTTAAAATGCCGCGGATGGTGTTGACCACCAAAGTGGCCAAGGCTTCGCTGTCCACATCTTCAGCAATGATCAAGAGTGGGCGGCTAGATTTAGCAACCTGTTCCAATGTAGGCAACAAGTCACGGATGTTGGAGATCTTCTTGTCGTGTAACAAGATGTAAGGGTTGTCCAACAGGGCGGCTTGCTTTTCTGGGCTGTTCACGAAGTAAGGTGACAAGTAGCCACGGTCGAATTGCATGCCTTCGACAACTTCTAGTTCGTTTTGCAGTGACTTGCCGTCTTCAACGGTGATCACGCCTTCTTTGCCAACCTTGTCCATTGCTTCGGCAATGATCTGACCAATTGACTCATCAGAGTTGGCGGAAATAGTGCCGACTTGAGCGATCTCTTTATTGGTAGTTGTTGCTTTGCTTGACTTCTTCAGCTCTTCGATCAGGCGAATAACCGCTTTGTCGATGCCACGCTTCAAGTCCATTGGGTTCATACCAGCTGCTACGTACTTCATGCCTTCATGCACGATGGATTGAGCCAGAACAGTAGCGGTTGTGGTGCCGTCGCCAGCGTTGTCGCTGGTACGTGAGGCCACTTCCTTAACCATTTGAGCACCCATGTTTTGCAACTTGTCTTTGAGCTCAATTTCTTTTGCAACGGATACGCCGTCTTTGGTCACGGTAGGTGCGCCGAATGAGCGCTCCAACACCACGTTGCGACCCTTGGGGCCCAACGTAACTTTCACGGCGTTAGCCAGAATATTCACGCCTTCAACCATGCGTGCGCGGGCTTCGCCGCCGAAAATGACGTCTTTTGCTGCCATTGTTATTTCTCCAAAAATTTATAAATAAGTAAACGAGTCGTACAGACTAGGAAAGTGGCTACAGCCTTACTTCACTACCACTGCAAACAAATCGTCTTCTTTCATGACCAACAGCTCTTCACCATCAACTTTGACGGTTTGGCCGCTGTACTTGCCGAATAAGACTTTGTCGCCTACGGCTACAGACATGGGTGACAACTCACCTTTGTCGTTTTTCTTGCCTGGGCCCACGGCCAAGACTTCACCTTGATCGGGCTTCTCAGCTGCGTTATCAGGGATCAAGATGCCAGAGGCAGTCTTGGTTTCGTTTTCAACACGCTTAACGATCACACGATCGTGTAAAGGACGTAGTTTCATTGCATCTCCTTAGAAGAACTACACAGTTTCAAAAAACAAACAACACAGCCGTGGCATGCACGGCAGAACGGCTTGACTGGTCGCATAGGTGCTTGGCAGCGAGAGACTCGCCGCAATCATTGTTAGCACTCATTGCTATAGAGTGCTAATGATAAGGGCAGTCAGACTCATTTCAAGAGCTGTAACGAGATAAACCTTGCTACACGTTGACCGGTTTTTTGTCGCATGAGTAGTTTGGACCACTTGAAAGTAGCCTTATATAACCAATAAAAAAGATAAAAATACTTTTAATTAAAATTTAAAGACTATTAATTTAAATTCAATATACAAAAAGTAACTATAATAGCTATAAAGCGGATGCACGTTGCACAAATTGGCGACCAAGCGTGCGGTCACCTATTAGAGATAAAAAACCCGTATGAATTTCTTTAAAACCTTTATATCTTGGATGCTGCCGCGTGCTGCACCCCGCAGCGGCATGTCTTTAAGTACGCTTGGCAACGGGGACTCTGCGTTGCGTTCGTGGGTGGGGCACAACCTCAACATCAATGGCGACATGGTCGTCGACAAGTTTGGCTTGCGCATAGATGGGCGAATTGTAGGTAACGTCACCTCCTCTGACGGCTTGGTGATGGTAGGTGCTGGTGGTAGCGTGTTGGGGACCATTCGAGCACGACGCATCATCGTGTCTGGCACCGTGGTGGGCAACTTGATTGCCAGCGAGGTCATAGAGTGCAACGCAAGTGCACAAGTTCAGGGTCACATCAGCTCTGCGGGTTTCATGATCCATGCGGGAGCTATTGTTCGCGGGACCATGTCTGCACCTGAGGTCAAGTTGCCCGTTGGACGGCCACAGACGCCTGCCAATGATGAGTGCGGCCAACAACAACGTGTCCAGCAAGGCGGTTAACACCATTAGATGGCGAGCGCGGGCCTGGATAACATAGGGATGTGCAGGCCCCCTCAAGGTCTTGGCCAAGGTTCTCGCCACAAGTAGCAAAAAAACCACCCTAAAAGGGTGGTTTTTTTATGTTTATGCGCCTGTCGTACAACGCGCCAAACAGCTTACCGCTTGGCTTGTGGCACCACGTCTCTGAGTGTGTCACCAGTAAACAACTGGCGAGGACGGCCAATTTTGTACTCTGGGTCACCAATCATTTCGTTGAGTTGTGCAATCCAACCCGATGTACGAGCCAGTGCAAAAACCCCTGTGAACAAGTTCACGGGGATGCCAACGGCGCGTTGCACAATGCCAGAGTAGAAGTCGACATTGGGGTACAGCTTGCGCTGAACGAAGTAGTCGTCTTCCAATGCAATTTTCTCAACAGCCATGGCCAACTTAAACAATGGGTCGTTTTCTAGACCCAGCTCGGCCAATACTTCCTTACAGGTTTCTTGCATGAGTTTGGCACGCGGGTCGTAGTTTTTATAAACGCGATGGCCAAATCCCATCAAGCGAACGCCAGAATTTTTGTCTTTGACTTGCTCCATAAACTCGCCCACTTTTGACAAGCCACCCTTGCGTTGGATGTCTTCCAGCATGTTCAAGCAGGCCTCATTGGCGCCGCCGTGAGCAGGGCCCCATAAACATGCAACACCAGCAGCAATAGCTGCGAAAGGGTTGGTGCCTGACGAGCCGCACAAGCGGACGGTAGAGGTAGAGGCATTTTGTTCGTGGTCTGCGTGCAAGATGAAAATACGGTCAAGCGCGCGTTCTAAAACGGGGCTGACTTTGTATTCTTCGCATGGCGTGGCAAACATCATGTGCAAAAAATTACCGGCGTAGCTGAGTGAATTTTTCGGGTAGATGTAAGGTTGGCCAGATTTGTATTTGTAAGCCATGGCCACCAACGTCGGCATCTTGGCAATTAAGCGGATTGCCGCAATGTGGCGGTGTTCTGGGTTGGTGATGTCCGTGCTGTCGTGATAAAAGGCTGACATGCCGCCAACCAAGCCTGTGAGCACCGCCATTGGGTGTGCATCTCGGCGAAAGCCACGCAGGAAAAACTGCATTTGCTCGTTGACCATGGTGTGGCTGGTAACAAGCAGGTCAAAGTCTTTCTTTTCTTGCGTATTGGGCAGTTCGCCGTTGAGTAGCAAGTGGCACACATCAAGGTAGTCGCATTGCGTGGCCAACTGCTCGATGGGGTAGCCGCGGTAGCGCAGCTCGCCTTTGTCACCGTCAATGTAGGTGATCGCTGATTGGCATGCCGCGGTTGATAAAAAACCGGGATCGTAAGTGAACATGCCGGTTTGGCCGTACAGCTTGCGAATGTCAATCACGTCAGGCCCTACTGAGCCTTCATAAACGGGTAAGTCAATGCTGGGACTGCCGTTGCTGAATGACATAGTGGCTTTGTTGTCAGATAGGTTCATGATTGGCCTCCTTAAAAAATAATAGTTGTAACAGTGCGCGACGCGCGACAGGTTTAATGCTTATGTGGTTTTGAGCGAATCAGCTTGAGCAAGTCGACAACATTGACCTCGGTCAAGTCACCCTCTGGTTCTTTACGCACCAGAAGCAAATCAAGCAAGTCATTGTCTGACAAATCCATTAAGGCATTCATCGCTTGTGCTTGGCTGACAGTCATGGCCGCCCCGTAAGTTTTGAAAAAACGCTCGATAAACAAGTCATTTTCTAATAAACCACGGCGGCAGCCCCAACGAAGCTTGCTCATTGATCGTTCGTCTAGCAGGTCATCAGGTTGGGTCATGGGTTGGTACCAGATGAATAAGGCCCGCTTAAACCGCGCGCAACACCATCATTTCCTTGATTTTGCCGATGGCTTTGGTAGGGTTCAAGCCTTTTGGACACACGTCCACACAGTTCATGATGGTGTGGCAGCGGAACAAGCGGTAAGGGTCTTCCAAGTTGTCCAAGCGTTCAGCAGTAGCCTCATCACGGCTGTCAGCAATAAAGCGGTAGGCCTGAAGTAAACCAGCTGGTCCCACAAATTTGTCGGGGTTCCACCAAAAGCTGGGACAGCTGGTTGAGCAACTGGCGCACAAAATGCACTCGTACAAGCCATTCAACTCATCACGCTCTTCGGGTGACTGCAAGCGCTCTTTATCAGGAACTTGGCTGTTGTTGACAAGGTAAGGCTTGATGGAGTTGTACTGTTTGAAAAACAGCGTCATGTCTACGATCAGGTCACGCACCACTGGTAAGCCTGGTAACGGCTTTAGAACAATGGTTTTTGGCAAGGTCAACAGGTTTGTCAAGCAGGCCAAACCGTTTTTACCGTTGATATTCATGGCGTCAGAGCCACATACGCCTTCACGGCAAGAACGTCGGAAGGTGATTGTGGGGTCTTGCGCCTTGAGTTTCATCAGGGCGTCCAGCAGCATGCGCTCGGTGCCATCGAGTTCAACCTCTATGGTCTGCATGTAAGGCTTGGCATCCTTTTCAGGGTCGTACCGGTAAATTTTAAATATGCGGATATTCGACATAGTATTTTCTCCGTGTGGGGTTAGAACGTGCGCACTTTAGGTGGCACTGAATCAACAGTGAGTGGCTTTAGGTTCACAGGCTTGTAGGACAGACTGTTGTCAGCGCTGTGCCACAAAGTGTGTTTCATCCACTCTTTGTCGTTACGGCCCAGTGGAAAATCAGCGTCATCAGCGCCGCGCTCATACTCAAAGACTGTGTGTGCGCCGCGGCATTCGTGACGAGCGGCTGCAGATGTCATGGTGGCCTGTGCGCATTCAATGAGGTTTTCAACTTCCAACGCTTCAATTCGCGCGGTGTTGAAGGTCTTTGATTTATCGCCTAGGTGAATATTCATCACGCGTTCTCGCATCAAGTTAATTTGCGCAACGCCTTCGTCCATAGCTTTTTGCGTGCGAAATACACCTGCGTGGAGCTGCATTGATTTGCGGATGTCGTCGGCCACATCCTGTGGGTACTCGCCACCGGTAGACGCATCGAGGCGAGCCAACCGAGCCAATGACTTGTCTGCCGCGTCAGCAGGCAGCGTCTTGTGCTCTTTGTGCTTGTCGTTGTATTCAACAATATGGTTGCCAGCTGCGCGGCCAAACACCAGCAAGTCCAGCAGTGAGTTGGTACCTAAGCGGTTGGCACCGTGCACGCTGACACAAGAGCACTCGCCTACGGCGTACAAGCCATTGACGACTTGCTGCGTGCCGTCTGCTGCTGGGGTTACGACTTGGCCGTTGATATTGGTTGGAATGCCGCCCATTTGGTAGTGGATGGTAGGCACTACAGGAATAGGCTCACGTGTGATGTCGACGTTGGCAAAATTCACGCCAATTTCGTACACCGATGGCAGGCGTTTGTGAATGGTCTCTGCGCCCAAGTGATCGAGCTTCATAAAGATGTAGTCTTTGTTAGGCCCACAGCCTCGACCTTCTTTAATTTCTTGGTCCATGCAGCGCGACACAAAGTCGCGTGGGGCCAAATCCTTCAGTGTGGGGGCGTAGCGTTCCATGAACCGCTCACCTTCGCTGTTGAGCAAAATAGCGCCTTCGCCGCGGCAACCCTCTGTCAGTAACACACCTGCGCCAGCCACACCGGTAGGATGAAATTGCCAAAACTCCATATCTTGCAATGGAATGTCTGCGCGAGCTGCCATGCCCAAGCCGTCACCAGTGTTGATGAAAGCGTTGGTTGAGGCAGCAAAAATGCGGCCTGCACCACCGGTGGCTAACATGGTTGTCTTGGCTTCTAAAATATAGACGTCACCTGTTTCCATTTCCATGGCTGTGACACCAACAACGTCGCCAGACTCGTCACGGATGATGTCAAGTGCCATCCACTCTACAAAAAATGTAGTGCGTGCGGCTACGTTTTGCTGGTACAGCGTGTGCAACATGGCGTGGCCAGTGCGGTCGGCTGCAGCACAAGCCCGCTGAACAGGCTTTTCGCCGTAGTTGGCGGTGTGACCGCCAAATGGGCGCTGGTAAATGGTGCCGTCTGGGTTGCGGTCAAAAGGCATGCCCATATGCTCTAAATCGTAAACAACCTTTGGTGCTTCGCGACACATGAACTCGATGGCGTCTTGGTCACCCAACCAGTCAGAGCCTTTGATAGTGTCGTAGAAGTGGTAGTGCCAGTTGTCTTCAGACATGTTGCCCAGAGATGCACCAATGCCGCCCTGAGCCGCAACTGTGTGAGAGCGGGTTGGGAACACCTTAGACAACACAGCGACATTCAGGCCGGCGCGAGCCAGCTGTAACGATGCGCGCATGCCAGAGCCGCCTGCGCCAACAATGATCACGTCGAATTTGCGTCTGGGTAAAGATGAGGTAGTTGCTGTCATAGCTTAAAGTCTCCAAAGAGCTTGAATGGCCCAGCCTGCACATGCAATCAGCCAAACCATGGTAAATAAATGCAATGCCAAGCGCACACCGACTGGCTTGACGTAATCCATCCAAATGTCACGCATGCCAACCCACACGTGGTACAGCATCGCCAATATGACAACAAGGGTGAGGGTCTTCATCCATTGGGTGGCAAAAATACCAGCCCATACGGCGTAAGTAATGGGGCCGGCGGTGAGCAGCACTTGGGCCAACAACACGACCGTAAACAAAGCCATGAGCAATGCGGTTGCGCGCTGCGCCATCCAGTCGCGTAGGCCGTAATGTGCGCCTGTAACAACCCGTTTAGAACCAAAATTCACTGACATGGTGTATTCCTTTTATTCTTGAAATGTGGCGTTAGTACAAGCCAAACAGCTTGGCACCCAAGACCACTGTCAAACCTAAGCCAATTGCCAAGGTGACGATGGCTGAGGATCTGCCAAATTCCTGGGTGACTGCGTGAGTTGCATCCATGTACAAGTGACGCACGCCCGCAGTAAAGTGGTGCAAGTAGCCCCATATGAGTGCCAAAACCACCAATTTCAAAAACCAGCCTGGGTAAATACTCACGCCATTGGCAAATGCGGAAGTGAGAAGTTCAAACGACAGCTCTGAACTAATGGACTTGTCAAACATCCAGATGATGAACGGCATCAGTACGAACATCAACAAACCGCTTACGCGATGAAGAATCGACACCCAACCAGCTGGGGGCAGGCGATAGGTGGTTAGGTCCGTGAATGCATTGATATTGCGGAACTCAGGCCGCTTTTTTTTCAACTCTGTCATGGTCAAAGGCTTTCTAGTAAAAAAGTGTGTGTGGGCGCTGTGTGCCCACAGTTAGGTAACAGGTATGTAACCGAAGTCCAAGACGAAACAATTCTATTGCAATGCAGCATACGTGGTTGTTGTCGGTACCCTTGTACCCGTTTAAATGGCTGTGGCTTTGGGTTCTGTAGGGTCATTGTGAGAGGCTGTGGGGGCGTGAACCTGGTTAGTTCAGGTCATTTTGATAATGGTGTGTATCTGTCAAGTACAGGCCTCTTCGTAACTCCATAGGCGTGTCGTTGTACGTGAAGGCAATGCGCTCCACGCTGAGCAGCGGTATGCTGGGGGCGACTTGCAGCAGCTGAGCGGCCTGTTCATCTGGCAGCACGGCTTTGATACGTTCACTGGCACGCACCATGCGCACGCCAAACTCTGTTTCAAACAAACTGTACATGGCCCCATGGTGCTCACTGAGGTGCTCAACGCTCAAGCCTTTAAAAGGACCTGCGGGTAACCATAAGTCTTCGCAAATGGTGGGGATACCTGCAAAACTTAGGACGCGGCGCACTTGTATCAGCGCGTCAGAGGTGCGCATGCCCAATAAGGCTGCCACTTCAGCCGTGGCGCGCACTTTCTTGCAAAAGACAATGTTGCGTTGCGCAGGGCCTTCGCTTTGAATGGTACCTAGGTCGGGTTTCAGTCGCAAAAAACGGTACTGAACTTGGTGTTCTGTATGGGTTGCCACAAAAGTGCCTTTGCCCTGCTTGCGAACCAGCAAATGGTCAGCCGCCAGCTCGTCAATGGCTTTACGCACAGTGCCTTGGCTCACTTTGAAGCGTGCAGCCAATTCAAATTCACTGGGGATCACATCCCCTGGAAGCCATTCGCTTTGTTGCAAGCTGTGCAGAATGAGGGCTTTAATTTGTTGGTACAGGGGGCTGAAGGCCGGGGGGGCCAAAGCAGCGCCCACAACGCTGCCCGCTTCAGACGACTGGTCAGCGTGTTCTGAGTGGGGTGGTGTGGGTGAAGTGCTAGAGCTCATAAACAAATACAAGTGCGTCAAACGAAGGCAATTGTGACACGGTTAGGGCTGATATCATATCTTATATAAGACATAAGACAAATTGACGGATAGGGTTTACGCGAGTAAACTATTATTCCAGTTTGTCAGCACTGAACAGGTGCTTATAAACGCCAAAACCATTTTATTGTTGTCTCAATCCGTTGGAGTTATCTATGAGTAAAGCCCCCGTTCGCGTTGCTGTTACTGGCCCTGCAGGCCAAATTGGCTATGCCCTGTTGTTTCGCATCGCGTCAGGCGAAATGCTCGGCAAAGACCAACCAGTGATTCTTCAACTGTTGGAAATTCCTGATGAAAAAGCACAAAAGGCCTTGCAGGGCGTCATGATGGAGTTGCAAGACTGCGCTTTCCCGTTGCTGGTAGGTATGGAGGCTTACGCTGATCCCATGCTCGCTTTCAAAGACATAGACTACGCTTTGTTGGTTGGTTCGCGCCCACGTGGTCCAGGCATGGAACGTGCTGAATTGTTGGCCGCCAACGGCGCCATTTTTACCGCACAAGGCAAAGCCTTAAATGCCGTCGCCAGCCGTGATGTGAAGGTCTTGGTTGTAGGCAATCCAGCCAATACCAACGCCTACATAGCCATGAAGGCTGCGCCTGATTTAAAGCGTGGCAACTTCACCGCTATGTTGCGCTTGGACCACAACCGCGCATTAAGCCAAATTGCAACGAAAACTGGCCATGCTGTGGCCGATATCGAGAAGCTGTGCGTGTGGGGCAACCACTCTCCCACCATGTATGCTGACTACCGCTTCGCAACCATCAACGGCGAGTCGGTTAAAGATATGATCAATGATCAAGACTGGAACGCCAATACTTTTCTGCCAACCGTTGGCAAGCGTGGCGCAGCCATCATTGAAGCTCGTGGCTTAAGTTCAGCCGCTTCTGCTGCCAATGCGGCCATTGACCACATGCGAGATTGGGTCTTAGGCACCAATGGCAAGTGGGTCACCATGGGCATTGCTTCAGACGGCCAGTACGGCATTCCAAAAGACGTCATGTTTGGCTTCCCAGTGACCTGCGAAAACGGCCAATACACGGTGGTTGATGGCTTGTCTATCGATGCGTTTAGCCAAGGCTGTATCAACAAGACGTTGCAAGAGTTGACCGACGAGCAAGCCGCTGTGGCGCATTTGCTCTAAGGCGTTTGTCTTGAGTCCACATATGCATCACCAGTTTGTAAAGGCTGGGCCATGACTGCGCTTAGATCCTTACATCCGCGTGATGTATTGCTGGGCGCGCAAGCCGCGCAGGTTGGTTTGCCTGTGTGCGATCACTACTGTGGCGTGTTTCCGCGCATGGTTAAAAGTCTTGAGTTGCAGCGCACCTTGATACGTGAATATGGGGCCTGTGTCATGGACGTCACACTAGATTGTGAAGACGGCGCGCCCATAGGCTTCGAGTTGGCCCATGCGCACAGCATCGCCGAGTTGTTGTTAACCAACAAACCAAGTGACGCTGGCGCCCGCGTGGGTGTGCGTGTGCACGCTTTAGATAACAGCACGCTCGCTGGTCAGTCGTCACACTTTAAGAGTGATGTCGATATTATTTTGGGTGCAGCGGCGTCGCAAGTTGCATTTGTCATGTTGCCCAAAGTTGAATGCCGTGCAGACGTCGACACCGCTTGTGCGCTGATTGACCAAGTTGTAGGCCAGCAAGGCCCCTATAGTTCAAACAGCCTCATGCCTATTCATGTTCTTATTGAGTCACCTGCTGCTGTGGCACAAGTCAACGCCATAGCAGCCCACCCGCGTGTGCAGAGTTTAAGTTTCGGTTTGATGGACTTTGTATCTGCACATGGCGGTGCCATTCCTGCCAGTGCCATGAGTGCGCATGGGCAGTTTGACCACCCGTTGGTTGTGCGGGCCAAGCTGGAAATTGCCAACGCCGCGCACGCATACGGCAAAGTGCCGTCGCATTGCGTGGTGACCGAGTTCAAAGACAGCCAAGCTTTAAGCTTGGCCGCAACGCAAGCCAACCAGCGTTTTGGCTACACGCGCATGTGGAGTATTCACCCCGATCAGGTGCGCACCATCGTGGCGGCTTTTTCGCCACAGTTAGACGAAGTGGCACATGCAGCCCAAGTTATTGAAGCAGCATTGGACGCGCACTGGGCGCCTGTGTCGTTGAACCAGCAGCTGCACGACCGCGCCAGCTACCGGTATTTTTGGCAGTTACTCGAGCGCGCCCACGTTACAGGCGTGGTGTTACCCGAGTCACTGCTGCCTTTTTTTACCGTGCGTCATTAGCCTAGGCCCTGTGACATCAGGTGCTGAGGCGCACACACTTTAATTGTCCATCCCCTTTTTTGATTGGAGCATCGCATGACTGATTTCTTGAAAAACTACCAAGCCCACGTGGCCGAGCGCGCCACCTTAGGTATTCCCCCATTGCCCTTAACAGCGGCACAAACAGCTGAGTTGATTGAGCTGATTAAAACGCCACCGACTGGCCATGGCGACGATTTGGTGGACATGCTTACACACCGTGTGCCACCTGGTGTGGATGATGCGGCCAAAGTGAAGGCTTCATTTTTGTCTGCCGTAGCGCACACCGATGTGACCTGTGGCCTCATCAAGCCAGAGCATGCCGCGCAGTTGCTAGGCACCATGCTGGGTGGATACAACGTCAAGCCTTTGATTGACTTGCTAGACAAGCCTGCTGTGGCGGGCGTTGCTGCCACAGCGCTCAAGAAAACCTTGCTCATGTTCGACGCGTTTCACGACGTTTCAACCAAGGCCAAGGCTGGTAATGCACATGCGCAAGCCGTGGTGCAAAGCTGGGCTGATGCAGAGTGGTTTACCAGCCGGCCCAAGGTGGAAGAAAAAATCACGGTGACAGTATTTAAAGTACCCGGTGAAACCAACACCGACGATTTGTCACCAGCACCAGATGCGTGGAGTCGACCTGACATCCCACTGCACTACTTGGCCATGCTCAAGAACACCCGTGCAGATGCAGCCTTCAAGCCAGAAGAAGATGGCAAGCGCGGCCCTATGCAGTTTGTCAACGACCTCAAAGAAAAAGGCAATTTGGTTGCTTATGTAGGCGACGTTGTGGGAACAGGATCATCGCGCAAGTCTGCCACCAACTCGGTGGTGTGGGCCACTGGCCAAGACATTCCATTTGTGCCAAACAAGCGGTTTGGCGGCGTGACGTTGGGCGGCAAAATTGCCCCCATCTTTTTCAACACACAAGAAGATTCAGGCTCATTGCCTATCGAGGTTGATGTGTCCAAGTTGGAGATGGGCGATGTCATTGACATTTTCCCCTACGAAGGAAAAATTGAGCGTGATGGCGCCTTAGTTGAAAACTTCACACTGAAAAGTGATGTCTTGTTAGACGAAGTGCAGGCTGGAGGTCGCATCAACCTGATTATTGGTCGCTCACTGACTGCCAAAGCGCGTGAATTCTTGGGCTTGCCAGCAGCCACCACGTTTCGCTTGCCCAAGGCACCGGTCGACACAGGCAAAGGCTTTACAACGGCGCAAAAAATGGTGGGCCGCGCGTGTGGCATGCCCGTTGTCAAGGGCAACCAAGTCGGTATCCGTCCCGGCACTTACTGCGAGCCCAAAATGACCACGGTGGGATCGCAAGATACCACAGGTCCTATGACCCGTGATGAATTGAAAGACTTGGCGTGCTTGGGCTTTTCAAGCGATCTGGTGATGCAGTCGTTTTGCCACACTGCAGCCTATCCAAAGCCAATCGATGTGAAGATGCACCACGAGCTGCCATCTTTTATGTCCAACCGCGGTGGCGTAGCACTGCGCCCAGGCGACGGCATTATTCACTCGTGGTTAAACCGCCTGTTGTTGCCTGATACCGTGGGGACTGGCGGCGACAGCCACACCCGTTTCCCGATTGGTATTTCGTTCCCAGCAGGTTCTGGTTTGGTGGCATTTGCCGCAGCTACAGGCGTGATGCCTTTAGACATGCCTGAAAGCATTTTGGTGCGTTTCAAAGGTGAGATGCAACCTGGCGTTACCTTGCGTGACTTGGTCCACGCCATACCGTTGTACGGCATCAAGCAAGGTTTATTGACGGTTGCAAAAAAAGGCAAAATCAACGCGTTTTCTGGCCGAATTTTGGAAATTGAAGGTCTGCCAAACCTCAAAGTTGAGCAAGCGTTTGAGCTGTCTGATGCCTCCGCTGAGCGCTCGGCTGCTGGCTGTACCGTCAAGCTCAACAAAGAGCCAATGATTGAGTACATGACCTCTAACATCGTACTCATGAAAAACATGATCGCCAACGGCTACGAAGACAAGCGTACCTTGCAGCGCCGCATTGACGCCATGGAAGCTTGGATTGCTAATCCTGAGTTGTTGGAGGCCGATAAGGATGCCGAGTACGCTGAAATCATAGAGATTGACTTGGCCGATATCACAGAGCCCGTCGTGTGCTGTCCAAATGACCCAGATGATGCCAAGTTTTTGTCTGACGTTGTGAACACCCCGATCGACGAGGTGTTCATTGGGTCATGCATGACCAACATCGGTCATTTCCGCGCCGCTTCAAAGCTGTTAGAAGGCAAGCGTGATATTCCTGTCAAGTTGTGGATTGCACCGCCGACCAAGATGGACGCAGCCGAGCTGACCAAGGAAGGCCATTACGGTGTGTTTGGCACAGCTGGCGCGCGGACCGAAATGCCTGGCTGCTCCTTGTGCATGGGCAACCAAGCGCAAGTGCGCGAGGGTGCCACTGTGATGTCCACTTCTACACGCAACTTCCCCAACCGTTTGGGTAAAAACGCGAATGTGTTCTTGGGTTCAGCCGAGTTGGCCGCTATTTGTTCAAAGTTGGGCCGAATTCCCACAGTGGCTGAATACCATGCCGACATGGGGGTGATCAACAAAGACGGTGCGCAGATTTACCGTTACATGAACTTCGATGCAATCGACGAGTATGCGCAGGTGGCCAAAGACGTTGCGGCTTAATCGCAACGCCGGGCACTGAGGTGCTGCTGCTTAAAAGCCTCGCGTGTCATGCAAGCGGGGCTTTTTTTATAGGTAAGGGCAGCGGCGTGCTTCTGTCAAAATAAGTCATTATTGAATGTTGATCAAACGAAGAGATATGTAATGGTGTGGGGTTGTGCAGATCAAGGCGGTCACTCATCAGCTGCGCAGGTGCTGGTCGCAGGCGGTGGTATTGGCGGTATGGCTGCGGGTATAGCCTGCGCGCGTCAAGGCCACACGGTTCGCGTATTCGAGCAGTACGGTGTGTTGGGCGACGTTGGGGCTGGCGTACAGCTCGGTCCAAATGCGACACGTATTTTGCAGTCTTGGGGCTTGCTAGAGGCCTTAACGCCGCTAGCGAGCCAGCCCGAGAACTTGGTGGTGCGCTCGGTTTCCACCGGTCGTATATTGGCCACGTTGCCATTGGGTGCGACAGCTGCAAAGCGATACGGTGCCCCTTACCTGTGCGTACACCGCGCCGATTTACACCGTGTTTTGGCAGACAGCCTGAGCCAAATGGCTGATGTGTCTATACGTGTTGGGCGCAGCGTGGTGGAGCTGGACGACACAGAGGAAGAAGGCGTGTGCATGCGCGTAGGCGATGACCCGCCTGTCCAGGGTGATGTGCTGGTTGGCGCCGATGGTTTGTGGAGCTTGACTCGCCAAGCTTTGTTGAGTGACGGTGCGCCTCAGCCCACCGGTCATGTGGCTTATCGTGCCATGGTGAGCATGGCCGACTTAGCGCCTGCGTTACGCGATCAAAACGTCACCGTGTGGCTTGGGCCGCACGTGCATGTGGTCCAGTATCCCGTGCGTGCTGGTGAATCCATGAACGTGGTGGTGGCGGCACAAGCGCCTTTTTCTGGCGTGGCGCAGTGGTGGGACAACGCCACGCCAGCCTTTGAAGTTAAAAATGCGCTGGGCAATACCTGCAAAGCGTTGGCAGACATGATTGCCAGCGTGCCGGATGAACGCGGTATCGACCACCCTGATGCGTGGCTGGCTTGGCAGCTGTTTGAGCGACCACCGGTGGCTGGGCCTGACGAGATGGCAAGGCGACGCGTCGCCTTGCTTGGCGACGCCGCTCATCCCATGTTCCCTTATTTGGCGCAAGGCGCTGGCATGGCTATAGAGGACGCCCAAGCGTTGGGACGGGCGTTGTCAATGCACGCCTTAAATGTGCCACAGCAACTGCGGCATTACGCACTGAACCGCTGGGAACGCAATGCTTTTGTGCAGCAGCGCGCCAAGCGAAACGGCGATATATTCCATGCGGATGGTTTCAAGCGAGTGGGCCGCGACTTGGCTATGTGGGCCATGGGCGCCAAGCTGCTTGACCAGCCTTGGTTGTACGGCTATGAGGCTGGAACTAGCCTACTTGCGAAGTAAGTACTTAGGCCGTAACCAGTTGTGTTGCGGTTATCGTGGCTTTTTTGATGGACTGCCCAGTTGTCAAAGAGTTGTGGGCCACGAGTCGATGGCTGGTGTGGTGCCAAACAGTGCGTCAAACGGGTTGTTTAAAGGCGCTAGGCCGTAGCTCAACCTAGCTCTGGCGCAGCCTTCGCTCGCTTCTGGAAATTCACGGCACGGGGTTGAGCGCGACTCGTAGATACTACAACCGACCTGCTCGCCAATGGTGCCTGTCAGTGCATCACAGCGTCTAGGCATGGCGTTGGTGCCGCACATTCGAGCGTGGTTGCCATTGAATTCTTCGGCCAGTTCATCGGGTACGGTCCCGCCCAGTGATTGAAGCTCGTAAATCGAGAAGTCGACTCTAAAAAAAGCGCAGCAAGCACCACAACTCTCACATGCAGACATAATGGTAGCCATAGGACTTTGAGTGAATAAGCGCGCAGTATGGCCTACATTGAGCTCGAAAAGTAGCAGGCTATTGGCGTTTGCACAATAAAAGTACTGGTTCCCTTTTTTTAGCCCGTTACGCGTCCCAGTAGCAAAAACTCCATCAGCGCTTTCTGAACGTGTAAGCGGTTTTCTGCCTCATCCCAGACCACTGATTGAGGGCCATCAATCACCTCGGCTTGTACTTCTTCTCCACGGTGTGCAGGCAAGCAATGCATGAACAAGGCATCTTGTTTGGCCTTGGTCATCATGGCCTCATCAACACACCAGTTGCCAAAAGCCTTGCGCCTGGCTTCATTTTCAGCTTCAAAACCCATGCTGGTCCACACGTCTGTGGTGACCAAGTCTGCGCCTGTGCACGCGGCGCTGGGGTCGGTAAAGGTTTTAACGCAGTTGGGGTTGTTGACATGGGCTAGCACGGCGTCCACCTCATAGCCGCTTGGTGTGCTCACGTGCACTGTGAAATTCAAAATATCAGCGGCTTGTAACCATGTGTTTGCCATGTTGTTGCCGTCACCTACCCATGCCACTGTTTTGCCTGCAATGGGGCCACGGTGCTCGATATAGGTAAAGATGTCGGCCAAAATTTGGCAAGGATGGTACTCATTGGTCAAGCCGTTGATAACAGGCACGCGAGAAAACGCTGCAAAGCGCTCTAGCTTGCTTTGTTCATAGGTGCGAATCATCACAATATCTGTCATGCGACTGATCACCCGGGCGCTGTCTTCAATAGGCTCAGCCCGCCCCAGTTGGCTGTCACCCGTGGTCAAGTGCACCACCGAACCGCCCATTTGGTACATACCGGCCTCAAAGCTTACGCGGGTGCGGGTGCTGGCTTTTTCAAAAATCATAGCCAGTGTTCGATCGCTCAACGGTTGGTATTTTTCGTAGGCCTTGAACTTGTCTTTGATGATGCGCGCCCGCTCAAACACCCACGCGTAGTCGTCGGTTGAAAGGTCACTGAACTGCAGGTAATGTTTCATGTGTAGCGTGCAAGTAAAAGTAGGGGTGGGGGTAGAGCTGGAATAAACGTAACAGAACAACCATAAAAAATGTATGTGGGTGTTGCAGCCAGTTTAGGCATGTCCCGCCAGCACAGCCTCAACCAGGGGTGCCAGTATGGCCACAACTTTGTCAGCCTCATTGCGTGTCAATATGAGTGGCGGCACCAGGCGAATCACGGTGTCAGCGGTCACGCTAATCAGCAGGCCGTTCGCGGCTGCGAGACCAATGAGTTGGCCGCAAGGCTTGTCAAGCTCCACGCCAATCATGAGACCTTTGCCACGAATGGACACCACACCAGGCTGGTTTGCAAACGCCGCTTGGAGCTGGGCTTGCAAGTAAGCGCCAACGTCTGCTGCGTTGGCCATGATGTTTTCTTCTCGCATGATGGCCAGTGTTTCAACGCCAGCACGCATGGCCAGTGGGTTGCCGCCAAAAGTTGAGCCATGGTTGCCGGGCTGCAATATGTGGGCAGCTTTGGGTCCGGCCACTATGGCGCCAATGGGGACGCCAGAGCCCAATCCCTTGGCCAGTGGCATCACGTCTGGCGTGATACCCGACCATTGGTGTGCAAACCATTTGCCGGTGCGGCCAATGCCGCATTGCACCTCGTCGATCATGAGCAGCCAATCACGCTCGTCGCACAAAGCACGCACATCGCACATGTAGGCGTTATCAACTGGGTGCACGCCGCCTTCGCCTTGAATGGCTTCAACAAATACGGCCACCACGTCGTTACGCTCAGCCGTCGCTGCTTTGAGCGCATCCATGTTGTTGAGTGGCACGCGGATAAAGTCATCTAGCAGTGGGCCAAAGCCGGCGTGAATTTTGGGGTTGCCAGTGGCACTCAGTGTGGCAATACTGCGCCCATGGAAGGCACCCTCGTACACAACGACCTTGGGTTTGTCTATGCCTTTGTCGTGCCCGAATTTACGCGCCATCTTGAGGGCGCCCTCGTTGGCCTCAAGGCCGCTGTTGCAAAAGAACACGTTGGTCATGCCCGACATCGCTACCAGTTGTGCTGCCAGCGTCTCTTGATGAGGCACATGGTAATAGTTGGACGTATGAACGAGCTTGCCAACCTGGTCTCGTAACGCTGCCACCAGCTTGGGATGCGAGTGCCCAAGCGTGTTCACTGCAATCCCGCCAAGCGCATCCAAGTAGGCCTTACCGTCGGTGTCCCATACTGTGCAACCCATGCCATGTGTCATGGCAATTGGCAAACGTCCATACGTGTTCATGACGTGTGGCGAAGTCGGTGCGACTGGGGTGGCGGTAGACATGGCGTGGTCCCAATTGAAAGGAGATAAAAGATTGATTTTAGAGGTTAGTGGCAAGCCTAGAACGTGTGTTGTTTAGCGGCCCTTACGCAGCCAATCGCAAGTCTTATATAAGATACAATATTTTTGATGTTTCAATGCTTAAAAAGCATGCTTCTGTGGCTGCGCTGACCCTTGTGCAACCAGCTTTTCAACAGATCGTTTGGTCATTGTCGTAGGGCTAAGCTACAGTCAGCAGTTCGCACCTATCCCGCACACATTTCGCAAAGCGCATCGCAAACAAATGGTTTTCAACAGCGCCAAAGAAGTCTTTATTCAGGGCGTGACGTCTACAGGCAAAGTCTTTAGGCCCAGTGATTGGGCTGAACGGCTCGCGGGTGTTATGAGCTCTTTTCGCCCAGGTGGCGCGCACCCAGGTGACCATTTGAGCTACTCCCCATGGTGCGTACCTGTCCTGATTAATGGTGTGCGTTGCGTGGTGGTGCAGGCCGAATTGCGCGCCGAAGAGCCCATGGCTTGGGATTTTGTGATCAATTTTGGTCTGGACAACGACTTGGTTATTTCTGAGGCTTGCTTGTTGCCAGATGCTTAGCGGGCAACTTTAATTCAACCAAGCCGCATACAGTATGGGTTGTGCAGACGAAAAAAAGCCGCTCCAGTTTGAAGCGGCTTTTCTTATTTGGGATCAGCTGGCAGCGCACCCAATTCAAACGGCGCGGTTTAAAAATAACTTTTAAACCACGTGCTTGTTGTCAGAGCATCACCGCATGGGCAATAGCACCGACATAGACGCCTGGTTAGGCGCCAGCGAGTGCCAAAGCTTTAACTTTAGCGCTCAGGCGGCTCTTATCGCGAGCAGCCTTGTTTTTGTGAAAGATGCCCTTGTCGGCAATGCTGTCAACGATAGCTTGCATTTTAGAGAACAACTCTACAGCTTTGTCTTTTTCGCCTGCAGCAACTGCTTTTTCGACGTTTTTAATAACCGTGCGGTACTTTGAACGCAGGGACGTGTGTGCTGCGTTCAGTTTGATGTTTTGACGTGCGCGTTTGCGCCCAGAGGCTAAACGCGGGTTTTTTTTCTTAGGCTTGGTTGCCATGGTTCAATTTCCTTGTGGTTTGTAGATGTTGCCAGCTAACCGAGCATTATAGCCCGAGTCTGCCGGTGTGTCACACCAACCCATGGCTGGCGCTTAGAGGCACTCATATTGAAGAATGGCTCAATGCCCAGTGGTGAGCGGATGCTCAAACTAGCGGGCGTTATTGGGTTTGGCTCATCGGATACCCAATAACAATGATTGGCTTCGACGTTCAAGGTCTAAAGCCAAGCATGCCATGCTGGTTTACATGTGTAGCTTTTTACAACGCAGGCAGCGCTCTGGGTACACTCAGAGCGTGAACTTATTCAAAGCTGCTTCTTTGGTGTCTGTGTTGACACTTGCCTCCCGCATTACAGGTTTGATGCGCGAGTTGTTGGTGGCTGCCTTTTTTGGTGCCAGCGCCACCACGGATGCCTTCAATGTGGCGTTTCGCATTCCCAATTTGCTACGCCGCTTGTTTGCTGAAGGCGCGTTCAGCCAAGCGTTTGTGCCAGTGCTGGCCGCCACGCGAGCGACCCATGGTGATGAGGCTACCAAGACCTTGGTTGATTCCGTAGCAACGGTAATGATGTGGGCCTTGCTGTTGACTTGTGTGGTGGGTGTGTTGGGTGCGCCGTGGGTGGTGTGGTTGATGGCCAGCGGCTTGCAGCAGTCTGGAGGTGATTTTGACACGGCTGTGGTGTTGACGCAGTGGATGTTTCCTTACATAGGCTTTATGTCTATGGTGGCGTTGGCCGCCGGTGTGCTCAATACGTGGAAAAAGTTTGTGGTGCCAGCAGCTACCCCCGTGTTGTTAAACGTGGCAATGATTGGCGCCGCAGCCTGGGGCGCCCCGTATTTAAGCGACGTGGGTATTGAGCCTATTTACGCGATGGCCGGTGGGGTGATGTTGGGAGGCATGTTGCAGTTGGGCGTGCAAGTGCCTGCCTTGTTGCGCATTGGCATGTTGCCCAAAATTGGCTTCCGTCCCACCGCGGTTGCACAGGCTTGGCGTGACCCGGGTACCCGCCGGATATTGCGCCTGATGGGCCCTGCGTTGTTGGGGGTAAGCGTGGCGCAAATTTCATTGCTCATCAACACCCAAATTGCATCGCACTTAACACCTGGCAGTGTGAGTTGGCTCACCTACGCCGACAGGTTGATGGAGTTTCCAACGGCATTGCTAGGGGTAGCCTTGGGTGTTGTGTTGCTGCCGCAATTGTCTGCGTCTACCGCCCGCGACGACGATGCAGCTTATAGCGGGTTACTAGACTGGGGCTTGCGCTTGGTGGTGTTGCTCACTGTGCCTTGCGCCTTGGCTTTGTTGCTGATGCCGCAGCCGTTGGTGTCCGTGTTGTACCACTATGGCCGCTTTAATGATGGCGATTTGTATCAGACAAGCTTGGCCTTGATGGGCTACGGCGTTGGTTTGGTGGGTCTGGTGGCCATTAAAATTTTGGCTCCAGGTTATTACGCCAAACAAGATATCAAGACGCCGGTGACGATTGCGGTGGTGGTGTTGGTGTTTATCCAGCTGCTCAATGTTGTGTTGGTGCCGCACTTCGCGCATGCCGGTCTGGCATTGGCCATTGGTTTAGGCGCTGTGTTGAATGCGTCATGGTTGTGGATTGGTTTGGTGCGCAAAGGTACGCTAAAGCCATTGCCGGGTTGGGGCTTGTTTGTACTGCGTATTGCGCTTGTATCTGTGGTGTTGAGCGCTTGGATGTGGTGGAGTGCACAGGCCATTGATTGGGCTGCGTGGCACAGCCAGTGGGCTTTGCGCATAGTGGCGTTGGCCGGTGTGTTTTTGGTATGCGTCCTGATTTACTTTGGAGGACTGGCTGCTTTGGGCATGCCACTGAAACAGTTGATGCGCCGCAACAGCGTGTTAACGCACTTAGAAACCGATTCAGCACGGAGAGACAACGCATGACATGGACGCCGCAAACGCACTCACCCCTGGCTTACTTCGCCATGCTGGTCGCTGATGACGATGATTTTCCTTTGCTAGAAACAGTAGCCAGCTTGGCTATGGACGAGTACCCAGATTTAGATTTAAACATGGTGCCCAATGCGCTTGACAGGTTGGTTCAGCGCTTGCACCGCCGCGTGCCAGCTAAGGCTGCGCCAGTTGAGCGCTTGCGTGTGCTCAACCAGTATTTTTTTGTCGATTTGGGTTTTCAGGGCAATTTAAACAACTACTACGACCCCGACAACAGCTACGTGCATCAAGTGTTGGCCACGCGCCGTGGTATACCCATTTCTTTGGCTGTGATATGGCTGGAGCTCGCTAACAGCTTGGACTTACAGGCTCACGGTGTGAGCTTTCCTGGACACTTTTTGTGTAAGTTGGTCTTGCCAGAAGGCCAAGTGGTCGTTGACCCATTTGCCGGCGCAACACTCAGTCGCGAAGATTTGTCTGAGCGAGCCGAGCCGTTTAAAGCGCAGTTTGGGTTAACGGGCGACAACGATGCACCGGTTGATTCGTTTTTACAGCCGGCCAGCAACCGAGATATTGTGGTTCGAGTGTTGTCTAACTTACGCGAAATTCACCGCAGCCATGACGATAGCCAGCGCGAGCTTGCTGTGCACGAGCGCTTGGTGTTGGTCAGCCCTAAGCGCTGGGAGTACAGGCGTGACCGGGGTTTGTGCGCGGCACGCTTGGGTGACAAGCGCAGTGCAGCGCGCGATTTATCTGTGTACTTGCGTGAGGTGCCCACCGCACCAGATGCACCGCAAGTGAGCGCAGCTTTGTTGCAGTTGCAGCAAAGCTAAAGCCTGCTGCTCGAGGGCTGGTACTTGGGCAGTTATGAGCGCGTCGGCCCGCAGCTTCATGATGCTTAACGTAACTTCATGTCAACATAACTGCTGCGCCTTCATCTTTCGAACGCTCAACCACAGCGCCAATGCGGTAGGCGGTTTCACCAGCAGCTTCAAAATACGCTTGCAAGGCATCAGCATCGCTGGCTGTGCACATCAACACCATGCCAATCCCGTTGTTGAAGGTCCGGTTCATCTCAATCTCGTCAATGCCAGCGGTGTGTTGCAGCCATGCAAACAGCTCTGTTTGTGGCCAGTTGCTACGCTGCAAATCCACGCCCAAGCCTTGCGGCAAGACGCGGGGAATGTTCTCAAGCAAACCACCGCCAGTAATATGAGCCAAAGCTTTGATGCTACCCAGCTTGAGCGCGCCCAATACAGGTTTGACATACAAGCGCGTTGGAGCCATCAGTGCCTGTTTGAAGGCTTGGTTGTCTAGTTGTTCTGGCAGTTGGTCGCCTGCGCGCTCTATGCATTTGCGCACCAGCGAAAAGCCGTTGGAGTGCACACCGTTGGAGGCCAGCCCCAGCACCACATCGCCAGCGACGACCGAACTGCCGTCCAAGATGTTGGCCTTCTCGACCACGCCAACAGCGAAGCCTGCGAGGTCGTATTCGCCGTCAGGGTACATGCCCGGCATTTCAGCGGTTTCGCCGCCAATCAAGGCGCAGCCGCTGGCCTCGCAGCCAGCCGCGATGCCGCCAATCACGGCAGCAGCAGTGTCTACATCTAGTTTGCCGCAGGCAAAGTAGTCTAGGAAGAACAGGGGCTCGGCGCCCTGAACCAAGATGTCGTTCACACTCATGCCGACCAAGTCAATGCCTACTGTGTCGTGCATACCCCATTCAAAAGCCAACTTGAGCTTGGTGCCCACGCCGTCTGTGCCACTAACGAGGACAGGCTCTTTGTAGCGCTTGGGCACTTCAAACAAAGCACCAAATCCGCCAATACCGGCCATAACGCCCTCGCGCAGGGTTTTCTTGGCGAGTGGTTTAATGCGTTCAATCAAGGCGTCGCCGGCTTCAATATCAACGCCAGCAGATTTGTAGGACAGTGGGGTTTGGCTCATGGGGTGTTGCTTTGGCTAGTGCGAGTGCTGGGTAAAATAACGAGGTTATATCAAATGCTTACAGAGGTTTCGTGTGCGTCCGCCCACAATGTGAGCATTCTGCAAGTACTCTATTGTATGAATGTGCAACCAGTGCTTGTGTACAAGCACAGCCTCAGTGTTTTTAAGAATGAGCCCGTGACATGCCAATAAACCCCAAATTGCTCAGCAGCTTCATGTGGCTGGCGCTGACAGCTGCCGCAGTGTGGTTGTTGTCGGTGTTGGCCCCCGTACTGACACCTTTTATTTTAGCCGCAGTGCTGGCCTATGCCTTGCACCCTGGCGTGGTGTGGATGGCCAAGTTCCGCATTCCCGAGTGGCTTGGTGCAGGCATTGTGTTGGTGGTGTTGCTGGTTGTGGCGAGTGCCTTGCTGTTGTTGGTGGTGCCTGTGGTGACCAAGCAACTACCGCTGTTACGCGACCAAATTCCCGCCATGCTGGTGCAATTCAACAACTGGGCAACGCCGCTGGCGGCACGTTTTGGCTTAGATTTGAACATTGACGTCGAGATGGTGCGCCAATCTCTGCGCACGTTGTTGGCGGGGCACGGGTCTGATGTGCTGCAAACGCTCGCCACCTCCCTGCGTATTGGCGGCAGCGCTTTGATGGCTGTGTTGGGCAATGTGGTGCTAACCCCCATCGTTGCCTATTACTTGCTGATTGATTACGAGCGCGTGCTGACCAAAGCCATGCGAGCAGTTCCTGCGCGTTGGCGTGGCACAGTGGGCAGTTTTTTCACCGACGTGGACCACATGCTAGGCCAATACCTGCACGGCCAAGTGCTGGTGATGTTGATACTGGCGGTGTTTTACGTGATTGCGCTGGCCTTTGTTGGGCTGAAGCTGGCCTTGCCCATTGGTTTGTTCACCGGTCTGGCCGTGTTTGTGCCCTATCTTGGCTTTGGTTTGGGGTTGGTGTTGGCATTGCTCGCTGCGGCCTTGCAGTTTCAAGATGTCTCTGGGGTGCTGTGGGTGGCTGGCGTCTACGGTGTGGGACAAATGGCTGAAAGCTTGTGGTTGACCCCCCGTTTGTTGGGGGAGCGCATCGGCTTGCATCCCATAATGGTTATTTTTGCGCTTATGGCGTTTGGTCATTTGTTCGGGTTCGTGGGCGTGCTCATTGCATTGCCTGCAAGCGCGGTGTTGTTGGTGGCTTTTGGCCGCCTGCGTACCACTTACCTTACCAGTGACTTGTACCGAGCCCCATGAAGCAGCTTGCGCTTGACATTGGCTTGGCGCCCTTGCCTTCATTGGACAACTTTGATGCCAGTGGTAACGAAGAAGCCCTGAAGCACCTCGCGATGTGGGCGGCGCATACCAGTCGCTCTCCTGTGCCCACCTACCTGTGGGGCGAGCCAGGCAGCGGTAAAACGCACTTACTGGGCGGGTTGCGCGAGGCCTTGGCCTCGCAAGGTCTGCGCGTGGGCTGGCTTGATGCTGGGGTGTTGCAGCCTATATCCTTTCAAGAGGGCTGGGATGCCGTGGTGCTAGACGACTGTCACCTGTACACGGCTGAACAGCAAGCGTGTGCTTTCAATTGGTTTGTTAATGCCCTGTCTCCTGCTAACGGGCAGGTGCGAGGTGTGTTTGCTGCGGGCTTGGTACCACCAGCTGACTTGCGACTGCGGGATGACTTGCGAACCCGTTTGGGGTGGGGACATGTGTTCCAATTGCATGTTATCGGCGAGGGTCAACGTCGTGCCGTGTTGAGGCGTGCAGCTGATGAGCGTGGTTTGATGCTCACAGACGATGTGATGGATTTCATGTTGAGCCGTTTTGCCAGAGACCTAAGCAGTCTTATGCAGCTACTTGCACACCTAGACCAGTACGCTATGCGGACCAAGCGTGCACTGACCGTACCCTTAATAAAGGCCATGCTTGAGGCCAGCGACTAACCGCTGATCACGCACCGCTCAGCGCCACGTAACAGAAGCTATATATGAATCTCGCCTTGTTTGACCTTGACCACACCTTGCTGCCGCTGGACTCTGACCATGCGTGGGGGCAGTTCACTGTAGAGTTGGGTTGGCGTGACGCGGCAGTATTTGCAAAGGCCAATGATGCTTTTTATGAGCAGTACAAGGCGGGCACCCTAGACATCAACACCTACGTGCGGTTTGGCACACAAAGCCTGCGTGACTTGGGTGACAATGGCGCTGAGTTGGCCGCTGCTGCTCACCAGCAGTTTATGGCTCAAGTTATTATGCCGGCCATACGTCCTCAAGCCGTGGCGCTGCTAGACAAGCACCGCGCTGCTGGCGATGACATTGTGTTGGTGACAGCAACCAATGCGTTTATCACGGCGCCTATTGCCAAGGCTTTAGGCGTGGAACATTTGATTGCTGTCGATCTTGTATTGGATGCGCGTGGCGTACCAACAGGCGACATTTTGGGGACTCCCTCATTCAGAGAAGGCAAGGTCGCACGTGTGGAACAATGGTTGACGTCTCGCAACACGAGTTGGACCGACGTTGGACATATTTTTTTCTACAGCGACTCAATCAACGATCTCCCCCTGTTGGAGCGCGCCAGCCACCCGGTCGCTACCAATCCTGACGATAAGCTAAAGGTTATCGCCACCGAGCGCGGATGGCCCGTGCTGGATTTATTTAATGATTAAAAAACTTATAAAAAAGCTTTTGGGTTCTTCCTCAGCTGTCAGCAAGTCTAAATTTGGACAGCGAGAAGACGTCTCGGTAAAAGTTCACAAAATCAACCCTGAGCTGGTTGATAAGCGAGCCATTGATGTGGTTCAAACGCTGCAAGACGACGGGTTCGAGGCCTATATTGTGGGCGGTGCCGTGCGCGACTTGTTGTGTGGCGTGCGGCCCAAAGACTTTGATGTGGCCACGGATGCCACGCCTGAGCAGGTCAAACGGTTGTTTCGACGCGCCTTCATTATTGGCAGGCGCTTTCGTATTGTTCACGTCATTTATGGCCGTGGCCGTGAGCACGAGGTTATTGAAGTCTCAACGTTTAGAGCCTTCTTAGACAGCGCTGATGCGCAACAAGTCAGTGGCAACGAGCGCACCAGCAAGCACCAACTGGCCACTGCAACGCACGCCGTTGACGCCTCTGGTCGGGTGCTGCGTGACAACGTGTGGGGCCCCATGGAGGAAGACGCGGCGCGGCGCGATTTCACTATCAACGCCATGTACTACGACCCAACCACACAAGTGGTGGTTGATTATCACAACGGTATCCGTGATGCGCGCAAACACATCATGCGCATGATTGGCGACCCTGCCATGCGCTACCGCGAAGATCCCGTACGCATCATTCGTGCAGTGCGGTTCATGGCCAAGCTGTCCCACCTCGGCTTCACGCTTGACAAGGCCTCACGCGAGCCCTTATTGGCCAGTGCCAAGCTGTTGGCTGATGTACCGCAAAGCCGTTTGTTTGACGAAATGCTCAAGCTGCTGCAAACCGGCCATGCTGTTGCCACGGTAGAAACCTTGCAGCAATTGGGGCTGGCCACGGGTATTTACCCATTGCTGGATTTGGCAGTGGCCCGCGCTGCAGACCCGTTTGTGCACCAAGCCTTCGTAGACACAGACAGGCGCGTGGGTGAAGACAAGCCAGTAGCGCCCAGTTTTCTACTGGCTTGCGTGTTGTGGTCGGATGTACGCAGTGGTTGGGACAAACGCTTGCGCTCACAAAAAGGCCCGCGCCCAAGTTCGTTCCCAGCCCTGCAAGATGCGGTGGAAGACGTCTTCGAATCGCGCATTGGCGATGTATCTGGCCGCGGCAAATTAGGCGCTGATATGCGTGAGATTTGGACCATGCAGCCACGCTTTGACAAGCGCACACCCAGCAGTGCCATGAGCTTGGTGACACACAACCGTTTTAGAGCAGGTTTTGACTTCTTACGCCTGCGCGCGCAGGTGGGTGAGGTTGAGTTGGCTTTGGCGCAGTGGTGGGAAACCTTTAGCATGGCCACCGACGACGTCCGCTACGACATGCTGGAAGCATTGCGTCAGCAACCAGCAGCCAAAGCTCCCCGCAAGCGTGGACCGCGGAAAACGGCTACCGATGGGGCGACCGTTAGCGAGGCCTCAGATGAACAATCTGGTCAAGATGCACATACAGGCGCCGATGCGACACATACAGTCTCGCGTGATGATGACTCAACTGGCGACGCCGGTGCGCCCGCACGCAAGCGCCGGCGCAGTCGTAGCCGGCGTAAACCTGGCAATGATGATGGCCAACCTCAGTTGCCACTTGGTCGGGTTAACGGCTTAGACGACGGCAACGGTTGAATGAGTTGCACTTGGTGACCTGTTTCATAGCACTGGGCGCCAACCTAGGCGATGCACGTGCGCAAGTGTTGCAAGCAGCCAAAGACGTTGCTGTGTTGGGCACAACAAGCCAGCTGTCAAAGCTTTACGCCAGTGCGCCTTGGCAGGCGGACGGTCCAGATTATGTCAACGCCGTGATGCGGCTAGATACCCACTTGAACGCGCCTGCGTTGTTGGTTCAACTTCAAGCCATTGAGCAACAAGCTGGGCGGGTTCGTAGCTATACCAATGCCCCGCGAACGCTTGATTTGGATGTGTTGTTGTACGGCAGTGCTCGCATAGAGTCGCCGTTGCTAACAGTGCCCCACCCGCGCATGTGGGAGCGGGCGTTTGTGGTGTTGCCGCTGCGTGATGTGGCCCCGGAACTCAATCTGATAGCGCAGCTTAAGGCGGTTGCAGCACAGCCGATTAGGGTCCTGAATTAAGGCGCGAGTCGCTGCCGCATCCACTGTCCACTGTCAGTTTGTGTGTAACAAAGTCTGTCGTGTAGGCGGCTTTTGCGCCCTTGCCAAAACTCCCACAGTGTGGGCTTTAAACGGTAGCCGCCCCAATGCGGTGGGCGTGGTGGATGCTGCAAAAACTGGGCTGCGTATTTTATTTCAGCGTCAATCAGCACCTCCCGCCCTTGAATGACCTCGCTCTGAGGGCTGGCCCATGCGCCAATACGGGAATCTAGTGGGCGGCTGTGAAAGTAGGCGTCGCTGTCTGCTTCACTGATGCGTTCAACTTCCCCTTCAATTCTGACCACGCGCTCCATCTCTACCCAATGAAATTGAAGTGCGGCAAATGGGTTGCCAGCTAGCTGTTGCCCTTTGCGGCTGTCGTAGTTGGTGTACCAAACAATGCCGCGTTCATCCAAGCCTTTAATCAGCACCACGCGGGTGCTGGGGCGCATGTTGTGGTCTACAGTTGCCAGCGTCATGGCATTGGGTTCCGGTATGTGGGCGCTAATGGCTTCGTTGAGCCATTGCTCAAACTGTAGGCGCGGCTGGTCTTGCGAGTCTTGCTCATTCAACGCTGCGAGTTCGTAGCTTTTGCGTAAATTTGCTATTTGAGTGGTGTCCATGCTGCCAGTATATTAGGCGGCCGATGGCCTCACAGTGTGTGGCCAATAGTCTCACTAGATAATTGCCTTCAAAGTTGTGTGTATTGACAGCTGTTGAGGGTGTTTACAGGTGAATTGAATTCATCAAGCCTACAATAAAAGTCTAGTTACTTTTTCAATATGATTCAAAAAAGGCAATTTTATGCAAACCAGCAATGACCAAGAGCCATTCGTAGTGCTGATGATGTTGATGCCCGTCTTGGTGTTGGTTGTTGGTGGGGTGTTGGGGCTTGGGGTCTTTAAGGCCACCGGTTCATCGACCCAATCTGTTGTCCAGTCTGTTGTTCAGGATGACAGGCAGTCTGCGGTGTCTGTTGAGGCTGACGCCCCCTCGCTGGCGGCAGAGCCTGCCGCGGATGATGCCAGCATTGTGGTGTACGGCGGCGTTGTGAAGTTTTATTTTGCCTCTGGCAGTGCAGACTTGGCTGTTGGCGCTGGTGCGGCATTGGGTGACACAGTTGTTGCGGCCAAAGCAGGCAGTTTTGTGGTGTTGTCAGGTTTTCATGACGATACGGGGGACGCGGCTTTTAATGCAGCATTGGCGCAGCGCAGAGCCATGGCCGTACGCGCATCGTTGCTGATGGCGGGAGCCCCCGAAGACCGCGTGGTACTGAAAAAGCCTGAGGTGTTGACTGGCTCAGGCAGCAACGCGCAAGCGCGTCGCGTTGAGGTGGTCGTGAGTGCCAACAGCGTTCAATAAGGTCTGTACCTGAGCCAATCTAGGTTGGCGTCGTTGAAAGCTTCACTCGCCAACCGCCCCGTTTCTGTCTTGTTTACGCAGATTCAGGGCGTTGAATCAACTCTATTTTGTAGCCGTCGGGGTCTGTGACAAAAGCAATAACTGTTGCGCCACCCTTGACTGGGCCTGCTTCTCGCGTGACGTTGCCCCCAGCAGCCACAATCTTTGCACAGGCTTCGTAAGCATCAGGTACAGCCAAGGCAATATGGCCGTATGCGTTGCCTAAGTCGTATTGGGTTTGTCCCCAGTTGTAAGTCAGCTCTAGCTCGGCATGCTCTGGATTGGAGCCGTAGCCCACAAACGCCAAGGTGTACTTGTATTGTTCGTTTTCAGATTTTCGCAGCAATTGCATACCCAAAACGGTTGTGTAAAAGGCGATGGACTTGTCCAAATCGCCAACTCTTAGCATGGTGTGTAGAAATCTCATACCTTTAATTGTGACGGTATTTCAAAAACCAAGCAGGTGGTTGTCGCGTGCGCGTACAAGGTGCCGTCTGGGCCAACAAGTTTGGCCTCTGCCGTTGCGAGCTGCCGCCCGCAGTGCAGCACGGTACCGATGGCCCTAACCCGTGACGTTTTGCCAATGGCTTTCACCAAATTGACGCTTAACTCGGCTGTGGTGTAGCCGCGTCCTGCAACCATTTTGCTGTGCACAGCACAACCCAGTGCAGAGTCCAGTATGGCGGCGTACCAGCCGCCGTGAATACCGCCCATAGGGTTTAAATGGGCAGGCCCGGGCGTGCCCTGAAACACCGCGCGCCCTTCATCCACCTCCATCAACATGAAATCAAGTGTTTTACCAATAGAGGGGTAGGGCGCCAGCCCCTGCAGCGTCGCTTGCATGGCTTCTAGGCCATTTTTACCGGCTATTTGGGCGGGTGTCACCACGCCTGGCCCTACGCCATTGTTCATGACAGCGCGGCGCGCGTCCTCATCAGCAAGCCATTGCTCTAAAACGCTGTCGGCAGCGGAAATTTGATTGGTCATGTTGCGCATGATGCCCAAAAAAAACAGGCGTCTAAGACGCCTGTGTGACTAAATTTAGCGGCCTAGGCATAAGCCTAAACCTGTGGTTTTATTTGATGCGACCGAAACTGGTGCGCAATGGATCAGCTCCACCGCGGCTACTGTTACCACCGCCACCGCCACCGCCACCGCTGCGATTGCCACTGGGGCCACTTCGGCGGTTACCGCCACCGTTGCCACCACGGCGCTCACTCAGTGCATCAATGCTGGTGCGAAGCGGGTCAGGTTGACGCGACCCAGTGTGATCTCTTGGCTCGCCTCTGTCTTGACGCGGCTCACCCCTGTCTTGGCGCGGTCCACTTGCGTTACGACGTGGCCCGTTGCCCAGCGCTTCGTTGCCGCGCTCTGGTCTAAAACCTTGGCCTTGTGAGCCATCATTGCGACTCGTTTGTCCGCCTTGTCCTGCACCTGGCGCGTTGCGCTGGGGGCGACGACGCGGGTTGCCGCGAGACTCTGGATTACGGCCGTCTTGTTGGCCTTCGCTGCCCGCACCAGTTTCTTGACGTGGTCCGTTGGCACTGCTCGGGTTGCGTCGACCTTGGCCGCCACCGTTACGGCCGCCGCCGCCACTGTTTGGCGCACCACCTGTGGTTTTCTTTTCACGAATGCGTTGCATCATTTCACCACGTGCTGCTTTGCCAGCAGCAGCCATGACATCACGCGCTGGTGGCTTGCCAATGCCGCCCCACAGCACTTGTCTGCCCATGGCGATTGGCTCGGCTTTTTCACCCTCGGCTGGACCAAAACCGTCAATAATCTTGACTTCAATGCGCTGGTTGATGAAACGCTCTACATCTTGCATAAAGCCTTCTTCGTCCATACAGACCAAACTGACCGCTTCGCCGCTAGCGCCGGCACGGCCTGTACGGCCGATGCGGTGCACATAGTCTTCGCTGATGTTTGGAATTTCAAAGTTCACAACATGCGGTAAATCATCAATGTCTATGCCCCGCGCTGCAATGTCGGTGGCGACCAAGGCGCGTACATCGCCGCTTTTGAAACCAGCCAGCGCCTGGGTGCGCGCAGCTTGACTTTTGTTGCCGTGCAACGCCATGGCGTTGATGCCGTTGTCGCTAAGAAATTGGGCAACGTGGTTGGCACCAAACTTGGTACGCGTAAACACCAGCACTTGTGACCAGTTGTTTTCTTGAATGACGTGTGCTAGCAGCTCTTTTTTACGTGATCGACCAACTGGGTAAATCCACTGTGCGATGCGTTGCACAGTTGTGTTTTTGGGCGTGACTTGGATATGCAACGGGTCACGCAGCAGGTTGTTGGCCAACGAGCGGATCTCATCACTGAACGTGGCAGAGAACAACAAGCTTTGCTTGTTGGCTGGTACCAAGGCCAATACTTTTTTGACGTCATGAATAAAGCCCATGTCTAGCATGCGGTCGGCTTCGTCTAAAACCAAGATTTCGACTTGGGTTAAGTCCAAAACACCTTGACCCACTAGGTCCAACAAGCGTCCTGGTGTTGCCACCAAGATGTCAACGCCTGAGCGCAGCTTTTTAACTTGGGGGTTCATGCCAACACCGCCGAACACAACTGTAGAAGTCAGGTCTAGGTGTTTGCCATAGGTGCGCACCGACTCTTCTACCTGGGCAGCTAACTCGCGTGTTGGTGTGAGTATGAGGGCGCGTACAGCGTTGCTTTTGCGTTCGCGTTGGCTGAGTAAGTGCAAAATAGGCAGCGTAAAACCTGCGGTTTTACCTGTGCCGGTTTGGGCGCCTGCCAGCACATCTAAGCCTGCTAGCACCGCTGGAATAGCTTGGGCTTGAACAGGTGTTGGGGTCTCGTAGCCTTGCTCGCGCACGGCATCCAAAATGGCTGGGGCCAGATTCAATTCTTCAAAGGTCATGGAAATAATCGGTGCCGTATCACGGCACTGGTGCATCGGTCTGCCTTGGGTGGTGTACCTGGGGCCAGTCTTAGACCGATCAATTTGGGTGTGTGAGTGGCGAGGTGGTGTTTGTAAACCTTCGCTTACCCGCAGCATTGTGCTGCTGTCTGGGCGACTGATGGCCCAAGACAATTTCATTATGAACGCATATGTGTCCCGAACTGTGCTGTTAATGTGCTGTTTGGGTGATTGTGTGGTGTCATGACCACGCATTTGAGCCAGTGGGTCTGTTTTATTCGCTGTGCTGGCCTGCTCTGGATCGTCGTCACTGCGTTAAGGGCTGGATTGTTGCATTAGGCGACTTACAGCGGGGATAATGTAGGGTTTGGCGTGATGCCAACACTTGTAAGCAGTCAAGACTGCGCGCAAGACGTTTGAATGTTTGAAAAGTGAAGGTGTTGCAGTATGGCTCAGTATGTTTTTTCTATGAATCGGGTGGGCAAAACCGTCCCACCTAAGCGCCAAATCCTGAAGGACATCTCACTGAGTTTCTTGCCTGGGGCCAAAATTGGCATGTTAGGTACCAATGGATCTGGCAAGTCGACGCTGCTCAAAATCATGGCTGGCATTGACAAAGATATTGAGGGCGAAGCTATTGCCATGTCCGGTATCCGAATTGGCTACCTGCCTCAAGAGCCTGAGTTGGACCCAACACACAATGTGCGTCAATCAGTTGAAAGTGGTATGGGTGAGGTTTTAGCGGCCAAAGACCGATTAGACGCAGTGTATGCAGCGTACGCGGAAGAAGACGCCGACTTTGACGCCTTGGCTGCAGAACAAGCGCAACTAGAAGCCATCATTGCTTCAGCAGGTACGGACAGCGAGCACCAACTTGAGATAGCCGCTGATGCCTTACGCTTGCCACCTTGGGACGCCAATATTGGGGTCTTGTCGGGTGGTGAAAAACGTCGCGTGGCTTTGTGCCGCCTGCTGTTGTCCAAACCTGATATGTTGCTGCTAGATGAGCCTACCAACCACTTGGATGCAGAGAGCGTTGAATGGTTGGAACAATTTTTGGCTCGTTTTCCAGGTACTGTGGTGGCCATTACCCACGACCGCTACTTTCTTGACAACGCTGCCGAGTGGATTTTGGAGCTAGACCGTGGCCGCGGTATTCCATACAAAGGCAACTATTCGTTGTGGTTGGAGCAAAAAGAAGCGCGTTTGGCACTTGAGCAGCGTACCGAGGACGCACGCACCAAGGCTATGAAAAAGGAGTTGGAATGGGTCAGGCAAAACCCCAAAGGCCGTCAAGCTAAGAGCAAGGCACGTTTGGCTCGCTTTGAAGAGTTGTCTGACTATGAATACCAAAAACGGAATGAAACGCAGGAAATTTTCATTCCTGTAGCCGAGCGTTTGGGTACCGAAGTGATTGAGTTCACGGGCGTTTCTAAGTCATTTGGCGACCGCGTGCTGATTGACGACCTGACTTTCAAAATACCAGCGGGGGCCATTGTGGGCATTATTGGTCCCAATGGCGCGGGCAAGTCAACCTTGTTCAAGCTCATTCGTGGCGTCGAACAACCCGACTCTGGTGAAATTAAAACGGGGCAAACCGTGCAGGTCGCGTTCGTAGACCAAAGTCGGGAAGACCTCAACGATGAAAAAACCGTTTGGGAAGACATCTCTGGCGGCTTAGACATGATCACGGTGGGCAAATTTCAAATGCCTAGTCGAGCTTATTGCGGCAGATTCAACTTCAGTGGCGGCGACCAGCAAAAGCGTGTCGGAAACCTATCGGGTGGTGAGCGTGGCCGTTTGCATTTGGCCAAAACATTGGCCGAAGGCGGCAACTTGTTGCTACTGGACGAGCCCTCCAACGACCTAGACGTTGAAACATTGCGCTCATTAGAAGATGCGCTGTTGGAGTTTGCTGGCTGCGCCATGGTGATTTCACACGATCGTTGGTTCCTAGACCGCATTGCTACGCACATTCTTGCGTGCGAAGGCGATTCAAAGTGGGTGTTCTTTGATGGCAACTACCATGAGTACGAAGCCGATAAAGTTAAAAGACTGGGTGCTGAAGGTGCCAAGCCTAGGCGTATTCGATACAAGGCCTTGAAGTAAACGCCATGACAGATAAGAATGTGGGCGAACAAGGTGTTGTTGATGTGTTGCAGGTTAGGGCACAAACCTTGGGCTGGTTAGAGCAGGCTGTCATTGGCTTAAACCTGTGCCCCTTTGCGACAAGCGTTTATGTGAACAGCCAGGTGCGTGTCGTGGTCAGTACTGCCAAGCACTTGGATGCTTTTTTAGACGAACTAGATGTTGAATTGCTGTTGCTGCGCGACACACCAGTTCAAGAAATTGAGACCACGCTGTTGGTGCACCCACATCTGTTCCCGGATTTTCTGGTTTTTAACGATTTTCTAAATATTGTGGATGATGTGGTGGCAGAACATGAGCTAGAGGGGGTGTTGCAAGTGCTGCCGTTTCATCCTGAGTTTCTGTTTGGCGGTGAAGACGAAACCGACATGAGTCATTACACCAACCGCTCGCCCTTTCCCATGCTGCATTTGCTGCGTGAAGACAGCTTGTCGCAAGCCATAGACGCACACGGCGATACCGATGCCATACCTGAGCGCAACAAACAGGTGTTACGTGACTTAGGTCTAGCTGGTTGGCGCAAGTTGATGGCGCTAAACATCTGAGCCTTTAAAACTGAAAAAGCCGCTGGACCTTTTAGGCACAGCGGCTTTTTTTATAGCCCTGTTTAAGCAGGGCTATATGGCTGACGTTTACTGATTGTCAAACGGCATGGGCATTTGGGCCAAGTCGCGTTTGGTTTCAACCAATACCAGTGGGCCGTCGTTCACAACCACTGGGGCAGCGCGTGCGCGTACGACTTTTGCTGCGGTAGGCTCGGCTGCCATTGCGGCTTGCGCATTGGCAATTTTGCTTGCATCAGAATTAACCCAGGTCAAACCTGAGCTGGCTGCTACGGCGCTCATGGCGTCAACAGAGAGTGCGTAGCTGCCAATGTTTGGCATACGCTTGGGTGCTTCTGCTGTAGCAGCAGGCGCGGCGGTAGCTACTCGAGCAGCAGGCGGCTTTGAGACAGCTGGTGCACTTATTGGTGAGCTTATAGGCGCATCTAACGGTGTAGCTGTTGCTACAGGAGTTTGTGCGCGCGTTGGCTCATGCGCACGCTCTTGTTCCTGTTCATGTTGCTGTTCATGTTGCTGTTCTGGCTGTGGAGCAGGTGCTGTATGCGACTGCTCTGAGTTGTCACTGTTGTCAGCGTTGTCACCACTGTCACCACGGCGGCGGTCACGACCGTAGCGGTCTCGGCTGCGACGTTCGCGTGGTGCGCGCTCAGTTTGCTCTCGCTCTCCAGCTGGGCCATTGCTCTCACCAGCGGACGGCTGTGTTTGCTGCGTTTGTGAATCGCGGTTCGCAGCGATTGGCGCTGATGAGTCGTCATCGTGCGAATCAGGGCGGTTGAAGTAGCTGTAGCTGGGCGTCTCGTTGGCTGCGCTGGCAGAATTCAAGTTGCTGTCGTTGTGCATGCGCTGGTCGCTGTGGGCTGGCTGTACCTGTTGGGCAGCCGCATCGGCTGATGCACCTTCAGTTGGCGCTTGCTCATCGCGGTTGCGATCGCCGCCTCGGCGTGAGCCTCGTTCGCCTCGGTCTCCACGCTCGCCACGTTCACGCCGTGGTGCGCGTGGCTTGTTGTCGTCTTCGGGTGACGCTGAGCCTTCTGTTTGCGTGTTGCCATTTGGCTCTGCGTTAACTGGCGTGTCGTTGCGGTTGCGGTTGCGCCCGCCGCGCTCGCCGCGGGTGCTGCGTCCACTGCGCTCGTTCCTGTCGTCGCGTTCAGAGCGCTCGCTGCGCTCAGAACGGTTGACGTTGTCGTTGCGGTCTGACTTCTCACCTTGGTCAGCGTTGCGTGTGCCGCGGGTGCTGCGGTTGCCGGTGTCTTCAGCGTTGGCATCGCCTCGAGTTGGGCGCTCACCACGCTCACCACGGTTGCGTCCGCGGCTGTTACGCGGGCTTTCACCGTCAGTGCGCGCACCGCGCTCACCACGGTTGTTGCGATCACCTCTGCCGCCGCGGTTGCCCGACCTGT
>Ga0335398_10001033_pt1 | contig 48838 bp, 46 predicted proteins | sample BON03_FD_205742 | JGI IMG/M metagenome (GOLD analysis project Ga0335398, IMG submission 205742) | Freshwater microbial communities from Lake Bonney liftoff mats and glacier meltwater in Antarctica - BON-03 (spades assembly) (version 2) | ecosystem: Environmental > Aquatic > Freshwater > Ice >... | reverse complement strand
TTAACGTTTGCTGCTTCTGGTTAAGCGCAAAATATAAACATTTAAAAAAAGGTAACGCGCTTAAAAAGCAGTAAAGAATGTTGGTGGCGCATCCCTGATTCGAACAGGGGACCTGCGGATTATGATTCCGTCGCTCTAACCGGCTGAGCTAATGCGCCATTCTCTTTTTACAGCCCTAAATTATATCATTTTTGTATGATGGCGTGACTCATGCCTAAACCGAGGTTGTTAGGTGGGTTCAGGCTATGATCACAAAATGACTAAGTAACAGAAAGTAAAAAAGTTTTTTGCCCAAGCTCTTTTGCTTAATCTTTACTATTGACGCACAAACACAGAACAATAACGAATTTATGAAACCTTTTCAGCCAGCGGTCGCACCCGTTGCAAAAAATCTCACGCCACAACCCCTCGTTCGTGTGTGGGACCTTCCCACCCGGTTATTTCACTGGGCACTCACCATCTGTGTATTTGGCGCCATTATTACGGTCAATATCGGTGGGTTATGGATGGAACTGCACATTAAGTTTGGTATTGCTGCCTTATGCTTAATTACTTTTCGTATTGTATGGGGCTTTTTCGGCTCGCGTTATGCCCGTTTTAACCAGTTTGTCAAAGGGCCCAGAAAAGTTTTAACGTATTTAAAAAACGCTAGTAAAGTAAAGCCTGATGCGGGTCATAGCGCTATTGGCGGTTGGTCAACTATGTTTTTATTGGGGGTTATTGGCACCCAAGCGTTTACTGGCTTGTTTTCAACCGATGACATCATGACGCAAGGGCCTTTAAACGCTTATGTGAGTAACGCAACGGCTGAGACCATAACAAATGTTCATCACATGCTCAGTAACGTAGTGATTGCTTTGATTACTGTTCACATATTAGCTATTATTATTTACGGTTTTCGCGGCAAGCGTTTAATACCCCCTATGATTACCGGCGACGTAAAAGCATGTGAATTAGCGCCTAATACCCCCTCAGCCCGTGACGATATCGCCTTGCGCGTGGTGGCGTTTGTTCTAATAGGTATATTAGTTTTAGGGGGTGTTTGGCTTTGGGTGCTTGGAAACGCATTGCCCACCTCTTTCTAAAAATAATTATTTATATGTACATTCCATTTTTATAGATATAGTTACCAGCCCTGCAGGCTGTCAGCAGGGTTATTTTTTTTATGCAATTACATTTCAGTACCTTTACTTAAAACGATTTAAATATGAGTTTATTAGCCTTGCAACCACAAAGAATTCCTCTATTTCCGCTTTCTACCCCCCTCTTGCCAGACTCCGTCATGGCTTTGCAAATTTTTGAGGTGCGATACTTGCACTTGATTAAAAAATGCCATGCTGAACAGACCCCTTTCGGTATCGTTGCGATTCGGCAAGGTAGCGAGGTACAAAAGGCCGGTTTAAATGAGGAAACCCTTTACACCGTTGGTTGCTTAGCCCGGGTATACAGCATCGATACCATTCACCCTGCCTTGTTGCGTATGGTTTGCCTAGGTGGCAGTCGTTTTAACTTGGCCAACTCTCGCAAAGAAGGCCTTGGGCTTTGGTATGCAGATGCAACACTTTTAGCTGAAGACCCCAACGTTGATATACCCTCTAACCTACAAAGTTGCGCCGACAAATTGGGCGCCTTAATTGCACAATCTCAACGCCAAGGGGTGATTGAACAACTGCCATTTAAAGCGCCTTATCGTTTAGATGAAGCGGGTTGGGTGGCAAACCAATGGGCAATGTTGTTGCCACTGACTACAGACGACAAAATTGCAATCATGTCAGTTATTGACCCAGTTCAACGTCTGACTCAGGTTTCAGCTTGGCTTGATCGATAAAGTCTTTTTCTAGCCAGTTGTGTGCTTTCATTAATTGTTGAATGACTCGGCGTTGAGCGCTAAAACGCGCTAAACCAGATTCCATTGCTTGTATCGTTAATAAGCCTAACGCACCGGCTGTGAGTGTTGCTGATTTTAAAGATTCGTAGGCTTCATCGGTATAGTTTTTTACACCGACAAGATCAACGTTTGAACCCTCAAGTTCATTAACTAGTAGGGGCTCAAACTGTCTGACAACATCCAACACAGCGTCTTCAAATGCTTGAAAAGCGCTGCGCATATCGTCATTGACCAATTCAACGTTGGGGCGCTTTAACACTTCAAGCATTAAGTCTTGCACGTTTTCAAGATAACGCCTGATGCGCAGCAGATGCGCTAAACGACTTGCAGTCTGAGCGTCCATCGCGCTGCGATTCATACCTGAGACAAAGGTTTCACTGGCCAGTAACAAGCCGGCTAAAGATTGTAGTAGGGTGTTTTCACTGGGTAACAATTGTTGAGGTTTAACCGTTTGACTTAAACACTGCCAGGCAAAACGCATCATGCGCATGATTTCGCGCGAAAGCGCTTGTGCCGCTAACGTGGGAACAGGCAAAGCGGTTTCATCAAGGTAACGAGGCCGCCCAATATCGTGTTGTTTTAACTCAAACATGCCCTTTAACTTGTTGATTAGGTAATCGCTCATGGGCCAAATCAGCATCACACCCATCACGTTAAAGAGGGTATTAAATATCGCTAGGGTGATGGCAGGGTCGAAATTTGAACCGCCTAGACCGCGAACCCACTGAATGCCATCAATTAAAAATGGTAACAAGGCTAATGCAACAATGGCGGTCAATACATTAAAGAACACATGCGCCGCAGCAACCCGACGCGCGTTCGGTGTAGCCCCTAGAGCCGCTAAAATCGCTTTAAATGAAGTCGCCACATTTGCGCCAATCACAACGGCTGCAGCGGCTTCTATGCCAATCAAGCCACCTTGCGCGGCAGTTAAAGCGACTACTGTAGATGCACTTGAAGACTGCATCAAAATCGTTAACGCCATGCCCATTAAGGTAGACAATAAAATCGTCGTTAAGCTATCGCCTTGCGGCAGTGCAATATGGGTCGTTAAATCTGCAAAACCAGTTTGCAACATGGCAATGCCCAAAAACAGCAACCCAAAACCTGTTATCGCCTGGCCCATTGCACCCGACTGCTTGCCGTTGCCAATTAAACGCATAAACACGCCAATACCAATCAAAGGCATGGCGAGTAAATCAATTTTAAGTTTGAGACCAAGTATGGCGACTATCCACCCAGTCATGGTGCTACCAACATTGGCACCGAGTAATACCCATATGGCACCGGTCAAAGACAGCAAGCCCGCATTCACAAAACCAATTGATGCAATCGTAATTGCACTTGACGATTGCACCAATGCCGTGACCCCCATGCCCGAGGCTAAAGCTGACCAACGCGAACGTGTAGCGCTTTGTAAAATGTTTGATAGCGTGGGGCCTGCGGCCAGTCGCATGCCATCAGTCATCATGGTCATGCCCAGCAAGAACAACCCCACCCCACCTAAAACGGTAGAAAACATTAAATACATTGTGGTGTCACAGCTTTAGAAAAAATTAATTGCAAATCTGATTGAATGACATGTTGTACATCACGTTTAAAACCGCCCATTGGTTATGAGCGGTGATACAAAAGTCAATGCTCTTTGTTCGCCTCAACATCATATGGCTCGGTTTCACTTTCAAAGAAACCCATGATTTTTACAAAGAAAATAGGGACTAATGCCACGGCAAATAAGGTTGAAGCAATCATGCCGCTAAATACCGTTATGCCAATTGAAAAACGCGATGCGGCACCCGCACCTGATGACGTTAGCAACGGCACTACGCCTAAAATAAAGGCGATTGAGGTCATCACAATGGGCCTAAACCGTTCATGCGACGCGTGTAAGGCAGCATCAACCAAGCTCATACCTAGTTTATGATGTGCTTCAAGGGCCACTTCAACAATCAAAATTGCGTTTTTAGCCGACAGCGCAATCATAAGTAGTAAGCCAATCTGCACATAAATATTATTTGAAAGGCCCGTAAGGGTCAATGCAATCGCAATACCTGACAAGGCCAGTGGCACTGCACTTAACACCGCAATAGGCGATACCCACGACTCGTATTGACCGGCCAAGACTAGGTAGACCAATAAGATTGACAAGGCAAATACTAAAATTTGCGTGTTGCCAACCAACTGTTCTTGGTAAGACATACCCGTCCATAAATAACTGACGCCCTCTGGCAATGACTCTTTAGCCAACTGCGTTAGCGCGTCAAGGGCTTGCCCTGAGCTCACAGAGGCACCTGCCGCACCGACCACAGCGGCAGTTGGAAATAAATTATATTGAGACGCAATGGGTGGGCCAAATGTTTCTTTGATATCCACAAAAGAACCCAATGGCACCATCTCACCGCTAGAGCTCTTAACGTAAAGACGGCCGATATCTTCAACAGAATTACGGAAGGCGCCGTCAGCTTGAACATACACTTGGTACGTTTGCCCGTACCTAAAAAACTGATTAACGTAAGACGAACCGATGTACGACTGCAAGACGTCATAGGCGTCACCAATAAGCACGCCAAGGGTTTCAGCACGGGCTACGTTAAAGGTTAATTGATACTGCGGCACAGTGTTAGTAAAAGGTGTGAAAGCGGCCATAATTTCAGGCAACTGCCTGGCCTTAGCTATAAAATCATTGGTAGCAGCGTCAAGTTTTTCAAAGCTGTTGCTACCATCAGTCAACAATAACTGCAAAGAAAAACCGCCCGACATGCCTAAACCGGGAATATCGGGCGGCAACAAAACCCGCGCACTGGCATCTTGAACCTTAGACATCGCTAAAGTAATAGCGTTGTAGATTGATTTTAAATCTTCATCTTTCGCTTTACCCCGTGTAGACCAGGGTTTCAAAATAACGTACTGCACACCGGCACTTGACTGAGGCGAGTTATTGTTTAAAACGCTAATGCCACCAATAGTCACAATTTGGTCAATGCCCGGTATTTTTAAAACCGTATCGCGTATTTCACTCATTGACTTTTCAGTGCGTGCAAGCGAAGCAGCCTTAGGGGTATCGACTGAAATCAATAAATAGCCTTGGTCTTCAGTGGGTATAAAACCCGAGGGAATTCGCGCTAAGCTATATACGGAAAGGCCAATCATGACTAAGCCTGCAAGCGCCACAATGTTGCGTTTTTCCATGAAAAAATGCATCATTTTGGCGTAGTTGACAGACACCTTTTCAAAGCCCCTGTCAAACCATGCAAAAAAGAAATTTTTCTTTTTCACTGCGCCGGGTTTAATTGCTTTCAGGAACTCACCGGCTTGGGCGGGGCTTAAACTGATCGCGCAAATACCACTCAGTAAAGCTGTAATGGCAATAACCAGAGCAAACTGCCTATACATTTCACCTGTAATACCTGTAATAAACGCTGCAGGTAAAAACACCGACATCAACACTAGAGTAATACCAATAATCGGTGCCATCAATTCTGTCATGGCCTCAATGGCAGCCTGTTTAGGTTTCGCACCCGCTTCGACTTTTTTAGCCACACCTTCAACCACCACAATGGCGTCATCAACCACAATACCAATGACCACCACAATCGCAAACAAGGTCAGCAAGTTAATTGAAAAACCCAAGGCTGCCATACCGGCAAAAGCACCAATAATGGTGACTGGAATCGTGACGGCGGGCACTAAGGTCATGCGCCAGTTTTGTAAAAAAACCAAAATAACTAACAATACCAGTAAGCCGGCTTCGTATAAAGTGGTGTAAACCTCGTCGATTGATGCTTTTACAAAGGTAGTCGTATCAAACGGAATTGACCATTGAATATCAGGCGGAAAAGATTTTGCAATAACAGCCATTTCATCGCGCACTGCTTGTGCAACGTTCAGTGCATTAGCGTCTGGGTTTTGATAAATCGCTATGCCACCAGCAGGCTTTTCATCTAATTTAAAAAACTGGTTATAGTTTTGGCTGCCAAGCTCTACCCGTGCCACATCGCGCAAACGCGTAATTTCACCGTTTTTATCAGCCTTGAGCACAATACGTTCAAATTGCTCGGGCGTAGTCATAGCGCTTGTAACATTGAGCGTGTATTGAAAGTCTTGGCCATTGGGTACGGGCGGTGAACCTATTTGCCCAGCTGACAGCAAAATATTTTGCTTGTTAATGGCTTCCATCACCTCGTTAGGCGTAAGATTACGACTTTTCATTTGTGAAGGGTCAAGCCACACTCGCATACTGTAATTACCCACACCAAACACGTTGGCTGCAGCAACGCCAGGTATGCGCGCCAAACGATTTTGCATTTGCAAGTTGGCGAAGTTACTTAAAAATAAGGCATCGCGGCTATTATCTTTAGACGTAACGGTAACGAATAGTAAAATAGCAGTTGATTGGGTTTTAGTGGTTACACCCTGTTTTTGTACCGCTTGGGGCAGCGAAGGCAGCGCAATCGCCACGCGGTTTTGAACATTCACCTGAGCTGAGTTGGGGTCTGTGCCGACGGCAAAGGTCACTGTCAAGGAATACGTACCCGCATCGGTTGAGTAAGACTGCATATACAACATGCCATCAACGCCGTTAACTTGGGTTTCAATGTTGCTTGCCACCAACTCTTGAATCAAACGCCCACTGGCACCCGGCCAGTTGGTAGTGACCTGAATGGTTGGGGGAACCATATTCGGATATTGCGAGACGGGCAAACCAAATACTGAAACCGCCCCGATCAACACAATAATAATGCCGATGACGTTACTTAAAATTGGGCGTTCGATGAATATTTTTGAAAGCATTTCTGTTGCCCGTCTTATTTAAGCGCAGGCATGATGGGTTCTGGCAGTTTGCCAACTGTTGCATTGACCGTTTGACCTGGGCTTAGCGTAATAAAGCCATTCATCACGACTTGGTCAGTGTCAATCAAACCTGATTCAACAGCGACTAACGGCCCATAGGTTTGACCTAATTTAATATTTTTACGAATCGCTTTTTTGTCGCTACCCACAACGAACACATAATCACCTAACTGATCAGACAATACAGCGCTTTTTAACACCAGCAAACCCTCTTTAAGATCACTGGTTAGCATTAATGCAGAGGCATATAAGCCAGGTATGAGTGACACATTGGCATTTTTAAATTCACCCCGAACTTGTAAGGCACCGGTAGACGTATTAAGTTGATTTGCTGCAAAGTCTAAAAAACCCTCGTGTAAATACGTTTCATCTGTTTGCAGCTTGGCATAGACAGGTCTTTTATCGGTACCCTGCTTGCGATTCGCATCTTTTGAAGTTATCTGCAAATACTTTAAGACCTCTATTTCGTTTAAAGCAAAATAAAGATAAATAGGTGCCAATACTTGTATAGATGCCAGTTTCAAACCTGAAGCGCCTGCCGGTAAATAATTACCTACGTCAATTAAGTGTCGGCCCATCAGTCCATCAAACGGGGCACGCACCTCGGTATAACTTAAATTTATTTGAGCCAGCTTCAAATTCGCTGAAGCTTGTTGAGAATTTGAAAGGGCTTGATCGACTGCAGCCTGTGAGGTGGCATTTTGTTTCAACAGGGTCGTTTGTCGAATGAGTTCTGCTTTTGTTTGGTTATAGATCGCTTGATTTAAATTAACCTCTTGAATGTATTGATCTTGTTGAATCACAAACAGCAGATCGTTCTTTTTAACGCGATCACCATCATTAAACAAAATTTTATCTAAATAACCCGACACGCGAGCAACTAGATTAACGTCTTGAGAAGCAGCGAGTGTGCCGTCAAAAGTTATGTATTGAGCAATGTTTTGTTTGGTCGGCACGGTTACGGTGACATTTGCCGCTGGCGACACGGGTGCCGTGCGTTTGTCGCAACCCGTGATTAAACCTGCGAGGCCGACAACCATCAATATGAACATCGTGCGGGAGGTTTTCGAAAATAATTTAGTCATGTGCGGACTCATGGTTTGGGCTCGCTTGTTGAGACCATACGGGGGTCTGAAGCGCTAGAAAGGGCATTGCCCCAATCGGTTCGTTGGTTCATCGTTGCGACTATTTCGGCTGGCAAAACAGGTAATGTCATATCACCCGACCAACCGCCCCCTAAGCTTTTAAATACGGCCACATAACCCAACAGGTTACTGGTTTGTGACTGAACCGAGGCGTTTTGTACCCGCTGCAGGGCTTGTTGCGCCACAATCACGGTGTTGTAGTCGTTTTGACCGCTTATGTAACGTTCAAGAGCAAGCGATGCGGCTTGTTTAGCAGCTGTTACAGCTCGAGCCAAATCAATGCTTGCACTTTGTGAAGTTGAAATAATTGAAAGCGCATCTTGAACTTCGCGCTGCGCATTCAAGACAACATCTTGGTAGTTCAAGATGCTCTGTTGAAACATAGCGTCTTGCACCCTAACCTGCTGAACCAAAGTGCCTCTGTAAAAAACGGGAAATAGAAAACTAGCCCCAATTGATGAGTTATTACCACTCCAGGTAAACGTACCGTTGCTGGTGTCGATGCTACCCGACTGAAAACCAAAATAACCTGCTAGGGAAAAGCTCGGGTAAAGCGCCGCCTCGCTCACACCAATCAAAGCAGAACGAGAGGCTGCCAAATATTCTGCTTGCAGTACGTCTGGACGACGACGCAACAAATCTTGTGGAATACCCACGTTGATAGACTTTGGTGGTGAAGGCTGAGTAAGTGCTTGACCAAATTCTAAAACATAATAAGGTGGGGGTTGCCCCAATAAAACACTCATCGAGTTTTGGGCCTGACGCAATGAAGAAATCAAGCCAGGCACTTCAGATTTAGTTTGCTCATATTGCGATTGTGCTTGGCTTAAATCAAGCAAAGAGGTTGCCCCAGCTTCATAACGCGCTTTTGCAATACGTAAGCTCTCAGCTTGCAGCGCTAAGTTAGTGAGGGCGACCTGAATCAGTGCTTCGTTGTTACGAATGTTAATATAAGTGTTGGCCACATTAGAAGCCAACGATACATCTGCCGCATAGTAAGCTGTAACCGCACCTAGGTAAGTTGCTTGCGAACTTTCAATACCGCGTCTGAATTTGCCCCAAAAATCAATTTCCCAGCTGGCATCAATATTTACATTTCGAATTTTGGTATTTTCAATGGAAATACCCTCACGACCTGAACCACCATCTCGAGTTACTTCAGCTCGACCACCTAAGTTAACATTAGGCAATAAGGTGCCTTGAGACACGCCCAGCTGAGCCCGCGTTTCGTACACCCGAAGTGCAGCAACTTGAAGAGACAAATTTTGTTTAGCTGCAATCAAGAGCAAACGATTTAATGTGGGGTCATTAAAGCCTTCCCACCACCGTACAGGGTTAATTTGTGCATTGCGAACCACATCAACGGCAGCCGTAAACTCACCCGGTTTTTCAGCTTGCCAGTCTGACGAAAGTTTAGTTTGGGGTCGACTAAAATCTGGGCCAACCATGCAACCGGGAAGCAAAAAGACAGTAAGCAGTAACGACTTAGAGGCCGGTTTGCAAAAAGATTTGAAATTTTTCAACATTTTGAGATTCTACTTGGTATTTGATCAATACGCGCGCGAAACACAGCACCTCAACACGCAGACTAAATCAATACAAAATAGTGTTTGTTACATTCGCGGCTAACTCAACTAAACGTTGGTTTGCTTCGGGCACCCGAAAGGCCGAATGTGCTGACAGGGTTACGTTATTCAGTTTTGTAAAGGTATGCTGTAAGGGCAACGGTTCAACTGTAAACACGTCAAGGCCTGCATGCCTGATGTGCCCTGATTTAAGCGCATCAACTAAAGCCACTTCGTCTATTAGCGCACCACGCGCAGTATTAACCAATATGGCACCCGCTTTTATTTGCTGTAAACGCTCTCTTGATAAAAACCCATTGGTGCTGTCATCAAGCAGTAGATGCAATGAGACCACATCACTTTGCAACAAAACTTGCTCTAAAGGTAAAAAAGTAACGCCTGGGTGGCTACGTGGCGAACGATTCCACGCCAAGACCTTAAGCCCCGCACCCAAACAAAGTCGCGCCATTTCAGCACCAATACCACCAAAACCAATCAAACCGACGGTTTTACCGGTTAACTGCACCCCTTCGGTACGCAGCCATTGGCCCTGTCGCATGGAGCGGTCCATTAAGGTCAGGTTCCGCGCCGACGCCCACATAAGGCCAAACGCGCACTCGGCCACTGCGGTGTCGCCATAGTTTTTAATTAAGTGCACTTGAATGCCTAGCTCTGCTAAGGCTTCAATATTCATATAAGAGCGTGCGCCCGTTCCCATAAAGACCACATGTTTCAGCTTTAGGCAACGTTTGGCTATTTCGGTGGAAAACAAACTGTGATCAACCCAAATCACCTTGGCATCACCAACCCGCGATGGAATGTCGCGAGGGTCGATATCGGGCTGGCAATTGATGTCTAGGGTAAACGGTAAAGTCAACCCTTGTGCTAAGCCCGCCATCGTCTCAGTGGCATCTATAAAAACAACTTGAAACGCCTTAGGGGGCAAACTATGCATGATCAAGTGCCTGTGTAAAATTATATTCAGAAATAGCTAAAATGACGAAGCCCTTAAAGACATGCCTGTCGTACTTCTTAACGACGCACGTCAAATAGGCAAAATCACCTTAACACAAGCTATTGCAATCAAAAAAGGTCATCGCTACCTCAACCTTGGTGTCACTTTAGGGTCAAATACTGAATAATTTTAGTCATTTGACTTACACTTGAAGGCATCTTTATTCGTAACGAGGCACTATGTTTGGTATTACCGATTTAGTGACCTTTGTTTTAGGCACAATTTTTATTGTGTTGCTGCCAGGGCCTAATTCACTCTACGTTTTAGCAGCGTCGTCAAAGCTTGGTAAAAACTTTGGTTACCGCGCCTCATTAGGTGTGGTGGTGGGCGATTCAATTTTAATGGCCTTAGCCGCAACCGGTGCCGCTTCCTTACTTCTGACCAACGACTATTTATTTACGGTTATTAAATATGCCGGGGCAACATACTTAAGTTATATTGGCCTTACGTTACTGTGGTCTGCCGAACAAAAATGGCGCTTAGCTAAAAGGGTGAAAAAAACGCCTACTGCGGTTGCAAAACGCATGAAAGAGCGCGTAGTTAATCCAAAATCATTTCGTACTGCGCTTCTAATTAGTTTAATGAACCCAAAAGCCATTTTGTTTTTTGTTTCATTTTTTATACAATTCGTTAACCCTGCTTACCCGCACCCTGCCCTAACGTTTTTAATATTGGGTTTTATCGTGCAAGCATTTAGCATTGCTTATTTAGTCGCACTGATTTATGGTGGGGTTGCATTGGCTAAGCAGTTTGAGCAAAACAAAAAAGCTGCGTCATTATTTACAGCCGCAACAGGGCTGATTTTTTTGGCCTTCGGTATCAAAATGGTGACCGCTTCAATTTGATGGCTGGTATGACCGATTACTTATGCCTTATAACTAAAGACTTTTAATTTGAAAACTACACCCCTATCGACTCTGAACGAAAGCGAAGACACCCGCATTTCGCCGGCTTTGCGTGCTGCAACGGCACGTAAAACAACCCTTGTAAGTGTTGTTGTTAACATAGTCTTATCTATTTTACAAATTGTGGTGGGCTATTTTGCACGCTCGCAAGCGTTGATTGCTGACGGTATTCACTCACTATCTGATTTATTTGCTGACTTTGTGGTGCTCATTGCCAACCACCACAGCCAAAAAGACCCCGACGATGATCACCCATATGGTCATCAACGTTTTGAAACCGCTGCGTCTTTGATGTTGGGTATTATTTTAATGTTAGTTGCTATTGGCATGCTTTGGGCATCGGTTAATAAACTCATGAGCCCCGATGACATTCCTGACGTCAGTGTTTTTGCTTTTTTTGTTGCACTCTTTACGCTTGCTTCAAAAGAAGGGCTGTTTCGCTACATGCTTAAAGCGGCCAAGATTGTGAAATCAAGCATGCTTGTCGCCAATGCTTGGCACGCTCGATCAGATGCTGCGTCATCTTTAGTGGTGTCTGTAGGCATTTTGGGCAACCTGTTTGGTTACCCTATTTTAGACCCCATCGCTGCATTGATAGTGGCCTTAATGATTGGTCGTATGGGCTGGAATTTCGGTACAGAAGCCTTAAACGACCTAATGGACCGAACTATAAATGACGATGAAATCAAAGCTATACGTGACACGCTTGAACGCACGCCTGGGGTGCAAGGTGCACATGACATTCGTGCCCGCAAAATGGGTGACATGATTATTGTTGATGCCCATATCGAAGTGAACCGCCACCTCACGGTTGAACAGGGTCACGACATTTCAGCTGCTGCACGCGATGCAGTGATGCAGCGGCATCGCGTTTTAGATCTGCTGGCCCACGTTGACCCGGTTGACCCGGTTACTTTGGTTAACATGGTTGAGAACCCGCTTAGCGTTGACCCTAGCAATAAGGTCACGACCTGAAGCTCAATCATTTAATTGTTCATTCAGATATGGCACGCTTTATAAACTGCTCTTTATTAACTGCTATGCACAATTAAAATCAATACATATGATCAAACCACTATCGGGCTTACGCGTCATTGAAATTGGGCAACTCATTGCAGGCCCTTTTGCAGCCAAAATACTCGGTGACTTTGGTGCCGACATCATCAAAATCGAGCCGCCTGAAAAAGGTGACCCCTTACGTAAATGGCGTTTATTGCACGAAGGCACATCAGTCTGGTGGGCCTCACATGCGCGCAACAAACGCTCTTTAACTCTAGATTTGCGACAACCAGAAGGGCAACAGGTCGTTAAAGACTTGGTTCAAAACGCAGATATTGTGATTGAAAACTTTCGCCCAGGCACCCTTGAAAAATGGGGCTTAGGGTTTGAGGTACTGCACGCAATTAACCCCAAATTAATCTTGCTTAGGGTGTCAGGTTACGGACAAACGGGTCCTTACCGCGACCGCCCCGGGTTCGGTGCAATCGGTGAAGCCATGGGTGGTTTTCGTTATTTAAGTGGCGAACCTGGCCGCCCACCTGTGCGAGTAGGGGTTTCAATTGGCGACACCTTATCTGGTTTGCATGGCGTGATTGGCGTCATGATGGCGCTTCGACATCGCGAACAACAAGGTGGTTTGGGGCAAGAGATTGATGTCGCCCTTTACGAATCAGTTTTTAATATGATGGAAAGCTTAATACCCGAGTATGATAAATTTGGCGTTATACGCGAACCAGCAGGTGCCCGTTTACCCGGCATTACGCCCAGCAACGCTTACCTGTGCCAAGACGGTCGCTACGCACTTATCTCAGGCAATGGTGACAGCATTTTTAAACGTTTAATGGGAATGATGGGGCGCCAAGACATGGCTGATGACCCCCGCTTTGCAGTCAATGATGGCCGCTCTGCCCACGTAAATGAAATTGACGACGCCATCACTGCCTGGACATCTCAACACACGCTAGACCACGTATTAGATCAACTCAACAGCGTTGACGTGCCGTGTGGCAAAAGTTACGACGCCCAAGATATTATGAATGACCCGCACTATCAAGCACGAGACATGCTGCTTGACACGCCCTTACATGACGGCTCAACCGTCAAAATACCCGGCGTTGTGCCTAAACTAAGCCAAACCCCAGGCCAAGTCGACCGCCCCGCCCCAACCTTAGGGCAACACACCGAAGAAATTTTAAATGAGTTGGGCATCAGTGCTGACACCCAACGTAAGTGGCGTGAACGGAAAATTATTTAAATCACCCTGACCTGCAATGCCGCTAAACCATCAATACGGCCCACCATAGCATCACCCTTTACAACCGCACCCACGCCTTCTGGGGTGCCCGTAAAGATCAAATCGCCCGCCTTCAACTCAAAGAGGCCAGATAAGAAAGCAATGCTTTCAGGAATAGACCAAATTAACGAAGAAATTTGGCTATTTTGTTTGACCTGCCCGTTCACTTCAAGCGATATGGCCGCTTTTTCGATGCCCTCTACGTCAGCAACCGGGTAAATCGGGCCGATTGGGGCTGAGTGATCAAATGCTTTGCCGACTTCCCAAGGACGACCTTGTTTTTTACACTCTGACTGAAGGTCGCGTCGCGTCATATCTAAGCCTGCGGCATAGCCATAAATACATTTTTCAGCCTGCTCAACCGTTAAGTCTTTACCGCCCGACCCCAGCGCAACGACCAGTTCCATTTCAAAATGAAAATTCGATGTTTGACTGGGGTAAGGTACTTCACCCCACTGATCAGCAGCCACAGGCACCAAGGCATCAGCGGGTTTTGAGAAGAAAAATGGGACTTCACGACCACTAAAACCCATCTCTTTAGCGTGTTCCGCATAATTACGCCCCACGCAGTAGACGCGCCGAACAGGGTATTGTGCTGATTCGCCTGAGATGGGTAAACTCACTTGGGGGGGTGGCGTAAAAATATATGGGTTGGTCATAGCTTGCCTTTGTGTTTTTAGTTAGCGTGACAACAATACAAACAATCTATTAAAATCAATTTCAACAACAGTCATGCAACCGCTTGGCCTTCGATCAACCTTTTTTTATCGGTAAACCATGTCTTTAGCAAATGTAACACCCGGCAAACATGCACCAGACGTATTCAATGTCATCATTGAAATACCCATGAATGCAGACCCCATTAAGTATGAAGTCGATAAAGAAACAGGGGCTATTTTTGTTGATCGATTTGTTAGCACGGCCATGTACTACCCAGCCAATTATGGTTACGTACCGCGCACATTGAGTGGCGACGGTGACCCCGTTGACGTGCTGGTTATCACACCCTTCCCTCTTATACCGGGTGTTGTGGTGCCTTGCCGCGCCATTGGCATTCTTAAAATGACCGATGAAGCCGGTGAAGATGGCAAAGTGTTGGCTGTTCCCACCACTAAAATTATGCCTTTATACGACAGCTGGAAAAAACCTGAAGACCTGCCTGCCATTCAACTGCGTGCCATTGCCCACTTTTTTGAGCATTACAAAGACTTAGAAGAAGGTAAATGGGTCAAAGTGAGTGGTTGGGAAGGTGTTGAATCAGCCAAGAAAGAAATCGTTGACGGCATGGCCAACTATAAAGGCTAAGTGTTGCGAGGCTGGGGGGGGGGCTAACATCCCTTCTTCGTTTACGTTTATTAAAACAAATTTTGCTTAATCTTTAATCTTTAATCTTATTGCTGGAAACATCTCGCCCAATTTCAACATCATTGGGTACAGTTAGTGGCGCACTGTCAAAGTATTCCTCATAAGCCGCGTCTGTTGTGACCGGCGGGGTTGTCGATTCTGCTGAATATCTGTTTTGAGCCGAAACCTCGTCACCCAATTCAACCCAACCCCCCACGTTTTTGATGTCTGGGTCAGCCGCTATATCGGCGGCCGGCAACAAAGTATCTTTTGATAATACGGGTAGTGCTGAACTCACTGCAGTGGCTAAACGCCATTGCTTTGCTGCCAAGTCAGATTTACCGATGCGGTCAAACAAGCTACCTAATAAGGCATGCACGCGCGAGTCGCTATGAAGCGCCAAACTGCGTTCAAGGTATCGTTGCGCTTGGCCCCACATTTGTGAGGCTAAGCAAAGTGAACCCAGGGTCGCTAAAAGTTGTGCGTCGTTAGGGCGTTTAGCGAGCCAACCCTCGGCTTTCTGAAGACGCCGGTTAACCTCTTGACCTTCAGATCTAGCATAAGCATCTAAAACACGTGGGTCAAATGATTGTTCAATTGAGTTTTCAAGTATGCGCGAAGATTCTTTAATTTGATCGTTTGATTCAAAAGCGAACGCACCGGCTAGGGCAATATCAGGCAAAAGTTTTTCATCGCTACGAAGTGACTTCCAGATGGGTTGCCAGTCACCGCGACGTTGGGCGTCGCGAATTTGAGCCGCTGCTGCGACATCAACTAGGCGGTCAGCCTCATGCGCTTGTATGGCACGCATACGTTTGAGTTGGTGTGCAATGTGAAGCACTTGCGTATGATCATTGAGCTGTTGATATGCCCGCAACAAAATGCGCATCGTGTGAACATGTTTGGTCGTTTCGGCACCAGATGCCAACAACGTATCAAGCGCCTGTTGGGCTAGACCTTGATCAAGCCATAAGTCAGCTGCCGCTGCCGCAATCGCAATACGCAGAGTTTGGTCAGGCTTTTGATCTGTAACCGTTGCTTGGGCATCACCTATTAACTGATCACGACGCGCATACTCGCCCATAGCATGTGCTGCACGAGCTGCTGACAAACTAGCCAGCACTTGGCGACGATGATTTTTGGTTTGTTGTGACAACTTAGTTAAAGCCTGTTCAGCCAAGCTATAACGCCCCTCTAAGAGAGCTGTCCAACCATCTTCAAGTAAGTCTTGATCGCGCTTTGCTTTTCTTTCACCACGCCAATTGCGCATGCGCAAAGGTAAGTTTGTAAACCAAGCCACCAGTCGCAACAAAATATACAGGCCAACAAACGCAACAATTAATGTCAATATTGCGAAAGCTAACGACACTTGAATACTTAAGTTATCAACCACTATCATGACATTGCCGGGGTGACGGTCAATGACCAAAGCCAGCACAACAGCGAGTGTGAATAAAAAGATTGTCCAGAACCAGGTACGCATCGTTTTTAATTCCCCGGTTGATTAGACGTAAAGCCCTTGGCTCGCAAAGATGCCAAGGCATTTAGGCTGTCTGAAAGTGAAGGTAACTGAACGGCTACTGGTGACGCTTTGAGCTGAGTAATTAACTCAAGCACTTTTTTTGTTTGAGGTGTATCTAAATCATAGCGGCTATCAACCAAACCTGATATTTGTGACAACTCTGTTTGCCAAAGTAGCGGCTGACGCATCATCATCGCTAATTTTGCACTCAGAACAAGACCCCTTAGATGCGAGCGCAATGAAATGCTTTGCTCTTCTGACATTAATAACGACTGGGTATCAGACGCACGTCTAATACGAACAATGTCAACGAACTCTTTGGTTAATACGCTTGATGCTTGTTGAGCAATCTTGCCAGACTGTTCAATAGCTTGATGCCACCAACTACTGACGGTTTCGAGTGACCAAAAGTTAGAAACCATACTAGATGTTGATTCCGGCGAAGATGAAGTCGTTGCCGCAGTCGTTGCCGCAGCCGTTGAAGCAGTCGAAGATGGCGTCGTAGGCGGTATCGTCTTGCCAGATGGAATCAGGGGTTTGACTGAATCTGGCGTTGGCATGATGGGTGCAGTGGGTGTTAACGGAACAAGCGGACCTGAACCCTGCCCCGCTTTATTCCCACTAGGCGCCAATAAAGGGGCTTGATTAAGCAACTCACCTAAGCGATCAAGTTTAGAAAACAACCCGGTAATATCAACGTCAGGTGTCGCACGCAAGCGGCTTAAATCTGATTGAATCGCACGCCCTACTTCTGAAAAACGTGGTGAATCAAAACGCACGATGGCTTGCTCAGCGGCTTCAAGCGCAGCAATACTGCCTGCTACCTGACCGGTTAAAGAAAGCTGTTGATTCGCTAATAAAATTAAACGCTCAACTTCATTTGCGCGCAGGGTATCATCAACGCCGTAGTTAAACGCGCGCCACGATTGCTCAATTGTTGCAAAGTCGCTGCGAGCAACTTTAACTTGCGCATCAATTTGATCTAACTTTTCAGTTTGAGATTGTGCTAATGACAGCGCCTCACGGGCACGCTGTTCGGCCAAAAGCGATTGTGATTCTAGTTGTTGAAAACGCGCAGCCACAATGCGGCCCGTGCTTTCAGCGCGTTGTTGTTGCCACCATAATGCTGCACCCGCAGCACCCAAAAGCAGTACTAGAATAATGACGGTTGCAACCCAACTAAAACGACGAGGTGAAGGGTTCGAATCAATCATTGAAGACGATTTTTCAGCAGATACCGGTAATTGAGCATCTGAAGGGTTTTGTGTTGTGTCAGCATTCACATTCATAACCTTGATTGTAACGTTTCAATGCTTTAGGGGGAAATAAGACTAAGAATTAGGCAATGAACCCATCTAAAACTAAGACTTCAAATATTTAAATATTTTTTGTAAGCCCTGCAAAATCTCTTGGTCGCTGGATGATACGACTTGATAAGGCGTCACATCACGACATTTCTGGTCAGTCAAATCATCAAGATCAACTGTTGCTAATAAACGACGCACCCGATCAAGCACTTTAGGGTGTGTCACGACTAAACCCTGTATGGCCAAGCCTGCCTGAACACCCAAACAATTAAGTTGGTTATCTACTGCGTCAACAGACTCAACGCTGGTGAATAACCAGATCAAAGGCATTTGAGATTTTAGCGCGGTGGTCAAACTTAAAACCTGCTCGGCCGACCACACATACGGTTTACGGGCATAAACAGCTAAACAATCAACTTGACAACCCTTTGCAGCGAATTGATCACGCAACCAATTCCGGCCCTGTTCAGCCCGTACAATTAATACCCGGCGAATGGATGCAAGAGATGGTGTTAATACTTGCCATAAGGCTTCAGAATCTTGTCTTTGACCCTCATGAGGGTAAAAAATATTCGTTTCAGAACCAAATCGCTGACGAATCGCTTGTGCAGTTTGTTCACCAACTGCCGCCATCAATGTTGGTATCATTCCTGCAACAGCGTCTAAGGGAAAGTACTGAACCGCAGCGCGGCTCACAAAGACGATCAAATCGTAGGGCTCAGCGAATGTCACTAAAGGGGTAATCGGCTCAACCGACAACGCTGGCAATGCCAACACGGGTATGCCCATATCACCCAACACCTCAATGAGGCCTCGCTGTCGCGAGGCGGGCCGCGTCAAAACAAGGGTAGGATTGTTAGCCATGCCCTGTCTGGTTTAACGATGCCAGTATGTGATCAGCACCTTGCATTTGTAATGCATGGGCAACAGCCTCGCCCAACTGAACTGCTTTATCAATTGATGCGCTGGCTTGATTAAAAACAACTTCTTGCCCATCTGGTGTGGCAACAAGTGCTTGTAAGTGAATTTTATTGTCTTGTATGGTGGCATAGGCCGCAATGGGTACCGTGCAAGACCCCCCCAAAACCCGCGAAACAGCTCTTTCTGCCAATGAGCAGGCTGTGGTTTGCGAACAAGCCAAAGGCTGTAGCAATTGTTTTAAATCGGAACGATCAGCTCGAATTTCAATACCTAAGGAACCCTGACCCGCAGCGGGCAATGAGTCTTGCGTTGATATAAAGCCCCGTATGCGATCAGCCAAACCAAGTCTCTGTAGACCAACGGCCGCCAAAATAATCGCGTCAAAGTCACCCGCGTCAAGCTTACCTAAACGCGTGTCTAGATTGCCTCGTAGAGGCTTGACCGTAACGTGCGGTATGAGGCGTCGCAATTGCGACTCACGCCTTAAACTTGATGTGCCCACCACAGCGCCATGAGGCAAAGCCTGCATGTCAGCATAATGGTTTGAAACCCAGGCATCTCGTGTTTCCGCTCGCGGTAAAATCGCCGTCAATTCAAACGCCTCGACTAAATCTACGGGTACATCTTTAAGCGAATGAACAGCTAAGTCAGCGCGACCGTCTAGCAACGCATATTCAAGTTCTTTGATAAAGAGACCCTTACCGCCAATTTTTTGCAAACTGCGGTCAAGAATTTCATCGCCTCGCGTGCTGAGCTTCAAAAGCTCAACGTTAATGCTGGGGTACAGACGAATTAAACAATCACGCACGTGTTCGGCTTGCCAAAGCGCCAAACGACTCGCTCGTGTAGCGATAACAAGTTTTTTCGGTAAAGTTTGGGTGTTTGAAGCCATAGGGTCGGTTTAACTAAAGTAGCTTAAAACAATTGTTAAAACAACACTGATAATGATCAAAATGAGTAAGCCTTGTAACAAGCTGTAACCCTTTTGCCCGCCAATTTTGATATATTGACCTTTCTTAGAATCTGGTTTTTTAATTTGTTTCTTATCTTGCTGAACTCGCATGTTCATCATAAATTCCTTATATTCTGGTAACAGTTTAAGCGAATAGACTTTTACTAACAGTTCAGTCACCAGATCGCGCTTTTAATCAACTATCTTTAAGAAAAAACGCCGACCTGTGAAGCACAAACCGGCGTTTTATGAAAGTCAAATAAATGACTTTAAATTCACACTACATTTACAGAACAGACATCAGCAACTTGCCCATTTCTGATGGGTTACGCGTTGTTTTAATACCGCAGGCTTCCATAACAGCCAGTTTTGCATCTGCTGTGTCTTCACCACCTGAAATCAACGCACCTGCATGGCCCATGCGTTTGCCAGCAGGTGCTGTCACGCCAGCAATAAAACCCACAATTGGTTTCGTCATGTTGTCTTTGGCCCAACGCGCAGCATTGACTTCGTCGGGGCCACCAATTTCACCGATCATGATGACTGCATCAGTTTCAGGGTCATCATTGAACATTTTCAAGATGTCAATGTGTTTTAAGCCATTGATAGGGTCGCCACCAATACCGACAGCACTTGATTGACCCAAACCCAACTCAGTAACCTGACCCACCGCCTCATAAGTCAAGGTGCCTGAACGGCTAACGATACCAATACGACCTTTGCGATGAATATGGCCAGGCATAATACCGATTTTTATTTCGTCAGGTGTGATGAGCCCTGGGCAGTTAGGGCCTAGCAATAGCGTTTTGCTTTTCAGTTGAGCCATAATGCTTTTAATTTCAAGCATATCGCGAACAGGTATACCCTCTGTGATGCAAATCACCAGATCAAGCTCAGCCTTGACTGCTTCAAGAATGGCGCCTGCTGCACCCGCTGGCGGTACATAAATGACAGAAACAGTAGCGCCCGTTTGAGCTTTGGCATCTGCCACTGAGGCAAAAATAGGTATACCTTCAAAGTCTTCACCCGCTTTTTTGGGGTTCACACCCGCTACAAATGCGGCCTTGCCATTGGCATAATCACGGCACATACGGGTGTGAAACTGGCCCGTTTTACCCGTAATACCTTGTGTAATAACTTTTGTATCTTTATTGATCAAAATTGACATGTCTGATTCCTTAGGCGAGTTATTTGGTGGCAGCAACGACTTTGGTTGCGGCCTCGGCCATGGTGTCGGCACTGATAATTGGCAAGCCAGAATCAGCCAACAGTTTTTTACCTAACTGTTCGTTTGTGCCTTTCATGCGCACAACCAAAGGCACGTTTAAATTAACAGCCTTACACGCTTCAATAACGCCTTGTGCAATCACGTCACAGCGCATGATGCCACCAAAAATATTGACCAAAATCGCTTTAACATCTTTGTTTTTAAGCATAATTTTGAATGCTTCAGTGACTTTTTCAGCAGTTGCGCCACCGCCCACGTCTAAAAAGTTGGCTGGCTCGCCACCGAAGAGTTTGATGGTGTCCATCGTGGCCATCGCTAAACCTGCACCATTAACCAAACAACCAATGTTGCCGTCGAGTTGAATGTAGGCCAAGTCATGTTTACTGGCTTCGATTTCGGCAGCATCTTCTTCAGCTAAATCACGGTAAGCAACAATTTCAGGATGACGATACAGCGCATTGCTATCAAAGTTAAACTTGGCGTCAAGTGCAATGATATCGCCGCTACCTGTCAAAATAAGGGGGTTAATTTCAGCTAATGACGCGTCAGTTTCCCAATAGGCTTTGTATAACTTTTGAAATTCAGTCGCTGCGCGAGCAACGGATGCATCAGGTACGCCAATGCCGCGAGCCAAATCACTGGCTTCTTTGTCGCTAAAGCCAACAGCTGGGTCGACAAACACTTTGAGAATTTTTTCAGGGGTGTGCGCAGCCACTTCTTCAACGTCCATACCGCCTTCACTTGAGGCCATCACGCATACGCGTTGCGAATCACGATCGGTCACAATACCGACGTAATATTCTTTTTTAATGTCTGCACCCTCTTCTATCAGCAAGCGGCTAACTTTTTGACCTTGTGGGCCAGTTTGATGCGTAATTAATTGCATACCTAAAATTTCTGTAGCCAGCTCTTTAAGCTCTGCCATTGATTTGGCAAGCTTAACGCCACCACCTTTACCCCGACCACCGGCATGAATTTGCGCCTTGACAACCCAGACTGGGCCACCCAATTTTTCGCCTGCAGCAACGGCTTCTTCAACGCTAAATGCGGGAAAGCCGTGAGGTACTGCAACGCCAAATTGCTTGAGCAGTTCCTTGCCTTGATGTTCATGGATTTTCATGAGGGTCCTGTTTGGTCAGTAAGTGAATAAAATAGGGCGAAGTGTTTAGTTTGAAATAAAATTATGTCATTTTTAATCATTTTTGGTCGGAACATACCACTGCGGGTAGAACTCTTCTACAACAGGGCCATCTAGCCGAAGAGCGTGGCACCCTTCAAGCTGAAATGGCCGTTTATCGGTCGGGACACCTTCAGGTTTATGCCGCTCATTTGCCATTGACTGCAAGGCAACCGTTGGCAAAACACCCGCCAACTCGGTAATGTGTGAGCAGCCTTTCGTGCGCGCAAAGCGCTCTTTAACGGCCTGGCGAAAACTTTTTAATAAATTCATACCGACTAAATTTTGATACGCTGGTGCAATGCCTATGCAATGATCGCCATATGGTGCTGCGTCGTAGACCGCTTCAGCCGCCAAAATTGTGAAGCTTCGATCAATGGTGACGCGCAAGTGCATATGATGAAACGGCTTACCGGCGGCGTGGGTACTGCCATCGCGCTTATCAAAGGGGTAAGACTTGTCGTCAATAAGCTCTGCTTCGATGTCCCACAGGCCATCGTAGCGTTCATATGAGTGAACAGTTATAGCGCGATTATGTAACGGTTTACGTTGATGGGAAGACGTTGGTAGAGGCATATGAGGTGGTCATTCGCAGCCTGTCGATTGACAATTGGCATAGCTTATAAGTATAACGCGATTTAATTATTGCCCTGATTTCGTTGGGTATCGAGCACTTTACGCACAATGTCAGCTTGAAAACCCCGCGAGATTAAAAAGCGAGCTTGCTTTGCATAGCTCTGTGGTGAGGGATCTTGTGGCCTGAAGCCAAAGCGTCTTTGCCAAACCTCGCAGGCGCGGGCAAACTCGGTAGGGGCTAGTATTTGTGCGATGTTTTCAATTAATTCTTTATCGACCCCTTTTTTACGCAACGTATGCTCAATTAAGGCCCGACCTTGGCGTGACGACTTTGCGTTAACCGTGTTGGTCGCAAAACGCTCATCAGACTGCCAGCCTTGAAGCGTTAATTGATCAAGTAAGGCATTGATTTTTAGTGAATCAGGCTCGTGTAGCGATAGTTTTTGGGCCAGCTCTGCCCGGCTGTACTCTCGACGAGAGAGGTAAGCAACCGCCCGAGACTTGAGGGAGCGCTCGGGCGATGCTTTAGTTTTAAAGGATTGTTGCGGGTTAACGCTCATCTTCAGTGGCAGCAGCTGCAGCGGCGGCGGCAGCGGCGGCAGCCTTTGACGCAGATGCCTTGGTTGCAGCAGCCGAAGCAGTGCTTGCGCTATTTGCTGCAGCGGCAGCAGCTGAGGCCGCTTTTGCTGCGGCTGAAGGCGGCATGGCCCCAGCTCGCTGCGCGACGCCAAAGTGATCTCTGACGCGACTTTCAATATCGGCAGACATTTGGGGGTGTTCACGCAGGTATTCACGAACGTTGTCTTTACCTTGACCGATACGTTCGCCGTTGTAGCTGAACCAAGAGCCCGCCTTATCAACGATGGCTGCTTGCACACCGAGGTCAATAATTTCACCTTCGCGTGAAATACCTGAACCATAGAAAATATCAAATTCAGCTTGTTTGAAAGGCGGTGCTATTTTGTTTTTAACGACTTTAACGCGGGTTTCGTTACCCACAACCTCATCGCCTTTTTTAATAGAACCGATACGACGAATATCGAGGCGAACAGATGCATAAAACTTAAGCGCATTACCACCTGTGGTCGTTTCAGGGCTGCCAAACATGACGCCAATTTTCATACGAATTTGGTTAATAAAGATGACCATGCAGTTACTGCGCTTTATAGACGCTGTTAACTTGCGTAACGCTTGGCTCATAAGGCGTGCCTGTAAACCGGGTAATGAATCACCCATTTCACCTTCGATTTCAGCGCGTGGCACCAATGCAGCGACAGAATCGATCACGATTAAGTCAATAGAGCCTGAGCGAACCAAAGCGTCGGTAATTTCGAGGGCTTGTTCGCCCGTATCAGGCTGCGAAATGAGTAAATCGGTTAGATTCACACCTAATTTAGACGCGTATTGCACATCTAGTGCATGCTCGGCATCAATAAATGCGCACGTACCGCCAATTTTTTGCATTTCAGCAATGACTTGTAGTGTAAGTGTGGTTTTACCTGAAGACTCGGGCCCATACACCTCAACCACACGCCCACGAGGCAAACCGCCCACACCGAGCGCAATATCGAGGCCCAACGAACCGGTTGAAACGATTTGTATGTCGTGTTCAATTTGGTTGTCGCCATAGCGCATGACTGAGCCTTTGCCAAACTGTTTTTCAATTTGCGACAGTGCAGCAGCGAGCGCCTTGCTTTTTTCCGAGGCGACACCTTTGGGTGATTTATCTTCCATGAAACTTCCTTGCGAAATGTGATGAGCAATTGATTATGGCATTGACATAGTACTGTATAAATAAACAGTATGACAAGCACCACCTGCTATTAATCGAAATATTAACGTTTCAAGCCCATTATTTGCGTTATTTACAACCAAACAAGGTTAACTTGCACAAGTTATGCAAGAATCATACAAGACTGATGTCTTATACCGCGCGTGTCTTGTTTCAATCAGTGTGAGTATTGCCTTATAGAATGCGAGTCTTGATTTAATCAGTGTGAGTCTTGCCCCATAGAATGCGTGTCTTGATTTAGTCAGTGTGAGTCTTGCCTCATAGGGTGCAAACCTCACTTTATATATTTTGCAGCTTTTGTGTCACTTTTAAGGGTTAACTGGGTCTATGCGAATATTAATTGCCGAAGACGACGCCATTTTGGCTGATGGCCTGACCCAATCGCTCAGGCAAAGCGGTTACGCCACTGATGCGGTTAGTGACGGGGCGGCCGCTGATTTAGCACTCAGCGCTCAAGAGTTTGATTTACTCATACTTGATTTAGGCTTGCCTAGGGTTTCTGGGCTTGATGTGTTGCGTAAGCTTCGTGCTCAAAATTCACGTATTCCCGTTTTAATTTTGACTGCAGCCGACAGCGTTGAACAACGCGTACTAGGGCTTGACTTGGGTGCAGACGACTACATGGCCAAACCCTTTTCTTTGTCTGAGCTTGAAGCGCGGGTTCGGGCGCTCACGCGCCGAGGCGCAGGCGGGGGTGCCGCTATTTTAAAACACGGCAAACTTGAGTTTGACCAAACAGGGCGGGTGGTTGTGGTTGACGGCCATACGCTTGACTTGTCTGCCCGCGAAATTAGTTTGCTTGAAATTTTAATTACACGTAGCGGTCGCATGGTTAGTAAGCATCAAATCGTCGACCATTTGTGCGAATGGGGCGAAGAAGTCAGTTCAAATGCAATTGAGGTTTACATACACCGCTTACGTAAGAAAATTGAACCCAGCGGCGCTCGCATTATGACAGTACGCGGCTTAGGCTATTGCTTACAACGCGACACACCGACTCAAGCAAGCGGGGGTTAATTTGTCGTTACCGTTAGTCAAGCAACGTCGCTCGCTATTAGGTGAGATTCTTGACTGGATGTTAGCGCCGTTGTTTTTATTGTGGCCCATGAGTGTTGCCATAACTTATGTTGTGGCTATTAATCTAGCTGATGCCCCTCACGATCAGGCGCTTACAACTGCATTAGCTGTTTTAAGCGATCAAATTAAAACAGAGCCCAACGGCAGTTACGCTATTAACTTGTCAAACGCGGCGCAAATTGCCCTCCGCACCCAAAGCGAATCTGGCATTTTCTGGAAGATAACAGATAGTAAAAATGACGTCATTGCAGGCGACCCAGCACTTCCAACCCCAGCAAAAATTGCGCAAAACACAATCAAACCCGTGGTGCACTTTAGTGACTACACTTCAGGTGGTTTTCGGCTGCGCTTAGCTTATAAATGGTTCACGCCAGCCTCGTTTAGCCTGAATGAGTCCAGCCGTGATCTTCAACCTGTCTTTATTATTGTTGCGGAAGGTATTGAAAGCCGTACTGTGTTAGCCAATGACATTATTAAAGGGGTGATCATTCCTCAATTTTTAGTGTTACCCGTAGCGGCTTTACTGATCTGGTTTGGTTTGTCTCGCGGGATCGCTCCTATTAATGCATTACAAAAAAGGTTGCGGGCTCGACGCCCTGATGATTTATCTGAAATTGACATGCAATCAACACCATCTGAAATTACGCCACTTGTAAGTGCAATGAATGATTTACTGGTGCGATTATCGCGAAATATTCAAACACAAAGACGGTTTGTGGCTGATGCGGCACATCAACTTAAAACCCCCTTAGCGGGTTTACGCATGCAAGCAGAGTTAGCCTTAAAGTCGGCACCTAACGAAGAAATTGTGCTGAACCTCAAACAAATTGTGCGGGGCACTGAAAACGCCACACGTCTAATTAACCAACTTTTGCTACTCGCAACGGCTGAAAAACGCGATCAAATTAAACTTCAGCCAATCAATTTGCAAGCATTAGCTGAAGCAACAACTCAACAATGGGTCGCGCAAGCCCTAGCCCAACATATTGACTTAGGCTTTGAAGCGCATGACGAAAAACCCATAGGAGTGATGGGTCAACCCGTATTGATTGCTGAGCTACTTAATAATTTAGTTGATAATGCCCTCAATTATGTTGGATCATCGGGCAGAGTAACTGTATCGGTTCATCAAACAGGTGGCCATGCGCTGCTAACTGTCGAAGACAACGGGCCCGGTATACCCAATTTAGAACGAGAGCGCGTATTCGATCGCTTCTACCGTGTTTTGGGTACTGGCACTCAAGGCAGCGGTTTAGGGCTAGCGATCGTGAAAGAAATTGCGCAACGTCATCACGCTGACATTACCATTGAAGATACCCAACCCAATCAGGTACCCCCTGGTATGAAAATAACCATTCGTTTTAATATTATTTAATTTAAAGTAGCTGAAAAGCAAAAGAAATTATGAAAAATTACTTCTCAAATCAGAATCAATTAAGTTAAACTAAGCGCAAATCCCCCGCCGGGCGGGCACTTTGCTATACCGGCTTTTATAGACCCCTTCGGGGGTCTTTTTTTCTAGGTTGAAAGGGCTAACCGCAAGCGCTTAAAAAGACGGCCCAAAATCGGAATGTGCTCGTATAACTCGCGAGAAGTGTCCCAATAGTCACGGTGCAAAAGAATCAGCCCTTGATCGTTTAATTCAAAAACGGTGCTGCCTTCTATATCAAAAGAACGTTTTTTTAATGTGAAGGTAAAACGCCAAACCATACAGGCCTGTTGGTTTGAAACGATTTTGCGAACGATCTTAAAGCGGGGTTGCTCAAGCGAGTTAAACATATGTTGATAAATTGCTTGAATCAAGCCACGCTCGTGCACGGCATTAAAAGGGTCGACAAAAGTCGCTTGGGCCGCATAAATTTGATCAATATGCAATAACGTTTGAGGCGAAAGGCTTTCAAACCAATTAGCAATTTCGTCGAATCGTTGCGCCGCGTCATATGACATATTGATTGAATCTTTCCGTGTGAATTAGATGTGGAACTTTGCGCTTCTTAATCGACAATTTGTCACATATAACTTGAAACTATCACTAGAATTTAAACTAATAAATTTTCATTACATGTTTGTCATGCGGTGAAGCAACCAAAAGCGTAATTTATAGGGCAGACAGCCCACCCACCTTAGTGTGGTGGCAAACGCCTTGGGAAATGCAATTTCGAATCGTCCTTTTTCAAAGCCGACCCTAATCGCTTGGGCGGCCTGTTGTGGTGAGATCAGAGAAGGCATGTGAAAATCGTTAGCTGCTGTCATGGGGGTTTTTACAAAACCCGGGTTTATTAAATAAACCGACACCCCTTTTGGGGCCAATTCAAAATACAGTGTTTCAGTTAAATTTTTCAATGCAGCTTTTGTTGCGCCATAAACCATGGCCCTGGGTAAACCGGTATAGCCGCTTATGCTACTTATTATCGCGACACCACGACCAGGTTTTTTAAGTAAATAAGGCACTAAAGTATGTAGGCCGGTGTACATGCTGACAACATTTAAGTCATAGCTGGCTCGAACCGTAGCGAGATCAATTTCCCAACTGTGTTGAGGGTCGTAGCGTGCTGCACCCAACACCACTAAATCGACTTCACCTAACATTTTTTCAACCTGCGCCAAAGCAATAGGCCAGTCAGCCGCTTGCATCACGTCAAATGCATGCACATGACCGTTAGTATGGCCCGTAACGACACTTTTTAACGTGTCTTCACGTCGTGCTGAAACAACCACATGGGCACCTCGCGACAATAAATCTTGAGCCAAGGCAGCACCAATGCCGCTTGAGGCGCCAACTAGCCATACTCGGCAACCCGACCAGTCTTTAATGGGCGTGTTAGAAGGTTTAAATATCATTGGGTTTTAGTCTCAGGTCGTTTTTTGAAAAACAATGTGACTTCACCTAAATCAAAACCAAACTTTGACATGACCGAGCGGTTCATCATGCTTTGGTCATCGAGTTGCCACATCCAGTCATCGAAGTGCACGTCGTAAACTTTGCCGTCAACAGGCAATTTTAAAATGTATTTCCAATGTAATGCATTGCCGGCTACGCGACCAATAGCGATGCCTTCCACATCACCTGCAGTGCCATGCCAAGTGCCATCGGGTTGACGTTTGAGTGTCCAGACTCGGCGCTGCTTTTCACCATCATCGTAGGTAAAGTATTCGTCAAGTTCACCTTCATCGGCACTTTTCCACGTACCAATAATTTCAACATGAAAGCGCCGAACTAACTCACCATTGCGTTTTTGGAAAATACCCCATGCGTCAAGGGTGCCATTAAAATAACGATGCAATTCAAGCTGAGGGGTTTTTTGAGCATAGGTTTCAACATCTACGCTGCCACAAGCGGTCAGTAACGCGGCTGAAAGACTCGCAATCAAGGCTTTAAATTTCATAATTAAAACTCCTTTATACATATGAAGGTGTGACACGACTTGAACGCCAAGGCTTAATCACAAAAATTGCACATAACTTAAATGAGATGGGTAAAACGGCATACCAAATAGGTAAAGCAGCAGCCGATTGAGGGTTGCCTGGTTGGTAGCCTAACCACGCTAAAGTTGGCAACGACACACCTGCAGCAATGGCTAGTGAAAATTTTGCAATCAGGGCCCAAACCCCAAAATACAGACCCGTACTTGATCTTTGTTGAGGCGGAATGGCATCAGCCAACATGGCAGGTGGCAGGGCTAAATCTGCCCCAAGGGCAGCACCTGCTACAGCACAAATGATGGCGTAGGCCACCACATCGCCTTGGCCTAACGTTGCGGCCCAAACCAAAGCAAAACTGGCCATCACGGCCCCAAAAGCCCATGCTCTGGTTTTGCCGACACGGTCAGCTAATTTGACCCACAAGGGCAAGGTCAACAAACCAGATAAGAAATACACCGCTAAAAATAAGCCTGTAAGGTTTGGTGTTTGTAAAACATCGTCAACATAAAACAAAATAAGCGTTGCAGGCAAAGCAACAGAGGTCGCGTTAAAAAAGTAAAACACATACAAACGCTTAATAGCGTTATCTGCAAGGGGCACCTTCCAGTTTGAGTGGCTTGGCAAGACCACTTTTGAAGGTCGTGGTGCAAATTTTAAAGTGATGAATGTTGTTATAAAAAGAACAGCTACGAAGCAATACGCGAACCAGGCATAACCTGTCAAAGCGCCTTGTGTGCTGGCCCAATAGGCCGGTAGCACTGAAGCCAATACCACTCCAACAACGCCAATTGCTTCACGCCATGCGGTCACACGCGCCCGACCCGACACATCATCGGTCAAACGTGCACCCCAAGCCAAGTAACAAATATTAATCAGACTATGTGCGGTGTAAACCACAACCAAACTCAAAGATAACCAAATTAATAATGGCACCTCGCCCGAAACCATTGGCATAAACAAAGCAACAAAACCAATTGCCAATAACACGGCTGCACACATAATTAAGATCGACCAACCGTGACGGTGGCGGCTCAACGTGTCTACCCAACGACCAATGAGCGGGTCTTGAATCGTGTCAAACAATCGCACAATTAATAAACACAGACCTAAGGCAGACAAACTCACACCTAGAGTGTCAGCATAAAACTTAGGAGCAACCATGTAAACGGGTAACATCGCCATCGCCAAAGGCAATGACAAGGCGCTGTACCGAGCCAAGGCGCCCGTGTTTAACATTACTTCGCTTCACCAATAAGTGCGGTTCTTAATTCAGGTTCACTGGTGCGAGGGTCAAACCATATTGAGAAAAAAGCTTGTGCCAACGTATCGTCTAAACGCCCCGTTCGCTGATCATTTAAGAAAAAGACAGCACCTTTGCCAGGATTATATACGCCCGTCAGTTTGTCACCTTCTTTAACATCGGCCAAAACACTATTAAGCTCAGTTCGCCATTGCGGGTTAGCTTCAACATTAAAGCCCAAGCCCTTCAACTCATCAAGAGAGGCCGTAACAATACGATCTTTCGCAATCGTACGGGCATACACCAGTTGCAATGCAAACGGTTGATTTGGGCTAAACCGCCCAGATGAGGTAAAAAACTGTGCATCGTAAATTAGAAAACCAAAACGACGCAACTCCCCTGAACCAACTGGCTGGGCATCAGGCAAAAGTGTTTGCCAACCCGCCTGCACAGGGGTTGTGCCTATCAAAAATAACAAACAAAACAGCGTTAGATACTTATTGAACGGTTGCGTGACGTATTGCTTGACATATAGCATAATGAGTTGCTCAAAGTGTTGAATGAAACTTTTATTCAAACCTAACCTTTTAGGGGTCGAGACAGTGTCCATTGTTTAACATCCGTTCTAGATTCAAGAAAACCAACTTCACAGTAAACAAGATACATACGCCAGAGTTGAATAAACGATTCACTAAAACCCTGTGCTCTGATTGCGACAACTTGCGCATCAAAACGTTCAAGCCAAGTTCTTAGGGTGCGGGCATAATCAAAACCAAAACTCACAGCTGACTCAACTTGTAGACCCGCATTAGATGCCCCTTGTTGCATACGCGAAGGGCTAGGCAACATACCCCCGGGAAAAATAAACTGCTGAATAAAATCAGTATGTTTTTTATAGTGATCAAAATAGTGATCAGCCATGTCAATCACTTGTAAGACAGCTCGACCACCTGGCTTTAAACATTTTTTTAGCGTGTCAAAGTATGTTGACCAATGTCTCATACCGACGGCCTCAAACATTTCGATTGAAACAACGTGGTCAAATTGCCCTTTAATGTCACGGTAATCTTGTCGAACCAATTGAACCTGTTGGCTAAGCCCCGCTTTCAAAATGCGCTCTTGAGCCCAAAGCAACTGCGCATCTGAAATGGTTACGCCGTAAACATTAAGCCCACGCTCAGCCGCTCTTTGTGCAAAACCACCCCACCCGCAACCGATTTCCAAAACACGATCTCCTGGCTTGGCTTGCAACGTGTCAATAATGTGGTCGTATTTGGCTTCTTGCGCGGCACACAAAGCATCTAGCGAAATAGCGGTTTCATGGTCAGGTCTTTTGTCAGCTCGGCCAAACCAAGCAGACGAATAGCTCATACTAGGGTCAAGCCACAATTCATAAAATGGGTTACCCAAGTCATAATGACTAATGATATTTTTACGGCTACCACGACGACTGTTGTCACGTAAAACCCAATGCACCACACGTTTTAACAATAGCGGCCACCAACGACCATGTACCGTATCAACATGGCTTTCATTACGCAGCGCAATGAGAAATAAATTGCGCATGTCGGGTGTTTTTAACCAACCCCGACTGAGTGCTAAGGCAAAGCCCACATCACCCTGACGAATCATTAAAGAAGCGGCTCGCCAATCTAAAATATGTAGGTCAGCTTTTAAGTCAGATTGCGATTGCCCAAACTCGTAACTTTGCCCATCAGGGTCAGTGAAGTGAATAAGCCCCTCTTGTGTTTGACTCAGTTCGGCTAGCAAAATGCGCGCCATGATCGATCGACGGCTTGTCACGGCAAGTGTCTGTTCGCGATCAGTCGTGTTCAAGGTTAACCCCTTTATTGGTTGTCACAGCATGCTTAGGAAGCGGTGGGGTTGAATGAAATTTGGCACCTTGGCGCCACAATTTAAATGCTTGCCAATGAATACGCAGCATCACACCAAAGGTCATCAAAGGCATGCGCATTAAGCGTCTAAGCAATTTACCCGTGGTGAAGGTTTGAAATTGAGTGGTTATGGCTGTTAAAACAAGTGCTTGTTCTATATTGATATCATCAAAATAATTAATCGAAATTTTTTCGCCTTTCGAAGTTTGCTGTATGGCAAATTTATACTGGCCTTGCACTGGGCAAAAAGGTGACACGTGAAATACTTTTTGACACACAAGTGAATGGTCTGCACGTAAAACCCCACCCTGAGGGGCTGACAAAACATATTGATGTTTTTGACCAAAGGTATTGTTTACCTCTGCTAATAATATGCGTAACTGCCCTTGTTGGTCGTGCATAAACCAAAAACTAACTGGGTTAAACACATAACCAAAAATACGTGGAAAGCACTGCAACCAGATTTGTCCATCAGGCATTTCATGCCCAGACCGTTGCAAAGTCTGTTTTAACCAAACACGTAAGTCTGAGTCATTACGCTCACCGTGATCTGCATTCATAAAACTGACTGGACGCTTTTTATTCACCCCAAATAACCATGAATTCAACTTACCTAGCGCCTCTGGCTGATCAAGCCTAATTTGTAAGCAAAAAACCCGGTAGACAAAGCGGTGCAAAAAGGGTCTGAGCCGGGCATGCATCACAATGGCATCGCCCAATTTAATCAACGAATGTGTTGGTTGCGTTCTAGTCTGCATGAACAACCTGTTTTTTAGGGTCAGGTGCGTCTGCATCGCCCGTAATGGACGCTATGGAAGCTGAATTCGATACGGAAGCATTAGGCGCTATGGAAGTTGAAAGCGCTTCGGAAGCTTGAGGCACCTTAGACTCTGAATCTGTTGAAAATAGTTGCTCCTCACTAACCCAAGGCGCAGTGATACCAAACCCCTTTGCAACCACCATGGCTGACTTCAGGCCATCTTCGTGAAATCCGTAACCACACCATGCCCCACAAAACCAAGTACGACGTTGCCCTTGCAACCTAGGTAAAGCCTGCTGTGCAACCATCGCGGCATGGTCCATCACAGGGTGTTCATACTCAAACGTTCGAATAACAAGCGCAGGGTCTGGTTGCACATGCGAATTTAAACTCACAATCACAGGTGTTTTAAACGGTAATGGTTGCAATAAATTAATGAGGTAAGACACCGAAGTGGGCCGCTCTTGCTGATCACCGCCTGCCATAGCGTAGTTCCAAGCAGACCAAACAGCTTTGCGCCGTGGTAACAATTTTTTATCGGTGTGCAAAACCGCATAATTAGTTTGATATCGAAACCCACCCAAGGCAGCTACTTCATCAGGGTGCGTATCAAGCAATTTAAGCGCAGTCGGGGCGTGACAGGCCATAACCACTGCATCAAAACGCTCACCATTCACTAAAACGTAGTCATCACAGCGTTGAATATTTTGCACAGCTGTACGAATTCGCACATCGCTGAGCTGATCAATAATCGCTTTCACATAAGTACGTGACCCCCCCAAGACGGTTCGCCATTGAGGGCGCTGGTTCACTTGTAACAAACGATGGTTGATGCAAAATCGTAAAAATGTTGAAGCTGGAAATTCTAATATGTCGCGTACTGAGGACGACCAAATAGCAGCTGCCATGGGCAGCAAATACCAGTCTTGCATCGATTGGCCATAACGGTGGCGCTGCAATAACTGGCCTAAAGTGATGGGGTCAAGCATTGACTGATCTAGATAAGTTTGAGCATTGCGGTTAAAGCGCGCAATGTCACTGAGCATACTTAAAAAAGCAGGCCTAAAAATATTACGCTTCTGTGCAAAGACAGTTGCGAGCGATGTACCCGCCCATTCAACATCGGGGTTATCGATTGACACACCAAAGGTCATTTGACTGGCATGGGTTTGTACGTCTAGGCACTTAAAAAGAGCCAATAAATTAGGGTACGTTAACTCATTTAATACTAAAAACCCGGTATCAACTGGGTGGGTCATGCCTTCTAGTGTGACATCAACTGTATTGGCGTGGCCACCAAAATAAGCTCCTGCTTCAAACAGCACAACATCATGCTTTGTTTGCAGCAGCCAAGCTGCTGATAAACCTGAAATGCCCGAACCGACGATCGCGATGCGTTGTTTTGCAGAAGTCATGATTTAGAATGACCCAGTGCAATATCTAGGTGGTGAGATGATTTTAACAATTCAACTCTTAATTTCGTGGCACGCGTGTTTGGGTCAAGCCAAATCGCAGTAAACGCCGCTACAAAAGCTGCGTCATCAATATGCCCCAACTGTGCTTGGGCATCAAAGAACCAGACCCCTTCACCAGGCTTAAAGACACCGATCAACTGATCATTTAATGAAACATCAGGTAAAAAGTTTTCAAGCTTCTGAACCCAACCGTCAATTGTTTCAGACGAAATATCAGCACAACTTTTTACACCTGCCATGGCTAGGCGCTTGATTTCAGACCCCGTTACGTTGGCAATTTGGCTTGCAGATAAACGCCTCAGGTAATCGATTTCAAGCCGATACGGCTTGGTGGGGTCAAACTGACCTGATTCGCTCAGTAACCGAGCCCGGTAAAACCGAAACACGCTCCAAGAAAACACGCCCTCGCCCACAACCGACCACTGATTGTTTTGAGCAGGTTTAACCGTAATAGAATTTTTTAGGTCATACATAGGTGCAAACGGTAAAAAAAGTTTAAAATCTAGGCCTATTCATTATAGTACACAATAAATACTCTCTAGTCATTTAATATACTAGCTGGAAATAAAACGAGACCACTGCCTTTTTATGAATGCCGCCACCGCCCCAAAGAAGCCCAGCTTTAAACAACAACAAATGCAATTTCGAGAAAACGCCATTCTCGATTCGGTAAATCGTTTGTTGTCGCAAAAAGGCTTTGATTTAATGACAATGGACGAAGTCGCGGCCGATGTGGGTATTGCCAAAGCCAGTCTTTACAAACATTTTCCGTCAAAAGAATCTTTGGCTGCCGCATCAATGACGCGCTTACTAGATCATTCATTAGCTGTGGTCAACCAGGTACCCTCGCACTTATCGTCTAAAGATAAGTTAAAACTGGTTGTTCGCTGGGGAATTACACTGCACATACAAGGTGAAATGCCCTACTTGCCATCAACCCGTTCAAGTATTCAGCAAGCATTGCTCGGTCACCCACCTTACATTGAGCGTTTGCAAGATTTAACGACACAGTTAGGTGAATGGATACTCGATGCACAAGAAAAAGGTCAGCTTTCTGCGGCCCTGCCTGCCGAGGTTATTTTGTACTCAATTTTTGCGCGCGCCTGCGACCCCATGGCTGATTTTTTAAAGATGGGTGGTGCTTTTACTGACAGTGACATTATTGATTTGCTTGTGCACACCTGTTTTGATGGTTTGACGCCTTTACGAGTAGACTAATTTTTAGCAAAATTGTTAACCTGATTTGCTGACTCATCAGGTATGCGACATTTTTAACCCCCTCAAAATGTATTAACCATGACAAGGCTAAAATAGCAGACTTTGAGTGTTAAACATGTGGTTCAAAAATCTTAAGCTGTTCCGTCTGTCGCGCGAGGGGTTTTACCCGCGCGAATTATTAGAAACTCAACTGCAAGCCCACGCATTTGTAAGCCAGTCAGGCTCTAAAGAGCCAAGTATAGGTTGGGTACCGCCTCGGCTTGGGCAAGACACTTTGGTGGTTCAGGCTGGCACACAGCTTTTATGCGCGTTACGCATTGAAAAAAAACTACTGCCCAGTTCAGTTGTTCAAACAGTTGTTCGCGAACGTGCTACTGAACTTGAAGCGCAACAAGGCTTTAAGCCTGGTCGCAAACAAATTAAAGACTTAAAAGAGCAAGTGATTGATGAGTTAACGCCCCGCGCTTTTAGCATTGCTCGCGATATTCACATTTGGCTTGACCCCGTGAACCATTGGTTTGTGATTGATTCGGCTTCAACCGGCGGGGCTGAACAAGTGCTGTCTTTAATCGGAAAATCGCTTTACCCCTACCCAATTGAGCCTTTAATTTTGGCGCACTCACCCAGCGCTATGATGACAAACTGGATGCTGAACCAATCGCCCCCAAGCGGCATCACGCTTGAGCAAGACTGCCAATGGCAATCTTCAGGGCAACAAGCTGGCTTGGTACGTTACGTTCGCACCGAAATTACCCCAGATGAAATTGAACGCCAAATAAAGGCTGGAAACCAATGCAATCGCCTCGGGTTAACGTGGCAAGGCCGCATAAGCTTTGTTTTAACTGACCAGTTTGATATTAGACGTTTACAAGCGCTTGATATCTTAGATGAACAAGATAGTGGCGCATCGATTGATGCGCAAGAAAAACTCGACGCTGATTTTGCATTAATGACCGCAGAGGTCATACCCATGCTTGAAATGCTACTTAGTGCAGTAAACGACACCACAGGCGAATAAAAAATGATTCCCGGTCTAAAAATAGAACGTATAGAAAATGCAACTATCGCTTTAACTTCACACCTCATTGAGTTTAAAGTAACAAGCGATTCAGTGGGTTTTACTGTTTTTTTGCTGATCGGGCCAGCTGACCCGGGTATTTTGCCTGATCGGTTGCCAAAATCGGTTTTTGACCGAGGGCAACCGATTCATGTGTCGTCTCTTGATTTACTAAATGACGTAGGCGAATCAATTCTAGAGATATTAGAGCTGATGAACCCTGACGAAATAGCGGTATTTATTTGCCAAGACCAAGAGGTCTTGGATGCTGCATGCGATGTCTTAAGCTAGCTACTTTGTGCCGTTAACTTAACCTCTAAGTCAGCGCGTATTTTACGTAAACTAGTTGGCAAGCCATAAGCCAGTTGTTCAAATAGCGTGTCGTGAAGCGCAAACTCTTTGCGCCATGCTTCAGCATCAATTGAGGTAATAGTTTCAAACAATGACTCAGAAAAGTCAATGCCGGTCCAGTCTAGGTCTTGGTAACGAGGGCTGACACCAAATACGTGTTCAACGCCTTGTGCTTTCTCTTCTATTCGTGACACCATCCATTTCAAGACGCGGGCGTTTTCACTAAAACCTGGCCAAACAAACTGACCGTTTTCATCAGTGCGAAACCAGTTAACACAGAAAATACCGGGTAGTTTGCCGCCCAATGATTCTAGATGTTTACCTAAATTAAGCCAGTGGGTGAAGTAGTCAGCCATGTTGTAGCCGCAAAAAGGCAGCATCGCAAAGGGGTCGCGACGCACAACGCCCAGCTGACCTGTGGCTGCTGCTGTCGTTTCAGAACCCATCGTAGCAGCCATGTAAACACCCTCTTGCCAATTACGCGCTTCGGTTACGAGTGGTACGGTAGTTGAACGGCGACCACCAAAAATAAACGCATCAATGACAACACCTGCAGGGTCGTCCCAAGCTTCGTCGAGCACGGGATTTTGTAATGCACTGACAGTAAAGCGTGCATTAGCGTGGGCGGCTTTAATGCCCTTTTCTTTTGCCTGTTCAGGCGTCCAGTCGTGGCCTTGCCAATCGATGCAGTGCGCTGGGGGCGTTTTGGTTAAACCTTCCCACCAAACATCGCCGTCATCAGTTAACGCAACGTTAGTAAAAATGACATTTTCTTTTAACGATGCCATGCAGTTGGGGTTTGACTTTTCATTGGTGCCTGGTGCTACACCAAAGTAACCCGCTTCTGGGTTAATGGCTCGTAACTGGCCTTTTGTATCGAGTTTGATCCAGGCAATATCATCTCCAACTGTGGTGATCTTCCAGCCTTGAGCAGTCAGGCTTGCAGGGGGAATCAGCATGGCAAAGTTGGTTTTGCCACAGGCTGACGGAAACGCCGCAGCAACATGATACTTTTTACCTGAGGGTGTTTGAACACCTAAAATCAACATGTGTTCAGCCAACCAACCTGGTGAAGATTCTTTGGCGGCGTCGCGACCCATATTTGAAGCAATTCGTAATGCAAAACATTTTTTGCCTAATAAGGCGTTGCCGCCATAGCCTGAACCGTAAGACCAAATTTCTCGGGTCTGAGGAAAATGCACAATGTATTTAGTGTTGTTGCACGGCCACACCACATCTTTTTGGCCTTCAGCCAACGGTGCACCAACCGTGTGAACGCAAGGCACGTATTCACCTTTTTCACCTAGCACGTCATAAACCGCTTTCCCCATGCGCGTCATCATGCGCATGTTGACCACTACATAAGCTGAGTCACTTAACTCAATGCCAATTTGTGCGATCGGTGAACCGATTGGGCCCATCGAAAACGGTATGACATACATCGTACGACCAGCCATACACCCTTCAAACAAGCCATCAAGCGTTTGGCGCATTTCTTCGGGTGCCATCCAGTTATTTGTAGGGCCCGCTTCTTTTTCATCGGGCGTACAAATAAAAGTGCGGTCTTCTACACGGGCAACGTCATCAGGTGAAGAACGGGCTAAATAAGAGTTGGGTCTTTTTTGTGCATTCAGTTTATGGAGCGTACCGGCTTGCACCAACTTGGCGCATAAGCGATCGTACTCTTCAACTGAACCGTCACACCAAACCACTTGAGCGGGTTTCGTTTTGGCTGCAATTTTTTCAACCCATTGTTTTAGATTTTCGTGACGAACGTAAGCGGGAGCATTCATTTACTTATACCTGTGTTGTATTTCAATTATTAAATTGTGAAACCTTTTTTTACGTATTTTTTTTAATGCACAATATTAGCACCGTGCACAGGTAATGTGACTTGGGTTACGCTTCAGTCTGTTGCCACCTGCCAAATTTTAAATCTATGCTTGAAAAAACAACGCCTTCAGCTCAAAATTTGACTCAAAATGCTGCTAAAGACCCCCTTGAAAAACCAATTTTTATAGCTGATTCGCTTGATTCGCTTGACGAGTCGCTTGCTCAAGAAGGCCACGGTTTGTTAGCCCTATTATTGGTCGGCGCGTTGGCTGGCGCTGCAGTTGGTTTAGTTGGGGGTGGTTTTCATTGGATGTTAATTCACGGTGGTAACGCGTTTGCTAGCCTTATGGCTGATTGGCGCCAAAACGGTCTGTTTGGCATGCCCGGCTGGATCGGTGCCATCGTGATAGCAGCGGTTAGTGTCGGTTTAGCACGTTGGTTGATTCGTTTTGCACCAACGGCTGCCGGTAGTGGGGTTCAACACGTTGAAGCGGTTATGCACGGTGAAGTACCACCCGCCCCCCTTAAAGTTTTACCTATTAAATTTATTGGGGGCTTACTTTCTATGATACCGGGTATGGCACTCGGTCGAGAAGGCCCTACCATTCAAATGGCTGCCGTAATTGGTACGCAATGTGGCAAATTATTTGGCTTGAGCCGTGATGACAAATTCTTACTTTATACCGCGGTGGCTGGCTCTGGGTTATCGGTGGCATTTAACGCGCCCTTAGCGGGTGCTGCGTTTGTAATTGAAGAAGTTGCTCGGCGCGTTACCCTTCGGCGTGCATTAGTTACATTGGTTGCAGTAGCAACCGCCATTGCAGTCTATCGCGCCTATTTTGGCAATGTCGTTGATTTTAAAGTTGGTGATTTTTTACCTTCTGACATGCCCACCATGATTCTGTATGCATTCTTTGGCTGCTGGATGGGTGCCGTAGGTGTGCTGTACAACCGCTCAGTATTGCTTGGCCTAAACCTTTTTAACAATATTGCACCGCGCATGGCACCTGAATTTAAAGCCGCTTGCATTGGGGGGCTTGTGGGTGCGTTAGGCTATTACGAGCCCCTTTGGGTGGGTGGTGGCGAACTTCAAGCGCAGACAATTTTACTTGGCCAACTTAGTATCGCAACATTGGTCGTTTTAGGCCTTGTTCGTTGGAGCTTAGGGCCTCTTTCATATTCGGCTGGCACGCCAGGCGGTATATTCGCCCCATTATTACTAATGGGGGCAACAATAGGTGCCTTGTTTGCAACAGGCGTCAACTTCATAGTGCCTATTGATTATGCTGTCAACACAACCGCTTTTGCTTTAGTAGGTATGGCTGCGCTTTTTACATCGGTGGTGCGCGCCCCATTGACAGGGGTTTTGTTAATCGTAGAAATGAGCGGTAATGTTTCACTTATACCGCCCTTACTTATTGGAAGCGTTGCCTCAGCATTAGTGGCTACATTAATGGGTGGTCAACCTATATACGACTCTTTACGAGCAAGAATGTACATTAAAACAAAACCCTAAACCAAACCTATGGTCTAATTCTTGCTCTAGTTAGGAATCACCATGCACCCAACCCGAGTAATTGTGATCGGTTACTTGATCATGATCACAATCGGAACCTTCGCACTCACGTTACCCCTGGCTTCAGCCAGCGGTATAAGCGAATCTTTTTTGACTGCATTATTCACCACTGTTTCGGCCGTTTGTGTCACGGGCTTAACCCTTGTTGACACGGGCACGTACTGGACCACTTTCGGTCAATGGACCATTTTGGCGCTGATACAGATCGGTGGTTTTGGCATCATGACAGCCTCAACCCTATTGGGTTTAATGATTAACCGTTCGCTTAGCCTTAAAACCCGAATGGTCGCACAAACTGAGACCCATACGACTGGTGCAGGTGACCTAAAAAGCGTTGTTAAACTAGTACTTTTTATCACCATTGCCATTGAGTTAATCATAACTGTGGCGCTTTTCCTTTCGTTTTGGTTAACGTGGGAACAAACACCTCGTGTCGCCCTATGGAATGGTTTTTTTCATTCTATTTCAGCTTTTAATAATGCTGGTTTTAGCCTGTTTGAAAACAACTTAATGTTATTTTCAAGTGATCTAGGCGTGTTGCTACCCATCATGATCGGTGTTGTGATCGGTGGTATTGGTTTTCCCGTATTGTTTGATTTAAAACGCAGTCGTTGGCCACGCGCTCAATTGTCTTTACACAGTAAGCTGACCCTTTGGGGTACTGCTATTTTACTGATTTCTGGAAGCCTTTTATTTTTACTCTTTGAGTGGAATAACCCGGCTACTTTTGGCGCAATGTCTATTCCTGACAAAATATTATCAGCCGTTTTTGCGTCAGTGTCGACACGCACCGCTGGGTTTAATAGTGTTGATGTGGGCGCTTTTACCCATGAAACGTGGTCCATACATTTTTTATTAATGTTTGTGGGCGGCGGCAGTGCGGGCACAGCAGGCGGCGTAAAAGTCGGTACATTTTTTATTTTGCTGCTGTTAGTTTGGGCTGAAGTGAGAGGTCGCCCTGACACCGAACTATTTGGTCGTCGCATTGCCACTGCAGTTCAACGCGAAGCGATCACTGTGCTTGTATTGGGTAGTTCGGTGGTATCAATTGCAACAATCATTTTGCTTGCCACCACACGATTTCCAACCGATCAAATTATTTTTGAAGTGATTTCTGCATTTGGTACGGTCGGTTTATCGACGGGTATTACAGCAGACCTTCCACCCGTGGCTCAATATACGTTGATTGTGTTGATGTTTATTGGCCGAGTTGGCACAATCACCATGGCTGCAGCGTTGGCTACCAGTAGTCGTCGCATGCCTTACCGTTACCCCGAGGAGCGTCCAATTGTTGGATAAATTCTTATTTACCGAAAGATTTTCTTTTTCTTCGACTGACAGCGTACTGGTCATCGGACTGGGTCGATTTGGTACGGCTGTTGCACAATCACTGATATCGCTCGGGCACGAGGTAATGGGTATTGATACCAATGAGGAACGGGTACAAACCTGGGGGCACCATCTAACCCATGCGGTGCAAGCCGATGCGTCTAACGTACAAACTCTGCGCCAATTGGGTGCGGCTGATTTCAAGCACGCCGTAGTGGGAATCGGAGACAATTTGTCAGCCAGCTTATTAGCGGTTATGGCATTAGTTGAGCTAGGCATTCAAGACATTTGGGTAAAAGCCACCAATACTGAACATGGTCAAATCGCTGAACGCATTGGTGCCCACCACGTGGTTTACCCCGAGGCTGCCATGGGTGAGCGTGTGGCGCACTTGGTCACCGGCAAAATGATTGACTTTATTGAATTTGACGACGGCTTTGCCATTGCAAAGCTTCAATCACCCAAAGAGTGCCACAACCTGACTTTAGATGAATCGCACATTAGAGAAGTTCACGGCGTTACAGTTGTGGGTGTTAAACGGGTGAATGAAGACTTTAAATACGCCAAACCCGATACACTGGTTTTACCCGGAGACTTATTAATTGTGTCGGGTCCGACACGTAATATCGAACGGTTTGCTTCAAAATCGGTTATAAAAAAGCCTTAACTGAAAGTTTTACTCGACAACACATTTTTTAATTTCTTAAAACCGATTGACGTCTTTTTAAACGCTCAAGACTGAATGACTTGTTTTTAGCCTCTCAGAACTGAGTGACGTTTTTATTTAACCCTTAAATTTACAAGCCTGATATGAACATAACCCCTACTTTTATTGCACGCCGCATTGTTTTCATCGGTTCAGTTTTATCGGTCTCTGTCTTATTAGCAGCTTGTGCAAGTAGTGGTTCTAAAGGTGTTCCTCAAGAAAATCAGTCTGGTTTTTTAGGTTCTAATTCTGGCTCTGGCTCGGCCGAATACGCTCGTTTACAAGAAGTTGCTAGCCCAGAAGACGGCGTTAAAATTTACCGTTATAAAAACCCATCATTCAAGATATCTGATTACAAAGCCATGATGATTGACCCTGTTGTCATTTATCAAACGGCAACCACCCCTAAAGACGGCAAAGGTATTTCGGAAGAAACCATTTACCAAGTGCGTCAAGAAATTGATACCGCTGTCAAAAAAGGCGCTTCGAATCGTTTTAACGTTGTAGACAAACCCGGCCCAGGTGTTGCCCGCGTGAGCATCGCTATTACTGGTGCACAGACTTTAGGTGAAGGCTTTAAACCACGTGATTTAGTCCCTGTTTCTGCCATTTTGAACCTTGCAAGCAAAGCAACCGGAATGGACACCAAAAAACCTTTTCTAGTCGTTGAAGCCAAGTTACAAGACAGCGTAACGGGAAAAATTTTAGGTGAAAGCGTCTATACCGTTGAAGGTGAATCCTTCAGACTTGAATCAAGTTCACCTGAAGCATTTAAAGAATTAGCCATTAAATGGGTACGTACTGCTATGCAAGTTGCCGCGGGTGAGCGGGCTCGTGCGTTTTAATTACAATTTAATTTATTTAAAAGCGAAGTGTTTACCCATTTTATTCTTTGATTGTCGAAGTTTTTGCTTGTCAAAGTCTTTGCTTCTAAAAAGTCTTTACTTTTCAAAGTTTTTTCAGTCGAAGACTTTGCTTATACTAGTCATATTTCAGCAAACAAAGAGGTTTATTTATGTTGCACCCACAGTTACTATTTTTCTCACTGCGCACAGTGACTAAGGGGTTCATCGCTGCCCTTTTGTTTGCAGGCATAGCAAGCTTGGCTTCCGCACAAACCTCGGGTTTCGTTCGCGAAAAAATACTTAAAAATGTGTCGGCAGCATGTCATGAGCGTCAACTTGAAGCCAAGCCAGTCGGCGCAACCCCACAAATGATTGAAAAATATTGTGCCTGCAATGCCACGTATTTAGCTGACAACTTAACTGATGAGCAGGTTTTTAAGCTACCAGACAATACGCCACCCGGCCCACCAGCCGCGCTGCTTCAGGCAGCAAATAAGTCGTGTGCCGCAGCACTGACCAAGAGTTGAATCATTTCTTTATTTGACATCTCATTTTTAACCTTTTTACAGTATCAATAACGACTTACCTTGACCTTTTTTGTCAAGTTTGATGAAACGTGTCGTTACATTTGTTACAAAATTAACGTTATTTAATACGTCTTATGCGTATTTGTCCTATTGACAGAACAATGAGACATGGGCACGATACATAAATGTCCAACACAATGCCTATTCCTAAATATCATCAGGTCTACTTGGTGCTCAAAGAGCGCCTCGTAGAAGGCGATGTGGGCGCAAAATTACCCAGCGAAACCGCACTCATGAAGCGTTTTGATGTCGGTCGGGTAACGATTCGGCGTGCGCTAGAGTTACTCGCAAATGAAGGTTTAATCACACGGCGCGCTGGGCGCGGCACTGTTTCAACGGTCGGTCAAACCTCGCCAATTGAACTGTCAACGACTCGTCGTAAACAAATACGTAGTGGCTTACTTGAAAATTTAGTCACAGTGAGTTTAGGTACACGCATACAAGTGATTGAGCTCAGCACCATTGCCGCCCCTATGCAAGTTGCACAAGCATTGCAAATTGAGTCTGGAACACGTGTGCAAAAAGCGATTCGCGTTCGCCATACAACAAATGGCCCTTTGTCACATATAACCACTTACATACCCGCTATATGGGCTGATCAATTTGATCAAAATGCGCTTTCAAGCGAACCGATTTTAGTTTTACTTGAAAAAGTCGGTCTCAAAATTGGTCGCGCAGAACAACACATTTCAGCACGATTAGCTGACGCCACGATTGCGCCCCGTCTTGGTGTGGCTGTGGGTTCAGCTTTACTGTCGGTCCGCCGCTTGGTCTTTGATGACCAAGAGCGCCCAATGCAGTGGCTGCATGGTTTATATCGACCTGACCGCTATGACTATGAACTCAAACTTTCGCGCGTGGGTGATGTTGATGCACGGGTTTGGGTTAGTAACGAAATTACTGCACGCTTTGATTGATTTACCGCTTTTGTCAGTTTTTTTTTCCACGTAATAAATTTTAATAAACCAAAGAGACATTTTTAACCGGAGAATTTCATGACTTCACGTCGTCAATTTGTAACGCAAACTGCCGCTGCGGCAACCCTATTGGCTTTTCCCATGGTGGGGCGATCACAACCGGCACCCGTCAAAATCGGGGTCATTCACCCTGTTACAGGGGCTTTGGCCTATTCAGGTCAGCAGTGTCGGGCAGGCGCTCTTCTCGCGATCGAAGAAATTAATAAAGCAGGCGGTATTAAATCTTTAGGTGGTGCATTAATTGAGCCCTTACTCGCCGATGCGCAATCGCAACCTGCAGTAGGCGCAGCAGAAATAGAGAGACTAAACGAAGCAGGTGTGTGTTCAGTGGTGGGTGCTTTTGCATCAGCTATTTGTTTAGCGACTACGCAAGCCGCTGCTAAATATAATTTACCCCACGTTGTTGATGTGGGCGTGGCTGATCAAATTGTTCAGCGTGGGTTAACCAATACGTTTCGTTTTGGGCCAGGCTACACAAGCGTTGCTGAATTAGCCGTCACCAATTTGGCTGAACTTAACAAATCAGCAGGTAGCCCCGCCAAAACGGTCATGATTATTCACGAAGAGTCGTTGTTCGGTTCAGGAACCGCAAACTTATTACAAAAATCATTGCCGCAAGTTGGGTTTGAAGTGGTTGATGTCATTAAACATGCCAACCCAACACGTGACTTTAACAATATTGTGTTGCGCATGAAATCACTGAACCCCGACATTGTGATTCCAGCCAATTACTACAATGAATATGCCTTGTTAGTGCGCACCATGCAACAACAAAAAGTCACGCCAAAGGCCATTTATTCAGTTTTAGGTGGTGCCGCTTCAAGCTACAAGTTTATTAAAGAATTTCCTGACGCATCAAATGGCATTATTGATTGCAACCACTGGTTCAACCCAAAAGACCCCCGTTCACAAGACTTGAAAAAGCGCGCAGAGGCAATGGGCCTGTTCTTTAGTTATGAATTGTTTATGACTTATACCGCCATGACATTGTTAGCTGACTCAATTAATCGCGCCAATTCTGTTGATCGCGAAGCGATTCGGCAAGCACTGTTGTCAAGCACGTTTTCAAGTCACATCATGCCTTATGGACCGACACAATTTATTGATGGTCAAAACATTGGTGGTCGCCCATTGATGACGCAAGTGTTAAATGGCGATATTAAAGTGATCTTACCCGTTGAATATCGTGAAGCCCAACCACGCTTTCCGATAAAAGCTTAATTAAAACGGTATAAAAGTGATGCAGGGTTAAGTTTATAGATCTTGCATCACTTTGATTCATTTTGTAGCAAGGCTTGTCATGTTTGATTTTTCTATTTTGCTCGCCTCAGTTTTAAATGGCCTGACTTCTGGTGCGGTGTACGCATTAGTTGCACTCGGTTTGACTTTAATTTATGGCGTATTACATATTATTAATTTTGCCCATGGTGCTGCGTTAATGGTGGCTATGTATGGGGTTTATGAGCTTTATAACAAGCTTGGCATCGACCCCTATATTGCCCTGCCCTTTATGGTGGTGGGCATGTTTCTGTTTGGATACGCTTTGCAGCGTGTCATCATTAATCGTGCGAGCCACGGCAAAGACGAAAATATTTTGCTTGTCACATTAGGTTTAGCGATCGTTCTAGAAAACTTAGCCCTGCTATTTTTTAAGTCAGACACTCGCACCATTGATACTGCCTATTCGCTCACAACCATTGCTATTGGACCCGCTTTTATCGCGCTCCCAAAACTCATTGCATTTGCAGGCGCTTTAGCAGCTTCGGCTATTTTAGTGTTGCTTGTTTCAGGTACCGACTTAGGCCGCGCAATTCGTGCCGTGTCAAAAGAAAAGCAAGGCGCCAAACTGATGGGTATTCACGTTGAACACATCTATGCCATGAGCTTCGGTATTGGACTAGCGTGCCTAGGTGCTGCAGCCTGTTTCTTATTACCCACTTATTACGTCAACCCGCAAGTCGGTAGCGGTTTTGTGCTCATTGCATTCACGATAGTTGTATTGGGGGGTATGGGCAGTTTTGCGGGTGCGCTGATAGGTGGCTTACTGATTGGGGTGGTTGAATCACTCGGGGGGCTTTATCTTGGTGAATCATTAGGTCCAATTGGTGTCTTCATTATTTTTATTGTTGTTCTTCTATTTAGGCCACAAGGCTTGTTCGGAGCACGCGCATGAAATCTCTTTTAGGCATTGCAGCGCTCGCCATCGGTGTAGGTTTATTGCCCTTGTTTGTTGAATCAGGTGTTTGGATCAACTTCGTCATGATGACGCTCTATGCTGCCCTGCTTGCCCAAGCGTGGAATATTTTGGGTGGTTTTGGTGGTCAATTTTCATTTGGTCACGCTCTATTTTTTGGTTTTGGTGCTTACGTTCAAGCGATTGCGCAACTGCAATGGGGCTTCAACCCCTGGGTCGCTTTGGCTATGGCTGGTTTGGTGAGTGCTACGGTAGGTTTAGGCGTGGGCGCATTAACTTTTCGCTATGGCCTCAAAGGCTCATACTTTGCGTTAGTCACGCTGGCTTTCGCTGAGGTGTTTCGCATTATTGCGGTGTCAGTGCCTTTTACAGGCGCAGGTGTAGGGTTGATGATTCCTTTAAAAGAATCAGTTGGAAACTTACAGTTTGAAAGTCGCGTTGGTTTTTTATACGTCATTTTAGGCCTATTAATTGCGGCAATGCTCGTCACTTGGTGGCTTCAAAATAGTAAATTTGGCGCCTATTTACAAGCTGTGCGCGATAACGAAAATGCAGCCCAAGCCATTGGGGTTAACCCCTTTCTAATTAAGCTCGGTGCCATTGCGTTGTCGGCTGCTTTTATGGGTTGGGCTGGGGCGTTTTATTTACAAGTATTTCAATACATAGACCCCTCTATTGCGTTCGGGCCACACACATCGGTGGAAGCTTTAGTGGCTGCTATCGTAGGGGGGCTTGGTTCGCTTTGGGGGCCCTTGTTAGGTGCACTAGCACTCCATCTTTTATCTGATTTAACGAGAAATTTATTTGGCTCTTTGCCCGGTATAAATATGGTGATTTACGGTTCAATGTTGATTGTGATTGTCATGTTCCTGCCACGTGGCATTGCGGGCATCGGTCAATCTGTAACACGTTTATGGCGGGGTAAACGTGATTGATAACATCTTATCTGTGTCGGGCATTTCAATATCATTTGGTGGCTTAAAAGCGGTCAATAACGTGTCGCTTGACGTACCCCAAGGCTCGTTGACCGCTTTGATCGGGCCTAATGGTGCGGGCAAAACCACTTTATTTGCACTGATGTCGGGGTTTTTAAAACCCAATCAAGGTACCGTCACGTATTGTGGTCAAGATATTACAGGCCAAGCGCCACATATCAACGCTGTAGCAGGCATGACACGCACCTTTCAAATTGTGCAACCATTCGCTGCACAAACGGTACTTGAAAATATTGCAGTCGGGGCACACTTACACTACCCCAACCGGCATACTGCATTGAGTTTTGCACGTGATATTGCCCTGCAAGTCGGGCTTGACTCTCAAATTACAAAACCGGCTGCAGACTTAACTGTGGCGGGTCGCAAAAGATTAGAGCTGGCTCGCGCACTGGCTGCCAAGCCCAAACTTCTTTTGCTTGATGAAGTCTTGGCCGGTTTAAACCCGCAAGAAATTTCTGAAATGATTCCGGTCATACGTAACGTCACTCAGCAAGGTGTCACGGTACTGATGATTGAGCATGTCATGCAAGCCGTGATGAATTTGGCCGAGCATATTTGGGTATTAGCGCAAGGCGAACTGATCGCTCAAGGCAACCCAAGCGACATTACACAAAACCTAAAAGTCATTGAGGCCTACCTTGGGACCGGTGCTGCGGCTCGACTCAACGAACCACGACGTAACAACCCAAGTTCGACAAGCGTTGTAACCAATACCTCATCAACGCTGAGCAACTCTGCCTCTACGCTTCAAGCCAACCCATTACTTGAAGTGTCAGGCTTACGAGGCGGTTATGGTCGCACAGAAGTTTTAAGAGGTAT